>Ga0114978_10000728_pt1 | contig 27626 bp, 19 predicted proteins | sample S_140212_EF_Meta_FD_87027 | JGI IMG/M metagenome (GOLD analysis project Ga0114978, IMG submission 87027) | Freshwater microbial communities from Lake Simoncouche, Canada to study carbon cycling - S_140212_EF_MetaG | ecosystem: Environmental > Aquatic > Freshwater > Lake | place: Lake...
CAAATTCACACATTGGAATTGACGAAGCTGCGCGTGGAACGCGAGAATCTGGGGCGAACAACCCCAGCCGAGCGCTGGGCCTATTTTTTATTGCATGCGGAAACGATGAGTGGAGCGGAAGTTCAAGAGTTACTTCGGGAACCGGAATTTGTGGAAGCCGCAGGAGTGCTAGAGATGATCAATCAAACGCCAGCACAGTTGCAAGCGTATCGAGCCCGTAGGAAGTTCCAGATGGACGAAATCGCACGCCTCGATTACGCCCGATCGGAAGGCCTGGAGGAAGGCGAACAGAAAGGTCTAGAGGAAGGGGAATTGATCGGGCAAATAGGAGTATTGCAATCAATTTTCGGGGTATCAACACCAACCCGTGAAGAGTTACTCGTCAGCAATATTCCCGAATTGACAGCGATTGTTCGACAACTGCAGCAACAACTCACCCGCCGCAACCTCTGACAACACGATCAAAACGGCGTTGCGAGCTTGCGGAAATTGCCTGAATATCCTGTTTTGTATCACGGATACTCGATCGCCAGCGGACTGACTCGAAATCCCTTCCAAGTCCCCTGTTCGGTTTGTTCCATGCGGAAAACCCCTTGCAAGCGATGGCCAGAGAGCAAGACTTCGACCACTGCGGTCTGGTCAATTCTCCAGGAAAATGTTCCGGCATCCCACTGCCTCACTGTCCCCCGCTCGCCCGAGACCGGGCCTTCGTAATCGAGATACATCAAGCGATGATCAGGTAATGCTTCTGCCGGGATTTCGTGATCGCAGTTGCCCGGGTCGGTCAGTAGCTGCCACGTACGACAGGCTGAGGCGCATTCCAACAGCAAATCCCAATGCAGCACCGGATGATCATGGATCAAAATGGCAAATCGAGGCATGTTGACGGTTTCCCGTGACGAAGTACGAAAGCCAATCAGAATTACAATGTGACTCGCCGTCCCGGTATCCCGCTCCACGACGAGTTTGTCGGAAGTGTTTCCCCCTTCATCACCAGGGACAAATCTCCGACCGTTGCCCCTTCGAGAATCCGGGTATCATACAAAATCAGAGACATCGCACCGAGGTTACAGTGACTGCCAATCTGAACTTCTGCCATCTTCATGACGCGGTCTTCGAACAGGTGCGTCTGCAGTGTGCAATCAAGATTCACGATCACATCATCCCCGATCTGGATCAGATCGAATTCGGTCATCTCGGTGGTGTCGAGATACACACGACGCCCAATTCGGGCACCCAGCAGCCGGAAAAACCAGCAAATATAAGGGGTTCCGGCTAGCAGGTCGAGAAAAAAGGGTGAGGCAAAGTTATCGAGTAACGAGGTGACAACTTCGGTGCGCCAGACAAACGGACTCCATAAGGGACGCTCACAAGGACGATAGCGCCCCATGAGTACCCATTTGCAGGCGACCATCAGCAATGCCGCCGAAGTCCCCGTGGTCATATACAACAAAGGGAATAGGGCGATCAGCACTAAAAGCGAAAATTCATCGTACATCAACAAAATGGCAGAGAGCAGAATGTTAGTAAAGACGATGAACAGGGTCGATGGCAAGGTGACCCGGAAGAATTCGATGAACAATCGCTGCGCCAGCATCCATCGCGTAGGTCGAAACGTTTCCTCTTCGGTAAACTCGGTATTGGTTTGCCGTTGAGGTAAAAAGAAGGGGGGTGATCCGAGCCAAGTGGACCCCGCCTGCATCGGAATCTGCGGAGGAATCGACAAACAGCCCACCAGGCTGTTATCGGGAATGTTCGCTCCGATCGGGATCAAAGCGCTGTTACCGATGAATGTTCGTTCGCCAATGGTGGTTTGATTGATCTCCATACGGCCGTATTGAATCCGGGCGGCCCCGAGTGAGACCGCGTCAGCGACAAAACTTTCATCCCCAATTTCCAGGCAATCAGGAGAAACAAACGAGGCCGTGGAAATCTCGGTCCGATACCCGATGCGGGCTCCCAGTAAGCGATACCAGGGGGCAAGATACAAGGTGGAATAGAGCGGGCCGATCACATCCAGACTGAGGTGCAACAGGCGATCGACAAACCATTTTCGATAATAAAACCAATGATGTAATGGATAAGATCCCGGACGGATTCGTCCCAATAACAGCCATTTGACCGCCGCAATCTCCAGACTGATAATCACCACGAACGACAAGGCGACCAGGGGGGACAGTACAAGATAGTAATACCAATCATCCAGACTGTTCAAATGGGCCATCACCGCCATCCCTGGAAAGAAGGCCGCCATCGGCAGCAGAGGGAAGATCAGGATCCCGAGAACATATAATAAACCATAACCGAATCGGCGTTTGAGGGATGGCCGAACCTCGTTCAACGGTCGCTCAGCGAACGGCGTTGGTTCCACTCGTCGGGCCGGCGAACCTTTCCAGCTTTCGCCGAGGGGAATACAGTTGCCGCGGGATAACAGCGACAGATCATCCAGTTCTGAGTCGTCTTCCATGCGTGAGCCGGGGGCGAGTAATGTCCGCGTGCCGACAAAACAGCGTTGGCCAATCTCGATTCGCCCCAGGATGAGCCAGCCATCTTCAAAGGTCGCCCCCGTGAAATGGGAATCGGCACCCAGACAACTGTCATCACCAATCGTCAACAAGTCATGCGCCTGACAACCATCATTTCCCAGAGAGACATTCGTACCGATTTGGGCTCCCATCAAACGATAATAAATCCCCAACAGGGGGGTGCCGGTCAAATAACTGGTGGGGACGATATTGCGAATCGACTGCACAAACCACCAGCGGCAAAAATAAAGGCCCCACAGGGGGTATCGTCCCGGTTTGACGCGACCAATCACGATCCACTTGACGAAGATTGAAAACAACAACATCACCGGATACAGCAGCACCAGTGTCATCAATGAGAAAAACACGGCCACCAAACCAGACTCGCCATGATCCAGCAGCAGGGTGTAGGTCAAATAAGGAGCCAGCCACTGTAACGAAAAGAAGCCGACAACAAAGTATAAGCCGATCGATTGCACCACCCCACACAGGGCATGCCGCCACGCGGTGACTTGCCGTACCTCACGATGCTGCACGGGAGGCGAATCGGCTGCCAAAGGCTGCACCCGACGGGCACGTAACAGGCTGGCTAAACGGGAAATCGTCGGCCCGTTATAGACATCCAGCATCGAGATGTCGGCAAATTGGGGGAATCGGCGTAGCGACGAAACCATCCGTGCAGCGAGTAACGAATGCCCACCCAGATCCAGGAAAAAATCCTCGTCCGGACCTGTGATGCTGACCCCGAAGACTTCGCTCCAGACAATGGCCAACTGGGCTTCAAAATCATCCCGAGGAATCCAGTCGGTCCCGCCGCTTGCCGAGTTCCGTTGGGATCGCGTTTCTCGAGTGCGCGGGGGGGGCAACTGTTTGCGGTCCACCTTGCCGCTGGTCAATGTCGGAAACGACTCGACGGGTTCATACAACGACGGAATCATATAGACCGGCAGTGATTGACGCAGCGATTGGCGGAGCTGATCTTCATCGAACTCGCTACCAGTTCTGGAAACAAGATACGCGACGAGTTGCTGGATACCGGGGACATCCTCGCGGACGGTCACCGCAACGGCCAGGACGCCGGCACATTGCATCAGTGCGGATTCGATTTCCGAGAGTTCGACTCGAAATCCCCGGAGCTTAACCTGCCCATCTGCCCGCCCCAGAAATTCTAATTGACCGTCAAATGTCCATCGAACCAAATCTCCGGTTCGATACAGTCGTTGCGGGTGGTCCGAGGTCTTGTCGACCTGGAGCATCAGAAACCGTTCTTGGGTCAGATCGGCTCGACCCACATAACCGCGAGCCAGACCGGCACCACCGAGATAGAGCTCACCGATTTCTGCTGGCCCCAGCGGACGCTGCTGATCGTCCATCACGAATGCGGTGTATCCCGGAAGTGGTTCGCCGATGGTGACGAGCTTTTCGGGGGAACATTCGGTCCAGGTGGCGATCACCGTTGCTTCGGTCGGCCCGTAGGTATTGAACATCTGGCGACCCGGCTGACACCATCGCGTCACCAGATCCGCCGAGCACGCCTCACCACCGACGATCAACAACCGGATCGTCGGGAGATCCCCCTCCATCATCGCCAGCAACGTCGGCACACAGGATAAGACGGTCACCTTGAGTTCCGTCAAGATTCGGGGCAACTCCATCGCCACATGGGCCATGTCTGGAGTCGCGGCGACGAGCGTCGCTCCGGCAGCCCAGGCTAACCACAATTCCTCGACCGAGGCATCGAACGCAATCGAGAACCCTTGGTACACCCGATCCTCGGGTCGAATGGCAAATCGAGTTGCCTCGGTGCGGACGAGATGCACGGCGTTTCGGTGTTCAATCTGCACCCCCTTCGGCTTTCCTGTTGAACCCGAAGTATAAATGACGTAGCAGAGATTTTCGGGACTCAGCCCCGATTCCGTCAGCGATACTCGCGCGCAGGACTGTTGCGAGATCCTGGACCAATCCGCTTCCAGTGAGAGGACCGTTCCCGAGAATCCGCTCAGGCGTTCGACGAACCCGGACGAGGTAATCACCAGGGAGCAGCCCGAGTTCTGCAGGATATAGGCGACTCGATCTGCGGGATATTCGGCATCCAGCGGGACATAAGCGGCACCGGATTTCAAAATCCCCAGCAAAACGACGTAGAGCTGGGGGGAACGTGTCAACCAGAATGCGACGCAGGATTCGGGGCCGGCCCCCAGACTGCGAAGATGGTGTGCCAGTTGATTGGCCGCTTCATCCAGTTCGCGGTAAGTCATTCGCTCGGAACCGGATTCGATTGCGATCCGATCCGGGTAGAGATCGACTTGTGCTTCGAACAGTTCAGGTAAGCAAGCGGCGGATCGTTGGCCGGGGCTCGAATCCAACGGTAATCTGGGCTCGCCAGCGGAAACAGGCATAAAGGGCTTTCTGGTCGAGAGATCCATCCACGTAGCCCCGAATGATAGAAGATTCGGATCGACCACCCAAGCGACGCCAACCTGGGATAACAGATGTTCAGCTAGATTTCAGCTCATCTGCCTGAGAATCCGTATCTGCCTGCGATTCCATCGTGCTGGGATCGACGTGGCCCAGGGGTTTGTTTTGGGTATCGATCCTGACAAGAAAGACCGCGCCCACGATCAACAAGAAGGCCCCCAGATGATTCCAGCCCAGTTTCTGGTCGAGGTAGGTGACTGCAAACAGGCTGAAAACCAGCAGGGTGATGATCTCTTGAATCACCTTGAGTTGAACGGGAGTAAACTGGGTGGAACCCCAGCGGTTGGCTGGGACCTGAAAACAATATTCAAAAAACGCAATCAACCAGCTGACCAGAATGGCCAGATAGAGGGGTGCGTTTTTGTGTTTGAGGTGGCCATACCAGGCGAAGGTCATAAAAACATTGGAAATGGTCAACAGAAAAATCGTCAGCATTGAAGAGGCGTCGCTTATCGTTTTGGTTTGCTGATCGAGAATTCGGTGATCTTAAATGTATCGTCCTCTTTATCTTTTTTGAGGACAAACGACAGGACCTGATTCTTCTTGTTGCGGAGCATTCGTTTGGTGTTTGTGGGATTGCCGCTGGGCTGCAATTCGGTGAGCGGGCTTAACGCGTTCGTGATTTCCTCGATTTTGTCATCCGACAATTCCCCTTCCCGAATCTGTCCAGCCAATCCTTTGACTTTCGGGAAGATGTATTCGGCCGCCGCCGCAGTATCCCCATCGGCCATCGCCGTACAGAATTTTTGCAAGGTATCATCGACACTTCCGGGTGAAAAATTCCCCGCCCGGGATCCGCCGCCGCCAGGACCACCCATCGCACCGGGGCCACCGGCCATTCCTCCGGGTCCACCCATGGCACCACCACCTGGTGTGCGGCTCATGGCACCCGGGGCACCTGGTGCTCCACCCATCGCACCCGGGCCACCGGCCCCATCAGGACGGCGCATCGAATCAGGATTGGGACCCCGCATTCCTGCACCACCAGGTGCCCCGCCCATCGCACCCGGCCCACCGGCCCCATCAGGACGGCGCATGGAGTCGGGATTGGGCCCTCGCATTCCAGCACCAGGGGGCGCTCCTCCCGGTGGTGTCATCCCTGGGGGACCACCCGGCGATGTCATCCCTGGACCACCCGGTGGTGTCATCCCAGGGGGACCACCAGGAGATGTCATTCCTGGGGCACCAGGAGCACCACCCGGTGTCATTCCTGAAGCTCGCATCATTGCCGCCGGGTCCATATTCATTCCGGGGGGACCACCAGCCGCTCCCGGGGTGCCTCCCGACAGGCCCGGTGCCCCGGCCATTTGACTCGACATGCCCGGAGGACCTCCTGGTGCACCCGACATTCCCGCCATGGAACCGGGTGGGGTCATTCCAAGCTGTGGAGCACCACCCATGGGCGGTCCCATCATCTGCATTCCTGCTCCCGAGGGGGCGGTATTACTTCCATTCGTGGCGACCGTTGTCGACGAATTCACGGGAGTCGTGGTTCCGGAATTCGAATCGGATCCACACCCGATCAACGTCAAGGCGATCATGCAACAGACGGTATCCCGCCAAACCCAAGAACGGATGCGGATCATCTTGATTACCCTCAGCTCAAACAATCGAACGACTGGATTCAGAGAAATACACTGCACCATGTGGAATCATTATGCAAGCACATCGAACGAATCACTATGCCAATTTCCGCGGAACCTTGCAAGTTCTTGTGAAAAATGAATGACGTGGCCAGTGAAATCAAATCGAATTTTTCCGCAAAATCTGCGAAATCTCGTGGTTCTTGTACCAAGATTCTCGGTTTGACTCGGGCTGCCGACCTGCCGACATTTTGTCTGGTCGCATATAATCCGAAGAAACGACTGATCGCGATCACCATCCGAGAGGTTCATCCGGACCATTCCAGGAACTCGAATTATGCCTGCTGCTTACCTTGATCTAGTCACTGCGCTGCGACAGGGTTTTCCTCAACCGGTATCGGATCGGGTCCATGATGCCTACTTCGTATTTTCGTTTCTGAGGGCTCTTGATCAACTCGACGGGATGAAATCGGTGAGTCCCCTGCTGGGAAAATCGGTCGCGCTGGACTATGACGCGGCTCGTCGATCCCGTGTTGATGATGACCCTGTGACACTCGAACACGTGACACAGACACTGGTGGAGCATCTTTCCGGAATGTTTATCTGGGGTCATCCGCGTGCCCAGATCAACGTCATTCCCCCACCGACCATCGCCAGCATTATTGGTGGCCTGCTCCCTTCGATCTACAACCCCAATCTCGTCAGCGAAGAATCCTCGCGTCAGGTTGCTGTGGCGGAAGTGGAAGTCTCGTCGATGACGGCCGATTTGATTGGCTACGACCCGACCCGTTCGGCGGGACTGTTCACCTTCGGCGGTACCGGAACCTTGTTGTATGGGGTCAAGTTGGGACTGGAAAAAGCCTGTCCCGGTACGGCACGACATGGGATTCGAGAACGAGCGGTTCTCTTTTGTTCCGAGCGAGCCCATTATGCCTGCCTGAGCGTCGCCAGTTGGCTGGGAATTGGGCAGGAAAATGTGATCCAAATTCCCTGTTCGCCAGACAACGAGATGCGCACGTGTCTGCTCGAAACGATGGCACGTGAGGTCTTAAAAGGGGGAGGCAAGATTGCCGCGATTGTGGCGACCATGGGAACGACCGATCATTTTGGGCTCGATGACCTGAAGTCGATTCATGAAATTCGAGATCGGCTGGTTGACGAATTTCACCTTGACTATCGCCCCCATATCCATGGCGACGCGGTGATCGGCTGGGCCTGGTCGGTATTTAATGATTATGATTTCCAAGCCAATCCACTCGGGTTCCGCCCCAGGACAGTCCGCGCACTCGCTGGAACCGAGCGGCGGATTCGGCAGTTGCCGCTGGCCGATTCGGTCGGGATCGATTTCCATAAAACGGGTTTTACTCCCTATGTCTCCAGCCTGTTTCTCGTGAAAGATTCGACCGACCTGGAACTGATTTCGCGGAAACAGTCAGACACGCCCTATCTATTTCATGATGGTCACTATCACCCCGGCCGGTACACGCTGGAAACTTCACGCGCGGGAAGTGCGCCGATGTCGGCCTTGGCGAACTTGCGACTGTTTGGCAAGAACGGCCTGCGGGCGCTGTTGGGCCACGTTGTCTCGATGGCCGAGGTCTTACGGGAACAGTTAGAAGGTCACGCGGCCACCACCGTTGTCAATCGTGGCAACTTCGGACCGGTCACGCTATTTCGTGTCTATCCCGATGGTGTCGACACCTTTGGGGTGACTGAGCGGGAACAGCGGGATGTTTCGTATCGTGATCAGTTACGCTTACACAACGATTACAATCGGCGTATTTACCAGCTTGTGCAGGCGGATGCACTGCAGGGTGAAGGGGTCGTGATTTCGCTGACCGATTGTTACCGGGAATCCGACTATGGTGAGCCGATGGTCGCGCTGAAAAGCTATCTACTCAGCCCGTTTGCCGAAGAACAATATATCGATGCGGTCATCGAGTCACTCTGGAAAGCCCGCGCGCAAATCGCGTCGGAAATCACAAATATTGCTTGATCCGCTCGGTATGGCGATGTCGAGATCACGCGATGTCGAGATCACGCAAACCCGTGTCAATCATCGCGTCTGGATGAGAAAGTAAAAACGGCCATCTTCGGCACCACCGATGAAGTCAGGGACGCCATCCCCATCAAAATCAACCGTGGTCGGACTGACATCATGTCCCTCGATATTTTGTGGTGCCAGCGTTCCCGCATGTTGGAACTGCCAGCGACCATCCACGCGACCGATCCCGCGGTATAGGTCGGCATTCGAAGAATTCAGCAGCAGGTCGAACTTCCCGTCGCCGTCCCAGTCAACGACCGCGATTTTGCGGCGGCCACTTCCCCCCGCCGTCCGGGCGTTGAAGCGGAGCGGGTTTCCGTTGCCGTCGGCAAACAGACGCTGGGGGGGCTTGAGCGAGAGATGCGAGTCCTGTCGGAATCGCTCGAATAAAACCAAGTAACCTTCGGTGTCGAGCATCGCCAGATCCAGTAACCCGTCACCCGTGAAATCATACATCAGGGGTGTCGTTCGCCACTGTGTGACCAACTCGTTGCCGACCGGGTTCCACCAGGTCCAGGTTGGCTTGGGTGGACCATCCCGCCACGCAACTTCGATGGCCTGGATCTCTTGAAACTGGGGCTCTGTTCGCGTGCCGACATTCTTCATCCATTGGACTCGTCCCCAAATCGAGTTGAGCAGAATATCGGGTAAACCGTCACCGTCCCAGTCGGCAACATTCAACGTCGTATACCCCCACTTCGCTTCGGCCGGACCTTGTACGCTTCCATTCGGCCCTGCCATGATGCGAAACACTTTGCCCGCCACTTCCAGCTTACGCGGAGCCCCCCACTTGGGTCGTGCAACTCCCCGGCCACTCAGGTTCTCAAAGATTTCGATGTATCCCGCCGTATTGCCCGAGACGAGGTCGAAGTCTCCGTCGCCGTCCCAGTCCACTCCAAACGGGGTCGCCAAGGCACCACATTTCAGGGTATCGGCTTGCTGTTGAAAGTAACGGGGTGGTGCGAAGACCAATTGGTGCGGCATCCCGTTTTGACGCGGGTGTTCGCGGGAGACTGTCGCGCTGACATTTTCGACGAACGCGACTCGCCCATCTTCATCTCCGACGATCAGATCCAGGTCTCCATCCTGATCCCAGTCAAACGCGATCGGAACTATCATCTGCAGGTCCATGATTAAGGGTGTCCCCTCGCGCTGGGAAACTCGCTCACCCGCTGCATATCGGGGTTTTGTTCGCGTCCCCACATTTTCAAAATAGGTAAAGCCATCCAGGAATTCGCCGCATAACAGGTCAAGATCTCCGTCGCCGTCAAAGTCACCAAAGTTGGGCGAGGGGCAACCGAAGGTATCGATCGGCTGCTCAGCAGCGTGAACCGGTTCCGGGGGGGCATACCGAGGACTCGCCGTTGTTCCGGTATTGCGGTGGAGCAGCACTAGTCCATGCAGCGGACCATTCTTCCATTGGCCCTCGGAATTCCAGGCATCGTCCCAGCCGTAATCGCTCCAGTCTTCGATGCCTGTGATCAAGTCGAGAGCCTCATCACCGTCGTAATCAACATATCGCCATTGACGATGCCGAACCTTTGGGCCTTTGGCCTGGGTCCACTGGGGTCGATAGAAATCGGGCGGGACCGACAGTTCGACTCGTTCCTGCAGACCGGTCTTCACAAAATTCGGGTACTCGAACCCCGGTGACAGGACGCGTAAGGATCCAGCAACGTAGCTCGGCATGACGTAGTGTACGGTGGAACTCAACCGTCGGGCGGGCTTAAAAATGGGAAGGGGATTGGTCGAAGTGTCACCGGTGATATTTTCGAACAGCCAGACACCATTCGAGGGTTTATCGGGGCACGAGACAATGAGGTCAAAATCGCCATCCCCATCGGCATCACAGGGGATGGGCCAAGCCCAAAGCCCGACCCCCAGATCGACGGTGAGCCCCGGATGATTGTACGCCAGTTTTTCCAAGCCCTCGGCAGTGGCCCTACGAGGAACCAGCAGCAAACACAGCAGTAAGCACACGAGTAAGCACTGTATCGATCGGAACCGGCCCATCAGAACCCCCTCTCGACCGCGAATATTCAGTCCCGTTTGCTCAACCCGTTCCTTTTTATCCCTGATGTTCAATTCCTCGTTTTTAAATCCAGAAAAATGCAAAACTGGAGTGCATTAACTCGAACGAATCACGGCCTGAAGTGGTGCGGCGTCAATCAATATCGACCACTTTGGTCCCTGCGATGAGGTCGTGTAGACATCGATGTTCTTCGCCAAAAATAAAGCAAAGATCTACTAATGTGTAGAGCGGTCCCACTAAAGGAATTGCACCCAGGATTCCGTTCACGACTCCGCGCAGCAGAAAGACTTTGACAAATCCGGCCGGCCCCCCTTTTTCATAGTCGGCGACTTGCATCTTCAAGAGCCACTTCGCAATCGATTGGCTCTGCGTTGCCATGAGATACAGGTTTGCGATCCCGATCCCCAGCAATCCAAGCAACCCGATCACCATGAAAATCAGCGAAACAGAGCTTCCAGGCTTACCGGAATCAACGTATATCGCAATCAAAAAAGGAATCACTCCCACCAGCATCACCACCCCACCATCTAAAAACGCCCCGCCCAACCGCTTTAAGGGACTCGATAACGGCCGATTATCCCTGCGAGATCGTTTTTTCTTGACTGCTTTTCCTTCGCTTTTAGGTCCCCGATACGGATTACGATCGTTGTCGTCGTCGTCCTGATCCTCTTCGTCCTGGTCTTCCTGCTGGTCGTAATCATATTCCACCTCGACCAATTCTTCTTCGGGTTTTGGAATCAGGATGACTTCAGTACATCCCGGACACCGCACCTGCTTGCCCGCTTTGGATTCGTCAACTTTCAACGCCTTGCCACACAAATTGCACTTGAAACGAATCGGCATCAAACGAGTCCTTAAGAATAGGATTTGCATTGAAAAAGATTGAAAAGCAAGTGGAACCAGAAAACGCGAAAGCCGATTCCAGGAAAATCCGCGATTCAAAGATGTTGCTCAAAAAACGATATTGAGCATACCGAGACGATCTGATCTGCATCAAGTGATTGTTGCAAAACAGGCACCAAAAATAGATCCGATGGTGGCAACGTGCGTGGCCCCATCCCTGAACCATCACTTTCAAGGATGATCGGCGATTTATCGAACCTTAGGCACAAATTTCTCGCGCGACATTTCCCTGCACATCCGTTCACCGGAAGTCTCGACCCGCGTCATGGTACGTGACTGATTCGTGATCCAGTCCCATCCGGGACCGTAACAGGATGGTATCGGGCTTTGAATGATTGTCCCATGCAACATCGCAAATTCTCGTCCGCTGTGTGGCTTTTCGATCGAGTAACCGATGGAATTTGACGAGCCCGCCATTCTGAGGGCCGTTCAATCGTCCAGATCCAATCTCGGATTCCTCTCGAAATCGTGACTCGAGCATATTCACCATAGCTTAGGCAATCCACGCTGATTATGATGCGGATTCGACACCGTTTTGCCCTCCGTATCACCATGTGAAGTTTTTTTCGTTATGCCGACGACCGACCGAACTGAGCGGATTGCCATTGTCGGTATCGGCGGAATTTTTCCGGGAGCCCGAGACCTCGATACGTTTTGGCACAATGTTGCCAACGGAGTCGATTCCGGACAAAGCGTCCCCGCAGATCGCTGGTTCCTGCGACCGCAAATTGCCCTGGAACCTGGCGGACCCCAGGCGGACCGGGTTTATTCCGACTGGGGCTGTTTCATCCAGGATTTTCAGTTCGATCCGACTGGTTTGAATCTGGATCCGGCAGTGCTGAATCGGCTGGACCCGCTGTTTCATCTGGGATTACATGCCGCCCGAGCGGCCGTCGATAATGCGCGAAAACTATCTGGCACCAACCTGAAACGGGTCGGTGTGATTCTGGGGAATATCGTACTCCCGACCGAATCGACTTCGGCAATGTGTCGGGATGTGCTGGGACGGACATGGATCGAGCGGTTGATCGAAGCGCTGCCGATCTCACCCGAACGTCGCGAGCGATTGCAAGCGGACCTCGATCAGCCCGATCGGACCACGCGCGACTGGCATCCGCTCAACAGTCTGGCTGCGAGTCTTCCTGCCGCCCTGATTGCGGAAGGTCTGGGGCTGGGTGGCGTCGCCTACACCCTGGATGCCGCCTGTGCGTCTTCCCTCTATGCCTTGAAATTTGCCTGCGACGAACTGCTCGCCCATCGCGCCGATGCCATGCTGGCAGGAGGTATGTCACGTCCGGATTGCCAGTATACCCAAATGGGATTCGCTCAACTCCAGGCCCTATCAAAACGAGGCCGCTGTGCCCCGTTGAGTGCCGCAGCCGATGGCCTGGTTGTTGGCGAGGGGGCCGGATTGTTTGTGCTCAAACGGCTCTCAGATGCGATGCTCGCCGGGGATCCGATTTACGCCGTGATTGCGGGAATCGGTCTCTCGAACGATCGGGGAGCGAACCTGTTGGCACCTCATTCCGAAGGCCAGTTACGGGCCATGCGGTCGGCGTACCAGCAGGCGGGATGGCGACCGAGTGATATCGATCTGATCGAATGCCATGCGACGGGGACACCGGTCGGGGATGCAGTGGAAATCGACAGCCTGCACCAACTTTGGGAGGAAGAATCGAGTCGTCCTGGCCAATGCGTGATTGGAGGGGTGAAATCGAATGTGGGCCACTTGCTGACGGGGGCAGGTGCTGCCGGACTGATGAAAGTGTTGTACGCCTTCAAGCATCAGACGCTGCCACCCACCGCCAACTATGAATCCCCCGCGACCGGACTGACCCGGCCAGACAGCCCCTTCCGTGTCATTGGCCAGGCCGAACCCTGGCCAAGACGGCCCAGTGGCCGGTTGTCTCAGTACCTCGATGCGGCAAGCCCAATTCCCCGCCGCGCCACCATTAACGCCTTTGGATTTGGCGGGATCAATGCACATGTGCTGATCGAGGAATATCTCGATGTTCCTCATCAAACCGCTTCCCCTTCGATCGGCGGTGCAGGCTGGCCTCACCACGTCATGGTTGCCGCGCATCGGCCAGCGGCCGAGGCCACACCCGAGAACCTCGACATCGCGATCGTCGGCCTGGCGGTGCAGACCAGCCTCAGCGAGACCTTGCCCGAGTTCCTGCACGCCTGCACCTCGACAAGTAACAACTCGACAAGCAGCCGCTCCACAAGCACCGCCTCAACTAAGAGTCCTTCCTCGCCACCCGTCCAGAATGATTGGGGCGTTGCACAGACCGCCTGGTATCAGCGCGAGCAAGCCGCCAACGGACGTCCGAGCCAACCCGCAGCGGTGCCACTCGGTGCCGTCCGGTTGCCCTTGGGTGAATTTCGGATTCCACCACTTGAGATGCAAGACATGCTCCCCCAACAGCAATGGATGTTGCGGGTGGCTGCCGAGGCGTTGCGAGACTTTTCCAGCGGCCATCACGCTCAGGCATCGCTTTCCGCTGCGACCGCAACGCTCGGTAACCGGACGGGCGTATTTATCGGCATCGAACTCGACCCGAACACCACCAATTTTCACCTCCGCTGGTCCGTGGAAGAACAAGCCCCGCGTTGGGCCGAGCAACTCGGCTTACGTCTGAACCCCGAGGAATTGTCCGCCTGGATCGTGTCGTTGAAAGAGGCGGTGGGGCCCCCCTTGACTGCGAATCGGGTGATGGGAAATCTAGGCGGAATTGTCGCCAGTCGGCTGGCACGGGAGTTCAACGTTGGTGGTCCCAGCTTCACGATCTCGTCGGGGGCGAACTCGGGACTACGCGCCTGTGAACTGGCCGCACACGCACTTCGCCGCGGAGAACTCGATCAAGCCATCGTCGGGTCGGTCGATCTACCCGGTGATGTGCGGACGCAAATTGCCGCCGCTCGGTCCCTCGCGGCGGAAATCCCCTCGTCGACCTGCGATGGGGCGACAGCGGTCGTCCTGAAGCGCCTGGAGGATGCGCGGCGTGATGGCGACCTTGTTCACGCGGTGATCCGGGCCATTCGTCAGGAAAACGCCCCTGCGGCGACCAATCCCCCGCCAGCCTCTCCCGCTGCGGGGGCCGCCTCGGGTTTGCTGAGCTTGGCCGCCGCCGTCGGTTCACTGAGGGAACGATTGCAGATTGGTCCCGTGATCGATTACTGGCTACACAATCGGGCCGAAGGGCCTCGCCGCAGGCAGGTACCGGGGCAGGGGGTCGATGGACGGTCGCTGACCATCGACCTGGAAGAACGTCTCGAACCGGAAGAACGTCTCGAACCGGTCCACGATCGTCCCCTCCTCGAACCGACGATTGGGACGTCACGGCCTGCGGTGACGGTCTTGCCCGCTCAACTCTTGGTGATCGAGGGACATTCCCCCAGCGATATCCAGACTGGCCTCCTGCAATTGCAGCAGTGTTTGGGGACAGTCCCGTCGTTGCCCCTGCTGGCCAGACAATGGTTTCATCAGCAACCACCCCGGTTTGAATCTCGGTTGGCGATGACGCTGATCGTCAAATCGCGAGAGGAACTGCCACAGCTGATTCGTGCGGCTCTGGCAAAATTACGCGACGAGTCGGCTGCGGGAAATCCCGATCGGCGGATCATTTTCACCACCCAGCCGTTGGGATCTACGGGGCGAATGGCATTTGTCTTTCCTGGTTCTGGCAACGCGTTCGTCGGGATGGGGCGGGAATTGCTGGCGGCATTTCCCGAGGCGATGCGTCGACAGGAACGGGAAAATCGCTGGCTCAAGGATCAGTATCGGCCCGAGTTAATCTGGCACAGTGCGTCGACCGCGACCTTGCTCAGCGACCACAAAGCGATGATTTTTGGTCAGGTGGCACTCGGTACGGCACTCTGTGATCTGCTGGAAATCTTTGGGATTCGCCCTTCCGCCAGTCTCGGTTACAGCCTCGGCGAATCAGCGGCACTTTTCGGACTGCGTGCCTGGCTCGATCGGGACGAGATGCTGCAACGAATGGATGCCGCGACACTCTTCGGCAGTGATCTGGTCGCGCCGTTCGACGCGGCACGACGCGACTGGAACATTCCCGCCGGGACTGCTGTCCCGTGGATTTCGGGGATCATCGACCGTCCGGCGGACCAAATCCGTCAATGGCTCGCCGCGTCCGTCGCCGCCGCAGTCGCCGCAGGGTCACACCCCTTGCGGGTCTTTCTGCTGATTGTGAACACCCCCACGCAGTGCGTGATTGGTGGCGATCGGCAGGATGTCGAACTTCTGATTCGCGGGTTATCGGCGAACTTCGTTTCGTTTGCCGCCCCGAGCACCGTACATTGCGAAGTCTTGCGGCAGGTGGAACCCGCTTACCGGGCACTGCATTGGATGCGGACCACCGCACCACGGCTTTCCGTACCGGCAGGAGATTCCCGTCCCAGCGCGCGTCCGATCGATTTTTACAGTACCGCTTGGGGTCGTTCCTACGCTTTGACCTCGGCTTCGGCAGCCGATGCGATTGTCGCTCAAGCGGTCGGGACGATCGATTTTCCTCAAGTGATTCATCGCGCCTATGCCGATGGCGTCCGATTATTTGTCGAGATTGGTCCCGGTGCGTCGTGTACCCGGATGATCGATGAAATTCTCGACCACCAGCCTCACCTCGCTCAGTCTGTGACCCCCGCCACGATGAATCCGATCGGGGCGTTTCTGGAACTACTGGGCTCGCTGATTACCCATCGGGTTCCGGTCGACCTGAGCCCACTGTATGGTGAACGGCGAGACAGTAGACTTGGGGACAGTGACCCGCGTGACGGTATTCGGCCTCATCATGATCCTGCCGCCACCGACACGAACTCGAAGCGTCAGGTGATCACGCAAGTGGGAGGAAAGCCCTTTCAGATCCCGGTCCCCCGAGCGGGTTGGCAATTCCAGGCGGAATCGAGCGAATCCACGCAGGTAATCCCCAAACCCCAACTCGCTGCGGTTCCACGATCGAGCGATCATGCACCGCTGGCACCGACACCCGATCGCGATCTCCTCCCGCTTGAATCCACAATCAATCACGCGGGGGGGGATCACAAAGTGGCTGGCAGCAAGAGGGCTGGGGACATCACCCTGGCCACCGAGCCATTCACACCACCCTACGAAACTCTCTCTCTCGACACACTCGACGTTTCCGGAACGAATGTTATGACTCAGCTGGACGAATTACTCGCCGCGCGCGCGAAAGCCCACGAAGCCTACTTGCAGATTTCTGCCGAGGCACACCGGATTATGGCCGAGCAACTCGAACGCCTGATCAAACTCGATCAGCGTCCACCCGCAGTTGTTGCAGCGGCCGTCGCGGCAGCGGTGATTCCCGAGAAACCTCGGGCAACTCCGGTTGAACAGGTTGATCAGCGGGTTCATGAGCCGGTTGATTGGTCAGCACCCTCCCCACGAGACCTCACACCGGTGCCGGTGTCGGTGCCAGTGCCAGTAACCCCGCCGAAAGAACCTCCCCGATCCCTCTCTCGACCGCAATGCATGGAATTTGCCATCGGTCAAATTGGGCGTGTGCTTGGTGAGCGGTTTGCCGCAATCGATCAGTACCCGACCCGCGTCCGTCTGCCGGATGAACCGTTGATGCTCGTCGATCGCATCCTGGAAATCGACGGCGAACCCCTCTCGATGACCTCGGGTCGGGTCGTGACCGAACATGATATTCACGCGGGGGCCTGGTATCTCGATTGCAACCGGATTCCGACTTGCATTGCCGTCGAAGCGGGACAAGCCGACCTGTTCCTTTCAGGTTGGCTGGGGATCGATCTCGAAACCAAAGGGATCGCCTGTTACCGCCTGCTGGATGCCGTGGTCACTTTTCATCGGGAATTGCCGGGACCGGGCAAGATCATTCATTACGACATTCGTCTGAATCATTTTTTCCGCCAGGGACAGACCTATCTGTTCCGCTTTGAATTTGACGCCACCGTCGACGGGGAACCGCTGTTGACCATGCGCGAAGGGTGTGCCGGATTCTTTACACCCGCCGAACTTTCGGGGGGGAAGGGAGTCGTCCATACCGCACTCGATCGACAGCCCCGACCGGGCAAGCGGACCGGTGACTGGCGAGAACTGGTACCGATGGTGAGCGAAAGTTATGACGACGCCCAATTGCTCGCCCTCCGCCGGGGGGAATTGGCGGCTTGCTTCGGAGCCCCCTTCCGGTCGTTGTCGCGACAGAATCCCGTCACCTTGCCAGGATTGGTGTCACCCCCTGCACCTGCCGCTGCGGTCGCGGCAGATTTGATCGCCCCGTCCCATCACAGTGGCGGTGCGGTGCAGCGGTCACGCATGTGGTTGATTGACCGTGTGTTAAAACTCGATCCTCAAGGAGGAAAATTTGGGCTGGGGATGATCCTGGGGGAACTCGACATTCATCCCGACGACTGGTTTATCACTTGCCACTTCTGTGACGATCAGGTGATGCCGGGGACACTGATGTACGAATGCTGCATGCATACACTCAGGGTTTATCTGCTGCGAATGGGCTGGGTCGGCGAAACGGGCGAGGTTGCGTACGAGCCGATCCCTGGGGTTCGCAGCCGACTGAAATGTCGCGGTCAGGTGCTCGCCAACACGAAAAAAGTCTGGTACGAAATCACTCTCAAAGAGATCGGTTATGACGAACACCAGACACCATACTGTCTAGCCGATGCCCTGATGTATGCGGACGGCAAGCCGATTGTCGAGATTACCGACATGTCAGTCCGACTTTCTGGACTGACTCGTTCTATCCTCGAACGCTGCTGGTCGAACCCAGTTCCTGTGGCATCCGCCCTGCCGGCAAGCCAGATGAGCATCGCCCAGGCGAGCACCTCGCCGATGACGACACCACGGACCACCTCAACCGATCATCAAACCGGGATTCATCAGCCCTACGACCGTCGTCCCGCCCTGTTTGATACCGATCGCATCACCGCCTTTGCCATCGGCAATCCCTCGGACGCGTTTGGTGACCGCTATCAGATCTTTGATCGTGACCGCGTCATTGCTCGCTTGCCCGGCCCCCCCTTCCAGTTCCTGGACCGTGTGGTAGGAATCAGTGGGTGTGTCCCCTGGGTGCTGCAACCGGGGGGCGAGGTCGTTGCCCAGTATGACATCCCTCACGATGCCTGGTACTTTGCCTCGAATCGTCAGCGAACCATGCCGTTTGCCGTCTTGCTGGAAACCGCCCTGCAGCCGTGTGGCTGGCTGGCGGGTTACGTCGGCTCGGCACTCACCAGTGAGCTCGATCTTTCTTTCCGCAATCTGGGGGGGACCGCGACACAGTTTCGTGAAGTGACGGCCGAATCGGGCACACTGACGACGACGGTGAAAATGACCCGCGTGTCGAACTCGGGAGGGATGATCATCCAGCACTATGACTTTGATCTGCGCTGTAATGATCAGCCTGTTTATGTTGGCAACACCTATTTCGGATTCTTTTCCAAAGCGTCGCTGATGCACCAGGTCGGCATTCGAGATGCCCGGCCGTTTGTCCCTTCGCCCACCGAAGCGGCGATGGCACACCAGTTCCCCTACGTCGATGCCCCCCCATTCGCCGATAATCAGCTGCAGATGATCGACGATGTCCAGTTGTCGCTGGCGAATGGACCGTTCGGGCATGGTTTCATCATCGGGACCACGACGGTGAATCCGGCCGCGTGGTTCTTCAAAGCCCACTTTCATCAAGACCCCGTAGTCCCTGGGTCGCTGGGGCTCGAATCCTTTTTTCAACTCGTCAAATTGTACGCGGCTCACCGCTGGCAACTGAGTGACGCAGCGCAGTTCGCCACCCCCATCGTCCAGCCGTCCGCCAGCGGGATCGATCGCAAACACGAATGGGTCTATCGAGGGCAAGTCGTACCGGCTGACAACCGGGTGACCGTTTCTGCCGTCATCAAGGAAGTCGACGATCAGAAGCTGGAACTGATCGCCGAAGGATTTTTGTCGGTCGACGGACGAGTCATCTACCAGATGAAATCGTTTTCACTCGGCCTGCTGAACCGCTGAACCGCTCATCGACGGACCAGTCGTTCCCGCTGTTCCCGCTGTTTTTGCTGTTATCGCTGTTTCTGACACCATCATGCCACTCACAAAATTCGCTCTCTATTCGAGTGCGGGGAATCCCTGTTTCCGACGTTCTTCATTTAGCCACAGCAAGGCCCGGGGTTCCTTTTTGAGCAGTTTTACCAGCTGTGAAGGGGTGCAGCCCAACTGCTCTGCCGATTCAGGGACATGTGCCTGACGGGCATGCAGAACATCCAGCGCTTCGGCCAGCAGGATCGGAAAATCGTCATGATCTTCATTGATGCCGATCTTCCCGCCATGACATCGAGACTTCCAGAGCGGACTGGGTGAGGTATCAGCCCCGGCGGCACTCCGAACGGCAAGAACCAGGTTGAGCCGCAGTCGTTTCACAGCGTTCCGCAGATTGTCAAACTGGCTGCGCCGTTCTGCCGCCTGACCTTCAATTCCGGTGGGACGATGGCGCAGCACCACGGCCGATTCCGTTTTATTACGATGTTGCCCCCCCGGCCCCCGCCGCCGCTCGTGCCGGACATCACAGTCGCGCAGCAGCAGCTCGGTCGACAGGGTCGCGGGGTGCGGTTGATCGCTCGCCGAAGAATCGATCATTTTTTGAGGGTCCGTTTCCAAGACAAAAGGGAGTCCAGTTCGTTATAAATCCGATTGCACTGACAGTGTAACGGATCAGCGGCCTGGTGTGAGAACCGGATCCCAGCCCAAGATTCGGCAAGCGGTGCAAAGATCATCCAGCTATTGGCGGCCCGGTTGTCCACGCGACCACACGTCGGTTGCTGGCAGACTCACTCTCCAAAAATACCGTAAACATCGAGCTTTTCATGACACTGACTTGTACGACATTGGGAATGACACCCAGCTTTGGGTTTGGCGATCGGATCGGTTTGGCGACACCAGGACATGTGGCGGCGATGAAAGAGGCGGGAGCCGGGATGGCCCCCATTTTTCCCCAGCAATCGATTCGGGAAATGACACGGACATCGCGCACCCCGTTGCAAGTAATGCAAGACGCCTTGCAAGGTGCCTCAGCCAGTGGCTGGACTGGTGTGGTCGGTGCCGACGCCGATCACCTGAAAACTCCCGCCGATGTCGATGCCACCGCCGCGGTCGGCTTTACCTTTTTTACCATCGATCCATCCGGCCACGTCGATCAGAAAGCGGATGATTACTCGGAAAATCTGCTGAACGCCAAGTTTGCCGAAGTGGTTGCCGAAGTCCCCTGGATCAATGGCTATCGCGGTCGCAAGGTGACGCTCTCGACCGGGACCACGATCGAATTGACCGAAGCATCCTGTGTGCGGGCGGCCGTGAAGTATGGTCGAGCGATCAATCAGGCGGTTTCGCTGGCGGATTATATTCGCTTGGTCCAGACAACCGCAGGCCGCGACCACGAGATTGAACTGAGTGTCGATGAAACCGACCAGCCCACAACGCTGGCGGAACACTATGTGATCGCGGACCAGTGTCTGTCACGCGGCATGAAACTGGTCAGTCTCGCCCCGCGGTTTATTGGTGACTTTGAAAAGGGGGTCGATTTCAAGGGGGATCTCGCCGCGCTGGACCGATCGCTGGCAGATCACGCGGCCATCGCCAAACTGCTGGGACCGTATAAACTCAGCCTCCACTCCGGGTCCGACAAGCTGTCAATCTATGCATCGCTGGCACGAGCGACCGGTGGTTGTTTTCATGTGAAGACGGCGGGAACGAGTTACCTCGAAGCGCTGCGAGTCGTCGCGCGGCATGATGCACCGCTATTCCGTCGTTTAATCGACTTTGCGCGTGCTCGATATCAGGTTGATAAAGCGACTTATCACGTCTCGGCCACGCTCGAATCGGCACCAACCACTGCAGAATGTCCGAGCATTAATGACCTGGAACGGCACTATTTGGAATGCTGGCGTGACGTACCGCATGGACGAGGCTTTACGAATCCGGGTCGACAGATCCTGCACTGTACTTTTGGTTCGACATTGACCGATGCGACGTTAGGCCCGGCTGTCAAAAATTTGCTGGCCGCAAACGTCAGCAGCTACACGGAAATTCTGCGTGAGCATTTCGTCCGGCATCTCCAGGCCCTGAAAGCGGGGATGTAATCTGGACTGGTCTTAGGAATTTGAATCCTGCCCCTGTCTTCACCATCTCTTCTCGGTAGCAATACTGGGAAGTCGATTTTAACGCGAAGACGCAGAGAATACGAAAACCAGAAAAGCGAATGCGATTTTGCGAATATTTTTTAAATATATCAATAAACGTTCAAAAAAATTAATTTTATGGGTATCGACCTGTAGCGTGCTGAGTTGAAATCCATCGCTAAAAACGTGTTTTAAGCGGTTTACATTCCCGAATGCTTCCGTACCATGTCGTCGATAAATATGGCGATCGACGAATTGACCGCCAGCGAAGCGAGGGAGATGAAAGCGGATGGATAGGAATCAATTCTCGAGCATTACAGTCCTGGCGTGCATTCCGAACCGGAATTTACCCGCCGATTTTTAGGACGAAACATTTTTTGGTGTCCACTTATTTTTCTGTGTCTCTTTTGTTGCGAGCGAGAATAAATCAAGGGTCACGAAAAATAGGTTTCACTTTAACGATTGCATGCATCCACTCCACGGGACGCTTGACAATACGAAAGGAAAATGGATACACAAAATTTCGGGATTGCTCGATTCCGCCGACAACGCGAGGTTCGCTTCATTCCGTGCAAAAGATTTTGAAAATGCTTTCTGCAACGAGATCAACGGTATTTTTCTTTTTCAGCATGTCTGCCGCCATGCTCTGCGACAGCCGCGACTGCTACGCCCAGGCTGCTGGTGACGCAACAGTCGTTTATGGTGATCGGGTGGGGAATGTTGTCACGGCCAATTGTGACTATTGGTCCAACTCAGGAAATTATCGTGCTTAGGCCGTATTGTATACGGCAATTTCGGTGAAGGGGAAGTATGTAAAAGACAAGCAGGTGGGTCGTGCTGCGCGGCTGTCCCCAACCTTCAATGACCTGAAGAAAATGTGGGATTACAACGGCTCAGTGGCGCTGGATGCCAGCCAAGCAGTACTTTACCTCATCGAGGTTCAGGTCGATTTTGGAGATGGCGCGGGTTACTCGACGATTGTGAGTAAACCCTACAATCCGAAATGACGCGGAGGTGCTCATGGATTGGCATGATCGAGATCGTTTGGTGCTCATGTCGATTTTCAGTGCGTAAAGGGTATTGGCCAAACGTTGGACGTTTGGGGATGGTTCGCGTAAGTCCAAGGAGGAGGCAAGATGCAGGGGATCATCCATTCCGGCGAACGTAAGTCGCGTTGCAAACGTGGCGTCACCCTGGTTGAAGTGATCGTGGTTCTCGCCATAGTGGGGCTGCTGCTTACCTTATTGGTACCCGCAATTCAGTCGTCACGAAATGCGGCTCGACGGATTCAATGCGCCAACCATCTGCGGCAACTGGGCTTGGCGATCGTGAATTATCATGATGCCTACAGCTCACTGCCCCTGTCAGATAGCTGGCCTGTCGGGGACGGGTGTCCGGGAGAGAGCCTGATTTCGAGGTTGTTTCCGTACTTGGGAATCAATAACTTGTGTGATCTGATGCGCTCAGATGTCACGACACTTCCCCTGTTGATTTGCCCCGCAGACGGCGAGGGGCAGGCAACTCCTTGTTTGCTCAGCTATATCGTGAATCATAGTCCAGGACACGGGTCAGGCTCGCTCGCCCAGCCACCATTCGGTGACGATGACCGAATCGTAACGAGGATGTCCGATATTACTGACGGACTGAGCAATACGGCCGCGTTTTCGGAAGGGCTTGGAACGCGTGGCAATGGTAGTCTCCGTGCGGCTTCGGCAACGCCGCTTCGGTATGCTTGGATGGTGGTCGTGGACCCCCTTTCCGAAGAGACGCTCCTTCACCAACAACGGCCAGCATCGCTTGCGGAGCGCGCGGCGCAAACCGAACACTCAATCGATGACTGTAATCATGGGCCACGAACGTACATTCCCATAGGAGATGTACCACAAGTCGCCAGATGGAGAAATGGCCAGTTTAGCGAGGGAACATGGACGTACTCGCATTGGCTTCCACCCAACTCGGCTTATTGTTACCCCACCGGCCGCCAGGAAATCGATAACAACTTATTCCTCGACAACTCCCGCCGCTGCGCCAGCGATCACTTGGGGGGTGTCAACGTCGTTTTTTTGATGGGCGAGTGCAGTTCATCAACGATCGAATCGACCGGGTCCCCTGGAGAGCATGGGGGACACGGGATGGTAACGAGCCCGCAGGAGATCTCCCGTGATCAAGAAGTACTGCTTCCTGTTCGTATTTTCCCTCTGCGGATTGTCCTTTTGCGGATACGGTTGTTTTCGTGGAATATCGGTTCCTCCCGTGGTTGAACGTTTGGCGGAGCAACAGCCGCTTGAAGAGGACAAGTTTCAGATCCGAAATTGTCAAGTCAACGGCGACACTGCGAATACCGTATCGCCAATTCGGATTTCGCCTTCACAAACGCTGTTGCTGGAAGGTCAAATTGCGTCTGGAAAATGGGACATGAATCGAATTATTCAAACCTGGCGTACGGATCGGGAAGGTGGTGGATACAGTATGACGGGACCGTCGAGACCACCCAAACCGATCGAATTGTTGCTTCGCTTACACGGGGACGATGTTCGCAAAGATAGTGGCGTCATCGACGGACGATACGTCGAATCGCGGAAAGCATCGAAAACCTCAACACAATTGGAATTCCGTGTTTCCGTCGAGGCGCCGGCCCGGCCTGGAAAATACGTCATCGACATTACCGCATTCGACTTAATGTTGCCGAATCTGATGATCAGCGATGATCCCGACGACCTTGGCGGAACCGCCATCTGGCGGCGAGAATTAGTGGTTGAATAGCTTTCGAGATTGTAAATTCAGGTAAATTAATACGATCAAGCTAATTACCGGATAGAATGCCAGCACCGCAAGTATTACAATCCAGATTTTTAAATACCTTAAGGTAGTCGTAATGCGAATTGTGCCAATCACACTCGCAATAAACAGCCCCAGGATGAGCAGCGTCATACTGGAAACCATCGTGAATGCAATCAAATACTGCCACCACACACTTTGGTTTCGAAGCAGTTTTGCAACAAATTCCTCTCCGAAAAACTTCTGAAACAGCGAGAAACAGAGCATAAGGATACACTTATTCCTCCAAGTTGCTTAAAGGGGATTTTCATCGAGATCGGTGCCGGGCGGATTAACGCTCGGTTGGTTCAATGAGGGGCGATTGATCGCCAGAAATTGGATCGGGAGCGACGTTGATCCGGTCTGTACGAGGTCGGCGAGAGCCTCACCCACCACCGGACAGAACTTGAATCCATGACCAGAGAAGCCCGCCGCAATCGCCACGTTGCTCCATTCAGGGTGCCGATCAATCACAAAGTGCTGATCATGAGTCAGCGTATACAGACAGACCGAATGGCGCGCCACCTCGGTTTGTACCGAGGGAAGATGAGATCTCAAAAATCCCTGCAGCCGATCCAGGTCGCGTGGATGACAATCGCGATCGACGGTCAGTGGGTCAGCAACCACCTCACCACCCGAATGTTCCGCCACCTTGACGGTCTTGGTATCGAAGCTGGGAAATCCGTAGAACGTTCCGTGTGGGAATTCAAAAAAATAAGTCGGACAGCCCTGTTCTTCCTGCAACTGTTCCGACGGACACGGAAACCAGCCCACAAATTTGCGCACCACCTGCAGCGGCAAACCGAGTCCCCTCAGGCAAGCCTGCGACCAGGGACCAGCCGTGATGACCAATGACCTGGCACGATACGTGGACGTTGCGGTACGAACTTGCACGCGGGTTCCGTTCGAAGACCAGTCGAGAACCGGTTCGCCTCCCCGTATGGTCGCTCCCAGTTTGACTGCCAGATCGAGATTCGCCCGCACACAATCATCGACTAGCAATGTCCCCGCCCCCGGTTCCAGCACGACATCATGATCGTCGGGGAATACAAAGCCGGGAAATCGGCGCCGGGCCTCGGCCGAGGTCAAATTTTCGATCGGAATCCCATGCTGACGCGCCGAGAGGCGGGCACCTTGAATCGTTTCACCAGCGGGTGAGCCTGAAAGGACCAGGCCTGTCGGCAGAAACAGCTTCCGCCCGGTCGCTTGTTCCAGCAGGTCCCACTGCTGATAAGCGCGGTGCAAGAGCGGCACATAATCAGGGTGTTCAAAGTAGGCTTTGCGAATTATACGCGATTCGCCGTGCGAGCTACCTCGATCATGAGCAAGCGAAAACTGTTCAAGACCAAGGACCCTGGCACCGCGTCGAGTCAGTTCGGTACAGGTCGCGGCCCCCATCCCGCCGACCCCCAGCACAATCACTTCAAACTCGGTTGCACCATCACGAAAAGCATCCATGTCATCTCCGCTCGTTTTCAGGATACAAGCATTTCGTTTCGATTCAGATAGTTAATAACTCAAAACGTGTGTCCCCGTCGTTTTTCCAAATTCCGGTTCCCGAAGTAACTCTTAAACTTCCGCTCCACTCATCGTTTCCGCATGCAATAAAAAATAGGCCCAGCGCTCGGCTGGGGTCGTTCGCCCCAGATTCTCGCGTTCCGCGCGCAGCTTCGTCAATTCCAATGTGTGAATTTGCAAATCATCGCTGAACAAATTCCTCATCTTATCTCGCAGACGAACGTCCAATACTTTAGTGCAGTCATCGCATTTTTTGGAGTCTGCCACATCAAGACATCGTGCCGTGGTTGGGCCGTCTTCAAGTCGTTTGACGCTCGTCGACCTGTTTGGTCTAGAAAATCAGAAAACGGGGATGTAAAACCGATTCACGGTTAAAACCACTGACGAACAAATCGCTCATGAACGATCGCGTCGTCATTCACGAGATGGCCACGAGATGGCGAACGACGATATTCGTTGAAATGCTCAATGGAGGGCGGACAAGCCTTCTCGTGCTCAGGCCGAGAAATGGTTTCATCATGGTCTGAGTCCCAAGGGGACGTCAGTAAATAGCCAGGGGTGTAAACCCCTGGAAACCGTCGAGTTAGTCACGTGAGCCGCAACGCGGCGACAGTTCAATTCCGGGAATTCGTCTGCCACCCTCGCCTCTCAGACCGATTCTTCAGCCGCCGACACTCACCTTCTGGCGGCGAAGCGATGGGTCGACCGAGGAACTCGCCGCGACCGAATCAAACGGCACGCTCAGAAACGAACCAATACGCTCTGCAGTCGCAGCCGCGTCGGCGAGTACTGCGTTGTACTGCAGGGCTAAGACCGCCACATCTGGACGAGCGTCCAGCCAGCGCACGATGGTCGCTCGTTGACGCCGATATTCCTTCGCCAAAGCCTCGTCATTCAGTGACCCACCGACACGACCGAGTCGTTCAATCATCACCCGTTGGGATGCAATCACTTCGGCGGGATCCCGTTCGATGATCACGATCCGGTAGTTCTCGCCCCTTGGGAGATACGACAACAGCGGCAACGCGATCTTGACCACCTTGCCACGGGCTTCCGCCAGCCATTTTTGATCCTGAGACAGTCGCGTCGCAGGCTCGTATTCCCAGTAACCGCGCGGGTTGTCCGAGTCTGGCAGGCGCAGCCCATCCGTCAAAGATGCAATTCCCCCTGCGGCCAGCATCTGCATTAACATCGACGTGCCACTTCGCGGTAGCCCCGCCACGATCGTAATGTCACCAGACGAATCCGGCGAAGCGGTCCCAAGTCGGTCGACGAAGGGGACCACCACAGGCGTTGGCAGCTTGACCTGCGGTCCTTTTTCAGGCTGATGGGCTTTTTTGGCCAGACGCAGTTCCATGGCCTGCACGTCATGGTATTGGGCGCTCACCGTCTGGCCTCGTTTTTTGTAGATCCGGGCCAGGGCCTTGTGAGCGGGGATCAGGCCAGGCATCTGGTTGAGTGCCGCCTTGAATGCCTGTTCGGCATTTTTATCGTCACCCTGTGACAGCAGCGAACGCCCCAGTACAAAATGGGTGATCGGTTGGGACGAA
>Ga0114978_10000734_pt1 | contig 27542 bp, 44 predicted proteins | sample S_140212_EF_Meta_FD_87027 | JGI IMG/M metagenome (GOLD analysis project Ga0114978, IMG submission 87027) | Freshwater microbial communities from Lake Simoncouche, Canada to study carbon cycling - S_140212_EF_MetaG | ecosystem: Environmental > Aquatic > Freshwater > Lake | place: Lake...
GATAATGAAGATTATAATTCTAAAATAGTTGGATTTAACGAAGAGAACCAACAACTTCAAAAAGATTTAATTGATGTTCAGGACCGAATTATTAAAGGTCAGGAATACAGAGATAATTTATTGAAAAGTAAGCATACTGACATTGATAAAGAAATTAGTTTACTATCTCCTGATAAAGTAACTACGGATATAACGACTCTTAAAAGTCAAAGACAAGGTGTTGAAAAACAATTATCTGAGATAAAGGTTGTGGAACCATCCTCTTTTTATCATGAAGATGAACACGATAAAGTTAAGGAAGACTATAATGAGGAATATAAGAAAAAGGTTGATGTTGACCATAAGATAAAAACTATTGAGGATTTAAAGAGTTCTGTTGATGGTGGAATCAAATGTGAACACTGTGGAATTGATTTAATGATGGCCTCAATCACCCAGTCTAAAATTGCCGAACTTGATGGTTATATCATGCAAAGAGACCAAATTTCGGGGTTAATGCAGGTTTTATCGGGCAAAGAACAAGGTTTTGTACAACTTAAAAAAGAGTTTGATGAGTATGAAAAAAACAAACTGATAAAAGAAAAATACGAACTTAGTATTGAAGGATTTGATTTAAAAATCAAAGGACTTCAAGAGAAGTTAACGAAATATAATGAATTACAAGATAAAATAACATCTAACGAAAAAATTGAAACCCAATTAATTAAGGCGGGACTACGTTTAGATGACCTTGATGTTGAAAAAAATAATACGACAAAAAAAATAAACAGTAACGATTATCAAGTTCAAACGTTTAAAGATAAAATCGAACAAAATCTAAAAACTATCGTTAAGATAGGTGAGGAATCGGAACGAGAAAAAATCTACAAAATATACTTGGAGATATATGGTAAAAATGGTGTATCAAAAATGATTATGAAAACCATGATGCCGTTAATCAATTCTGAGTTACAAAGATTGTTAGAGGACAGTTCTCATTTCAGATTGGAAGTTAACATTAATGATAAGAATGAGGTTGAGTTCTTGATGATTGATAATAATACCCAAGTGGAAAAACTGATGGCGTCAGGTTCAGGTTACGAAAGAACAATCGCATCTTTAGCGTTAAGAGCGGTATTAAGTAAAATTTGTTCATTACCAAAACCAAATATAATAGTGTTTGATGAGGTCTTTGGTAAAATCTCTAACGATAATTTAGATATGGTTGCGGAATTTTTTAATAAGATTAAAGAATACTTCGAGAAGATTTTTGTCATTACACATAACCCTTTGGTAACCAATTGGGCGGACAATGTTGTTAAAATTAAAAAAGAAGATAATGTTAGTTATGTTTCTCAATAAGTTTGTAAATCAATAAAAGATTAGTATATTTGTAGAATAGAAAATAACCCTATGAAATATTTATTATTTGTTTTTGCAAAACACAACGACCAAGAAAAGTTTGTAAGAATTTTGGCGGAAGAAATAGTCGGGATAACCGACTCAACAGAAATAAAGTATTATTTTGGACCAGAATCAGTAATCCTTACTTTTAACTCAACTGATAGTATGTCTAACATAACAGATTTTTTCCAAGTTGTCTTAGGAGCATCAGGAATTGTTTACTTCTTATCCCCGTACGAACCTGACAAAATGTCATATTGGTTAGACGGAAACATAGAGAAACATCTATTTAATCCTGACAAAACAGGTATAAATGTGGAAAATACTAAGGAAGAACAGGTTGAGGTACAAAAATTGTTCTTTGGGGAACTTGAAAATGGTTTAGATTCTTTATTAAAAGAAATAAACGATGATGATGACGATGATTATATTAAACAAATTAAAGATAAGGTTACTATTAAAGTAAAAACAATAGACCAACTTTTAGATAAAATAATTGACGAGGGGTATCCCTCTTTGTCCGACTCTGAAATAAACTTACTTAACGAATACTCTAAAAAATAAATATGAAAGACAAAAACACAGGAATTCCAATTAACCAAGAAGAAATTCAACACTATCTTAAGGACATCCGTAAGATAAAAGTTATGACACCACAACGAGAAAAAGAGTTGGCGGATATGATGAAGTCTGGAACATTGACGGACGCTCAAAGAGATAAAGTTCATAAAGAGTTGCTTGAGGGTAATTTACGATTTGTAATTACGGTTGCAAAACAATATCAAAACCAAGGATTAGATTTTCCTGATTTAATTGCTGAAGGAAATTTTGGGTTAATGAAGGCGATTAAGAATTTTGATTGGTATAAAGATTTAAGATTTATCTCATACGCGGTTTGGTGGGTTAAACAATCAATCTTACAGTCTTTAAACGATAACGCAAGAACCATTCGACTTCCTGTCAATGTTGTCCAAGACTTACATAGAGCCAAAAAGGCAATAGAATCTAATGGAGGGTCCTTAGAACCTAAATTCCAAGGGTTACCATCGATGATTGACCTTGATATGAATATTAATGAAGAAGGCGACACATTATTTGACATCATTAAAAATGAAGATGCGGATATGCCTGATGAAGTATTCAACAGTAAGGATTTGTTAAAGTCTAAGTTAATGGGTTTATTAAACTCTTTAGATGAACGAGAAAAAGTGATTATTGAGGATTACTTTGGTATCTCTGGGTCACCAAGAACTTTAGAGGATATTGGTGGGGATTTCAGTCTTACGAAAGAAAGGGTGAGACAAATAAAAGAAAAAGCCTTACGAAAATTAAGGAACGACAGTTCGGTATTATTCGACTATATGTAAAAAAGTGAAAACCTTCTATTTATTATGATAGAAGGTTTTTTACTTTTATAGAAAAATATTATGAGAAAAGTTATTGAATTTGTTAAAAAGTATAAGATACATATCTTAACCTCTTTATTGGTTATTTTCTTTTTCCGTTCATGTTCCAAGTCAGGAGATGTTAGAAAACTAGAAAAAGTTAATATTAGAACTACTAAAATTGTTGATAGTTTGACCACTGTTATAAAATGTCAGAAGGACACTATTAATAATATTTCTGAAGTCATTAGAGTTGAAAAAATCAAAATTCATACCGAATATGATAACTACATTTCATCTAAAAATAGAGGAGAACAATTAATGGAATTACATAAAATTGTTAAACAAAATCTTAAAAACTTAGAAAAATAATGTTAGATGTTTTTATATATACACTTAGTGACCCAATAACTAACGATGTTAGATATATTGGTAAAACTAATGATGTAAAATTTAGGTTTAATGACCATATAAAAAAATCTAAAAATAATAAAACACATAAAGATAAATGGATAAGTTCTTTATTGAATAAAGGATTAAAACCTTTAATTTCAATTATAGATACTGTTCATGAAGATGGTTGGGAGTTTTGGGAGATATTTTATATTAGTTTATTTAAGACGTGGGGGTTTAATTTGGTAAATCATACTGAAGGAGGTGATGGTGGGTCATTTAAAGAACATACTTATGAAAGTAAAATGAAAATGAGTAAAAGTAGGTTTGGTAAATCTCGAAAACCATTTACTGAAGAGCATAGGAAAAATTTAAGTGATTCTGCAAAGAAAAAAATTATAACTAAAGAACATAGGATAAATATTAAAAACTCACTTAAAAATATTGTTAGAAAACCATTTACGGAAGACCATAAAAAAAATATTAGCGAATCTAAAAAAGGTTTAGTTATGAGTGAGGAAAATAAAATGAAAATAAGGGAGTCATCCCCAAAAAAGAAAAAGATAATTTGTTCGGAAACTAAAGAAATTTATAGTAGTATATCTGAAGCTAGTAGAGCCCTTAAGATACCAATTAGTACTATTGTTGGGGTATTAAAAAAAAGAAGAAATAACGCAAAAGGATTTAAATTTGGATATCATGAATAATTTTTTTAGTAGAAATAAATTTAATATTATTCGGTTTACATTATTAATACCGATAATATTAGTGTCGATAATATCTATATCACATGTAACGGAATGGTATGATATTGCTAATCCGTATAATTGGAGTGTTTATTTATCAATTTCAATTGAAATTGCTGCAATGATTTCTATATTAGCTTCTTCATTAAAAATGAAAGGAGGGGCTTGGGGAATATTTTTAATAGTCACCTTTATCCAAATGTTGGGTAACATCTTCTTTTCTTATCAAGAGATTGATGATAATGGGGAATTATTTAAATCGTGGGTCGAATTAACTTCACCTGTCTGGGAGGCGTTTGGTACAGATATTACTGATGTAGTTTCACTTAAAAGATGGTTAGCGTTTTTAGAAGGAGGATTATTACCTATCATATCATTAACATCGTTACACTTTTTTATTAAGTATGAGGATAACAAACCTGACTCTACAACCGAACAAGTTACCGCACATGATACCATACATGACACCATACATGACACCCCCCAAGTTGAGATAAAAACTAAAATAACTGATTTGGTGGATAATTATGAAAGTCCTGATATAAAGGAGACATTAGAATATGAATCATCACGATACTTTGACATACAAGAGAACCTAACACCAATTACCACAACTACAACAACTAAATACTTTGACATACAAGAGAACCTAACACCGATTACCACAACTACAACAACTAATGATGGGGTTAGAAGATTGACCTATAGTAAATCAAGTTAATCTAATAAACCTTTAAGTTATGTTAAATGGTAGATATAATAAAATACGGTGATTTCAAACCGTTAGGTAAACAGAAAAAGAAACATCAAATCATTCTTTCTCACACTTCAAGAAACGTTGAAAATTACTTACAATCCTTAAAATTTCGGTATAACGGTAAAAACCCCAAGATTCCAAATTATGTTATTACCAAAGAAGGTAAGATATTAAACCTGCTTTCAAATACCGAACATTCAAAATTCTTATCCGAAGTTAATGTAAATCGAAATTCGGTGGTCATTGTATTGGAAAATTTAGGGTGGTTACAAAAAGAACCGCTAAAAGATTATTACGTTAACTGGATTGGCGATATTTATAAAGGTAATACGTTCGAAAAAAAATGGAGAGATTATTTCTTTTGGGAACCATACACAGAAAAACAAATAGATTCTACAGTTATTTTATGTAAAATGTTGTTTAATGAGTTGGGAATAAAGAATAATGTTATTGGACATAATACGAGAATAAATGGTATTGAAAAGTTTGAGGGAGTGGTAACCAAAAGTAATTTTGATTCTAATTTTACCGATGTTAGTCCGGCCTTTAATTTTGAAAAATTTTTAAAAAAAATAGAAGATGATAAACTCACATGATGAAATAAAAAACTTATTGAAAGCGTCAAGAACAATGCTTTCTAATTCTAATACATTAGAAGAATCAATAAGGATTAAAAAACAATACGGTATGTTAACTGAACAAGATGTAAATATGACATCTGGCGACACGACTAAAAAATTAAATGTTGGTGACGAGATAGAGACCGCACTTAATTATGACGAGGACGAGGAAACAAATCCCGAGAAAGATAAAACACAAGCCTATAGAATTTCAGGAGGTATTTTGGTAATACATGGGAAAACTCAAACGGAATTAGAATTAACAACTGATGAAAAAATCGCCTTCCAAGAAACTATGGATGAGTTTGTTACTGAGGTTTCCGACTTAGTGGATTTTAATAAGTTAAACGTATATCCAAATAATGTTGAATGGTCAGGTAAAATTATCGACTTTGATGTGGAATTTACATATTCAATTGGGGAAGAAAATGGTATTTATATTGATGGTGACATGATGAAGATGGATGATAAGTTTATTGAGTTTGTTACAAAACTAAAGTCTTATTATGAAAAATTTAAATCAAAGTGGGCAAAAATATTAGCATCAAGAAAGAAAACTAAAAGAAACGACTAATGATAGATTTTTTAAAAAAATTAGACCTAAAAACAATATTAATCTTATTGTTAATTATTGTCATTTTATTAATGAGAGCGTGTTCCTCAACAGGGGAACCTAATAAAGGAGAAATAATTAAAGTTGATGGAAAAAAATATATCGTGATTAAACATGATATTGATACAATATATAAACCTGTAACACAAGTTGTTTATAAACAAGGTAAAGTTATTTTTGTTGACAAACCTGTTTATGTTCAGGTACCTACCAATGTTGATACTGCAACAATCTTACAAGACTATTATACTAAATACCCTTATAAAGACACACTTAAACTTACTGAGGGTTTAGGGTTTATTGCCGTTAATGACACAATTTTTAAAAATAGAATATTAAACAGAACATTTGATTCCCATGTAAACAAAATAACCATTAAAGAAACATTGTATTTAGAACAACCACCTAAAGTTATGGTATTTATTGGGGGAGTTGCGGGGTTCGATAAAGTTAATTTAGTGAATTTTGTTGGACCATCTCTATTGATTAAAGATAAAAAAGATAAGATATACTCAATTGGGGTTGGTTACAGTAATGCTAAAACCATTTCAGTCCAAGGGGGTATTTATTGGAAGATTAAACTTAAAAAATAAAATGGCTTTAACCGATACTGATAAAAAACAAATTGAAGTTATAATTCGTAAAGAAATTAAAGATTTCATGGGGGATAACACCATTAAACAATACGAAGATAAACTAATGGATACCTTATCAAAAGAAATTAGACGAGGAAAACTTGAAGGGGATGTTAAAGACATTGTTATTCGAGTATTCACTGAATTTTATCAATTTATGTATACCCAACGAGGATATTGGGCTCCTAGATTAAAAAACGCTTAATATGAAACTGAAAGAAGATTTAACTACGGATTTTAAAGGTAAACTGTCTACCGAATTTAGTAAGACTGGCGGTGACCCTCTCGATAGAATGATGGCCCAAAACGAATATCTTAGTAGTCTTGAAGAAAATAAAGGTAAAAACAAAAAAGAACAAGTGATTAAACGAAAAATAAAAAAAGGAGTGTCTGACAAAATAGTTGGAACCCCTAAATTAGACAAACCTATTGGAAAGATGTACAGTTCTATTGGTGGAGAATCTAAAGAATCAACAGGTTCAGGTTCTGCTGGAGGTTACTCGGCACCATTACCATTATTTTCGGTCACTAAAAAAGAAATGGATGAGATGAAACAAACATCCTTCAAATCCCCAAAGTTAACCATGTTCTCAGACGAGGCCCCAAAACCAATAAAGGCTATGAATGAGTCATGTTGGAAAGGGTACAAACAAAATGGTATGAAAGACAAGAACGGTAAACAAGTTCCTAATTGTGTTCCTATCAAAGAAAGTGAAGAAGTTGAAGAAAAATGGTCTAAAAAATATAAAGACAGTATTGATTGTAATAATCCAAAAGGATTTAGCCAAAAGGCTCACTGTCAAGGAAAAGTTAAAAAAGTTGAAACTAAAGAAGCGACGGGTTCGTCCTCATCAGGTTCATATGAAAGTCCTGCGGCTTGGGCAAAATCAACCAAGAAAAAGGATTGGAGAGGTAAGTCCAAAACTCAAATCCCTGGAGGTAAGTTCGTCCAAGTGAAAGAGAAATGTAAAAAATTCCCATATTGTAATCAGGGAGATATTAAAGCCTTGAACATTTTTGAGAATGAAACCTTTAAAAAAGTAATTAAAAACATAAGTAAGAAACACGGAATTAGCGAAAATGTTATTAAATCCATCTTGTCTTATGAATATTATAATGTCAAATAAAAAATTTAAGATATTTATTAAATAAAAAGTAACATGAAAAAAATTAACAGTACATATATCGATAACTTAGTAAGTAAAATTATCAACGAAACTTTAGAAGAAAGAGCCGATAGTTTAGTTTCTAAAATTAAATCTAACGTAAATGAGTTAGGTGGAATGGATGATGACCATCCTACATTTGGTAAACTTAACTTGTCAAAAATGTCTGATAAAGAAATCGAGGCGTTATTAAATAAACCTGTCAGAGGTGGTGATGATAACGACATGGATGATGAAGATGAAAACCCTAGTTTTGAAGAAGAACAAGATTTTTTACAATCTTGGGGGGATGAAATGGGTATGTTTGATGATGATAAAGAAATGGATGAACTTGGTGAAGAATCTGAAGTTTGTGAATGTGGTGGAGGTATGTCTGAAGGAGAGTGTATGGAGTGTGGTAAATCATATATGGATGAAGACATTTATGATAAAGAAGACCTTAACGGTAAATTTGATTATGTTCAGGAAGAAGACGATGTTGACTTTGAAGAGGAAGAATCTGAAAAAGAAGAGGAAAATAGTGAATTTTGTAGATATCAGAAAAAAATGTTTGGACCTGAAGATGAGAGATACCAAGACAAATGTTTAGGTAAATCGGCAATCGAAGATTTGGCAGGAATGGAGATGAATATGAATGAAAGATTACGAGGTAATCAAAAAAGAATTGATAAGAACAAAAACAATAAGATTGATGCGGAAGATTTCAGAATGTTAAGAAAAGAATCTAAAAAATCTAAATCAACACTTAAGTTATCTGAATCAGAAATGATTGATTTAATTGAAAAAATTGTGTTGGAGGACAAAGAAAAAGTAAAATCTAACATTAAAAATTTAACCGAACCTAAAGGATTAACAACATATAGAAGAGCCGTTAAAGGTTCAGGTAAAGAGAACGATGATTATATTAAATCTGTGGCTAAGAAAATGAAAGATTATTTAAAGGACGGTTCTAAAGGTGACTACGAAACAAACCCTAAACATTTCCCAAAAAGTAATGGTGGATTAGCAAAAATGAAAAAAATGGCTTACGAAGTTTCTAAAGATGGTGAAGAATTTTTGGATGATTACATGAGACCTGGTATGGAAAATCTTGATTACGATGAAATACATCCCAATGAAGATTGGATGAAAGATAATATCGAAGGGTCTTCAAGAACAGGTAATAATCCTGAATGGATAAATGCTGAAAAAACTGAATTAGGGGCAAAACTTAATAAAAAACGAAAAGAAAATAAATTTGCTAAAGCTAAAAGAATGGCGGCAAATAAATCACCCCAACCTGTCGTTACAGATAAACCAGGTCAAGAGTCAGGAAAAGGAATAGACATTAAGGTCGAATCAATTGAATCAAAAACTGATAAGAAATTAAATGAGGAGTTTGAAAAAATGAAATCATTAATTTCGTACGATAGAAAGACTCAGTAATATACATTTAAATAATAGTTATTATATTTTCTCCATAAGACATTTCTTATGGAGAATTTTTTTAACTATATAACAAAGCCGTTAACCCCCGAAGATGTGGACCTTTGGTTCAGGGGTAATAACATTATTCCCGAAAAATTGGAGTTATTTTCCGATTTTAGTCACTCATTGAATATTCTGATAGTTGACACTTACTTAGGGGAGCCACCAAAATCAAATGAAACTAAAATCACTTTAAGTGAGGATGACAATCAACGACACTTTGAATGGTGTTGGAATAAAATCGTTGATAATTTTAAGAAAGAAGAACTAATCTTTGATTATAAGGGAGAGCACTTTGATTACTTCAAGTCATTCTTTGATGAAATCTTTTACAATCAAAAGGACGAAAAAATTCGAAAGTCTATCGGTAATTTTTTTAGTGATTTATTTGACACAAAAAAACCTTTCACTAAATCCGACATTGATATGATATCTTCGATTTATAAGATGTTGGATAAACACATGAAAAAATAAAAAAACACGTATATTGTTTACTATAGAGTAAAGAAAGTTAACTTTTCAGTAATAAAATCAATAAAAATAATAAATAAAATCAAATGGAAACGTTAGAACAAATTAAATTAATGACAGAAGAATTGTCAGCAAATGTGACAAAATTCTTCAAAGGGAATAAAAGTGCTGGAACTCGTGCTAGAAAAACCGCACAGGGGTTGAAAGACTTATTACAAACTTTGAGAAAAGAAATTTTGGAAGAAAAAAAAGGTACTGAGAATGAATAATTTAGATAGTATATTTTTATTTATATTTATCTTTTCGGTACTAACCGTGGCAAGAACGGTTTTTAGGTTTATAGGCGCCCTATCACAAACACCACCAACTAAATTGGTGTTAAGTGGTAGGGAACTTATCTTCTTAGGATTGGCAGTTACCTACTGCTTAACTTATTTAATACAACATTAATTATGAGCTTATATAAAGAATTCTCGATACTATTTCCTTACCTACAGTCTGTTAGGAAAATTAAAACTTATCTAACTTTTGATGTTAGTTTTCCAAATACGTGGAAATTACCTAAGAAATTTGTGAATGAGGAAAAAGTGATGGAGCAAACCACAACAATACCGAACGAAAGACTATTTTCGTTTGTGTCAGAAATTACTGAAGAAGAGGTAGAGAAAGTTTCAGGTAATATTCAAAATATCATAAAATATAATCTCGAAAGAGAAGAAAAAGAAAAACTATTTGACTCTAAGGTAAATGAGTTAAAAATGATTTTTGAAAAACAAAATTTGAGTAATTTAAAAAGTTTACACTTTGACATTAAAAAATCCAAAATAGAATTAGTTGACAATGAAGAAGAAATCGACACAACTGGAGTGGTTGGAACAGGAGAATAAAAAAGACCTACTATCCCTTGAAAAAAGTAAATTAGATTTAATTAAGGAAATTAAAAAACATAAAAAAGAGGAACTAGTTCCTAAAAAAGAAATTATACAGTTAAGTCTATGGAAAAGAATAAAGAAGGTGTTAATGGGGTAATACAAAGATTTGCGGTATTATCGGACTCATTAGTCGATATGTTTCCTAACGCAAAATCTGTTGTTGTGTTTTGTTTAAATGATGAAGATTTTAATAGGACCAAAGCCCAAGTAAATAACTTTGATAATAATACCACACAATTTAAAATTGATATTTCAGGAACTGAATTTATTTTCTTGAAGGATAAGTTGTTGAACTCCTCTGAAGATAAGATTTCTCAAACCCCATTTTAACTAATAGTTCATAAAGATATTTTTTTTGAGGGGACGAGTAATCCTTTACTAGTAAACAATCCTTTCTACCATCATCATTAAATTTTTTTGTTAAAATATCAATAAATCTTTCAGATTCGTCAGATGTTTTTAATGTGAATAAATTAAATTTGTCATCGTTTTGCACGATGATTTTGTTATTTAATTTTGATATTAACTTAAATCCTATAGGGTCTAAGTATTGTTTAATGAATTGACGAGTGTCAATCTTTTTGTTTGTTGTATAATCTAAAAACAATTCCTCGATTCGGTATCTTGTAATGTTAATCATGGTAAGTTCAGAATCATCTAAAGAGACTTTAACTTGTCTTCCGTAATCATCTTTCATATACAAAGATATAGGTGAAGACGAGGACTTTTCAACTAAGGACAATTCATATTCGGATACTACGCCATTTTCCATGGATTTATCATAAATCACCTCATCACTTTCTTTAACGAGTAATTTATAATACTCAAGAGCCTTTTTATGGGTCTTAAATTTATTGATTATTTTCTTTTTTACTTTATTCTTAAATAGAATAACCTGATAGGTGTCGTTCATTATGATTAATAATTATAAAATAATAAAAATAGTATATAGATAAGTAAATGAGTACAGAAAATTTTTATCAAGTGTTGGGTGTCGATGAAAAAGCGACACAAGAAGAAATTAAAAAGTCTTATAGAAAAATGGCGATTGAACATCACCCTGATAAAGGAGGGAATGAAGAAACGTTTAAAAAAATATCTGAAGCGTATGATACGTTAGGTGACGAGAATAAAAGAAGACAATACGATAACCAAAAAAATAATCCATTTGGAGGTTTTGGTGGTGGAAATCCTTTTGAAGATTTCTTTAATTCGGGGTATCAACCTAGACGAAGAGCCGCACCTGATAGTGTTATCGATATAACTGTCGGTACATTAGAATCATTTAATGGTTCAGATAAGACCATTACATATAGTCGAAAACACGGTTGTACTACTTGTAATGGGTCGGGTGGTGATAAGAAAACATGTGTTAAGTGTAATGGTGGTGGATATACCACTGTAACGATGGGAACAGGGTTATTTACTCAAGTGTTCAGACAACCATGTAATGATTGTAGAGGTGAAGGACAGGTCTTTAAAACAAGATGTGGAGTTTGTAACGGGAGTTCGACAATGCCCGAGATGGAAACCATTAAAATAAAATTACCTCATGGAGTTGATAACGGACAGTTCTTCAAGATGCAAGGTAAGGGAGACTACAATAACGGTGTTTATGGTAATTTAGTTATCCGAGTTAAAATGGTGCCCGAAGGTAACTTTGAGAAGAGTGAGAATGATTTGGTATATAATGCGTTTTTAACTTTGGAGGATTTAAGTAAGGACAATTTAGAGATACCTCATCCATCGGGAAACATATCGATTAAGATACCTGAAGATTTTGATACGTCAAAACCCTTAAGAGTTAAATCGAAAGGGTTTAAAAGTAATGGTGTTGGGGATTTGTTTGTTAAATTATTTGTGAAGTTTAAACGGTCTAAAAATTAGACATAATCTCACCGATTAATTTAACTGTACCATAAATTGCTGCAAATAGAATATAGAATGATACTATAATCATTGTCCAGTGCATACCTGATAATCCTTTTTTACATGTCTTACAACCTTCTTCTTTTTCCATTTGTTTTTTTTTATAATAATATAGGAAATTTGGAATTTTATCAATAAATTTGTCAGAATTATTTACTTTCTAACGCACTTTTCTTATCTTTCAGTATATTTATATTATATATGACAACAAAAGGAAGACCTTATAAAGACGAGAAAGATAAAAAAGTAAAATACGGTATTAGTATTGACCGTTATCTTTTTGATAAAATGAAGAACGAAGAGGTTAGCGTCTCTAAATTTATTCAGAAGTTAGTAAAAGAATATTATGATGGGAAAAATATGTAGTAAATGTTGTGTTGATAAAGAATTAGAAGACGGTATTGAATAACAAATAAATTAAACAAACAATAAAATAATATAAATTATGAAAAGAATACACGTAAAATTTATAAAATGGTTATCAAACCGTTTTGGATATAAAATAATAATGTTAAAGGCTGAAAATGGAACAACAACCATTGAAGGAGATAGAGAAGTAATGAAATATATGGATATTTCAGGATATTTTTTTAAAAAAGAACCGTTAAAAAGATGAAAAAACAATTTACTGACGGTATGTCTTGGAATAATTGGGGTGAGTGGCATATTGACCATATAAAACCTGTTTCAAGTTTTGATAAATCAGAAAAAATGTTTATAATTAATTCATTAGATAATTTACAACCATTATGGGCGGTGGATAATTTAAAAAAATCAAATAAAATAATAAATTAAAATAGAAATTATGTTATCCTACATTGGTGGCAAGAGCCGCATAGCTCCAAGATTAATAATACCAAACATCCCAACGGATATAGAAGAATTTGTTGAGGTTTTCGGTGGAATGTTTTGGACATTTTTTAGTATGGACCTAAAACAGTTCCTCAACCTAAAGAAAGTTGTTTACAACGACTTTAATCCATTAAATTATAACCTATTTAAGTGTATTCAAAACCCAACGGAGTTATTGAAGGCAATCAACTCAATTGATTGTCAAAAATTTGGTGAGGTACCAACCCCACCATTATATAAAGAACAATTTATCAGGTTCCAAGTTGAAATATTTAATGAAGGTTTCAGCGTAGAACCTGGCGATTATGAAGTTGCTGCAAAATATGTTTACGTTTTAACCCAAGTGTTCAGTGGGTCAAAACCTGAGACAAGTTCATTTATAGACCTTAAAGGAAAGTATAAATCAAAATATCTAACATTTAGAGACAAATTATCAAAACCGGATTGGATAGAGCATTTTTTAAAGATAACTCACGTTGAGAATATGGATTTTGCTGACGTTATTAAAAAATATGACTCACCAACAACTTATTTTTATGTTGACCCGCCGTATTGGAAAACGGAAAATTACTACTCAAACCACGATTTTGATAGAAATGACCATGAAAGATTGGCAATTTGTTTAAAAGATATGAAAGGTAAGTTTTCTTTATCTTATTATGATTTTCCATTATTATCCGAATGGTTTCCTAAAGACCAATATAAGTGGGAAAAAAAGGAATTTGCTAAGGCCGCGGCAGCGAAAAAAGGTAAACCTCAAACTATGGGAGAAGAACTTTTAATAATGAACTACTAAAAAATTGAATTATTTCTTTTCACTGAATATTTATATAATAAAAAAACTGTAAAATGAGAATTACAACACTATTATCTAGATTAATCTTGGAACAATCAAGATTCCAAGTACTATTTGACAAAATGGTTAAACCCCCTGTTAGTTCTGATAAGAAAAAGACTAAAGCAAAAGGTTTAATGGATTTCGAGACATTAAAAACAATTATATTTGCTGACCCAACAACTAAGGCTCCTGAAGGATTTAATGTTGATTATGTGAAAGAGACTGATATGGACCCTGTTAAAGTTGGAAAATACACTCAATGGTTATTGAAAAACTTTGTTAATCCTAGTATGTCTGAATTAGAATTACCTGCGGACCAAGAAATTGACCGTACAAGTAAAGCGTATAAAAATGCTACGATGGAGTTCAGAAGATTATTCCTTGAGGATTTGTATAAGACGACTGATGATTTGAAAAAATTCGAAAGAGCTAAAACATATCTTCCACAAGAACAAAGAGATATTAATAAGTTTACTCCAAGAACTTTATTTGATACGTTGGCCGACTTCCAAATTCCTGAAAAGAAAAGGGCTGAGATGGAAAAAAAAGAGGCTAAGAAATCGAGAGAAGGGTTCAATCACGCAGGTGGTGAAATTATTTATGAAGGTCCTAAGTGGACAATGATTCGTATTACTGACCAAGGTCAAGTTGGTAAAGACGCGGCAATTTATTATGGTGGGTTCCACGAATATGAGCAAGGGGAATCAAGATGGTGTACATCATCGCCAGGTCTAACTTACTTCAATGGGTACATTAAAGATGGTCCGTTATATGTTATATTCCCTAATGATGATAAAGGTAAAGTAGGTAAGAAAACAGGGTTACCTGAAGAACGATACCAATTCCACTTTCCGTCAAATCAATATATGGATAGACATGATAGACAAATCAATCTTGTTGAGTACTTAAATGGGCCTATGTCGGATTTAAAAAAGTTCTTTAAACCTGAGTTCGCAAAAGGTTTAGTTAACAAGGGTGGTAATAAAGTTGAAATTAACTATCCTGACAGTGCGGCAGGTAAATTCGTTGCGTTATACGGATTTGATGATTTATTTGACAGTTTACCTCAAGATATTGAACATTTATTAATTAATAATAAATCTAAAGAAGATATTGCGTTAGTAGTACCTGAATCATTAGGTCGATTCACATCATTACAAGCATTGTTATTACAAAATATCGTTAAGTCATTGCCTGAAAGTATTGGTAAGTTGACTAACTTAAATTTCTTAGCATTACCTAATAACAAAAGTTTAGTTTCATTACCTGTTGGAATTGGTAATATTCCTGGATTAGCTTTCATTAACTTGAAAGACAGTAATCCTAAAGTTAAAATACCACCAGCATTACAAGAAAAATTAAGTAATGAAGGTAATGGATTTTATTATGTAAATTAATTTTAGTACCTTTATAAAAAAGTATTATTATGAACAATGTTGATATTGATATCTATGTAAATCAATTAATAACTTTCTTCGATAAGAACCCTAATGATTTAATCGACCTTATTGGTAATTTACTGAAAGAGTCTTTTTACGAAAAAGTTAGGGAACAATGTATCAAGAATAGTGAAATTGGTGATGAAGTTTCATTAACTCAGAAACAAATTATTGATATTGTTGTTGAACTTAAAAAAGTTAAGTCAATTGAGTATGATAAATCCAAATTATATAGTATCGTACAAGAAACCAAATTCGGTTCAATTTTTTTAAATTAGTTTTGTTTTATTCGAAAATTAACGTATCTTTGTATTCTAATCTTAAAACAGAAACATATGATGACTATCGAACAAATTAAATCTACCGCACCTGCAGTTTTCACAACTACACCATCACCTAAAATGTCCGAGAAGTACGTGTTCGTACCTACCATGGATATCTTGGAGAACTTCCAAAAACAAGGGTGGGAACTTTCGTCTGTAAAACAAACTGGCCGTGGTGTTCACGGTGTCCACGAACTAAGACTTCGTAATGGAGAACTCCCAAAGGTTGGGGACTGTTTGGTTGAGGCAATCATCCGTAATTCACATAATGGTATGGCAACTTTCTCGGTAAGTGCTGGCCTTCATAGATTGGTTTGTAGTAACGGTTTAACTGTTCCTACGTCACTTTCAGAATCATTTAACCTTAGACACCAAAGATTCGATTTGGACGAGGTAAAACAACTTACAGAGAGTTTTGCGGGACGTTTACCACTTATCCAATCATCAGTCGACCGAATGATGAGTAAGGAGTTAACAACCCCTGAAAAAATCCAATTCGTTAAACAGGCGATTAATACTCGTTGGAAAACAGGTACAGTACCTGCAAGTTTAGATGTCATGGCAATCATGTACCCTAAACGTGAAGAAGATAACAAGAACGACCTATGGACAGTGTTCAATGTAGTTCAGGAGAACTTCATTCGTGGGGGACTTGAGTACACTTCATCTCGTGGTCGTAAGACTTCTTTGAAAGGGTTGAAGAGTATCATGGCGGTTAACCAAGTGAATACTAAACTTTGGGATTTGGCGGAACAGTTTTCATACTAACACAAGGAGGGGAGTTCCCCCTCCATTTTACAATTAACTATGGCGGACATATATAAATTTACTAAATCTGATTATACCACAAAGATTTATCAATCTCACAGCGAGTTCAACGGAAACCTTGCGACTGAGGAGTTTAGTGTTGAGAATGAAGATAACCTTTTTGGTGTTAAAATGAGCAACAGTGAGATGTATAGTTCAAAACATCCTAAATGGACTATTGATAAATCATTATACACTGAGGAAGATTTTGTTGAAAACTACGGTAATCCGATGGCATCTGTTATTATTTATCGACCAACAGTTGTTGTAACTAAGGATGATAAGAAAGTTGCCATTAAATTTTTTGAATACCAAAGAAGTCGGGTACAAGGTAAAACCTATTTTAGGGTGTCAACCAAAGTACAGTACATAACATTCAATTACATAACCCATTCCTTATACTCTGGACATATAACTAATTACCATAAGAAAAGGAAGTTCACTAAAAGAGTTAAACGTAATTGTTTTTATGATGACTCTCTTAATAGAATGTCAAGTATATTGTCTGCGATGGTTAGAAATGTCTTAGAAAAGACTCCTGAACTATTAATCAATAATACGGTTGTAAATGATGTTATAACACATTTCATTGACAACATCCCTAATACTGAAAAATATGTACTGAACACTCCTCCTGAAATTTTATTTAAACTATATTTGGACGGACATAAAATAAAATCCCCAAATAATTGGAGTACATTTATTAACATTTACCCCCAACCTAAAAAGAAAGATTATGTTAAACATAAATTAAAATTTATGGATGCGTTTATGTTTATCCACGGATTACAGGGAGATAAGATTAAACGAGTATTACATAAGGTTACCAACATTCGAGGATTGGATTTCTTTAAATTCACCAATGATTTTTTTGGTAAGGAATTCATGTCATCCCAAGACGATAAATTAATTCAAGATGTTTTTGAATGTAATTTATATATTAATGGAGGAATGACGGGGTACTTAAAAGATTTATCTAAGAGAGAGAAAAACAATTCTTTTGAGGTGTTTAAACAAGTCCTACGTGGTGATATAGATATGAATACATACTATGACCATTTCAGAATGATAAACCAATTACGTCAATTTGAACCTGTTAAGTGGGATGCTAAAGACTATGACAGTTTTACGAATGAACATATGGTTTTGAGTGATAAGATTTCTTTTTACACTAAAGGGACATTCGAAAGAATATATGGAGAAGAGTTTACAAACAGAGTACAAGAACCTCTTAATATTGATGGCATCACCTATTACCCGGTATTGTTAAAAACATCTGACGAGTATAATATGGAGTCTTTTATACAATCTAATTGTGTGAAAGGATATGTTGACAAAGCACCGTCACTAATCATTTCATTTAGAGAGGGTAGTCAAGAGTCTAAAGTAAGGTCGACCATTGAATTTACTATTTCTGAGGAGAATAAAATACTTAAATTAAAACGAGTACAAACTTTGGGAAGGTTTAATAGAAGGTTGGAGGATGAATGGAAAAAACCTTTAATGATGTTGGATTTAAAAATAAGTAAATTAATGTCCGCCAAATTATTTGAATTACCTGGTGTGATTTTAAAAATTGGTTACAAGGAATTTAAGTCGGGGTCACATTTTGTTGATAAACCATATTATGGTCATCACCCAATGAATACGACTCAGTTATTAAAAGTGTTGACTTGGGAGGACCCAAGAATAAACAACAGACCAACTAGTAATTATGGTAACCTACCATTTCCTGAAAATTTGGTAGAACCTTTACCTTTATTAGAAGGTGATTTAGATTAACAATATGGAAATTATACCAAAACATTGTATCGATATTTTTATTGATAAGTTTAAATCTTATCCCTCGGTTATCGAACTTAACCCAAGTAAGACTAAAGAATCAATCAATAAATTCTTAAGTAAGTCTGAGTTAGTTTGGATTAATGAATTTATAGGTGGTGACGATAAAAAACATACAAAAGAAAAATTTGTAATCTACGATTCTACAGGAATCATGATATATATAAATGAAGAGTTAACTCTATTTATCTTAACTACAATCGATAGATATGAAGTTGCGAACTTCTCAATACAAACATTAAAAAGATTAAAATAATGATTTTTTTTAGTCGACTTGGTGATATTTATAGTGAAACACCAAGTAGCATGGAAAAAAGTAAAATTTATAAAATCACAAATAAAAAAAATGATTTAATTTATATTGGTTGTACAATTAATTCTTTGAAAAGAAGGTTTCATGAACATCTTTATAGGTGTTTTAAAACTGATTATAAATCAAAATTATATAATTCAATAAAAAAATATGGTCAAGAAAATTTTACCATAGAGTTGATTGAAGAATGTGATTTAAACGTTATATATGAAACGGAAAAAAAATATATAAAACAATATGATTCATATAATAATGGGTTAAACTCTACATTCGGAGGTGAAGGGTGTTTAGGGTATATACATTCTCCTGAAATAAGAGTTAAAATATCTGAAGCGGTTAAAAATGGTAATTCCCATAAAGGGAAAACATATAAAGAGTTATATGGAGATAATGCGGACGAAGAAAAAGAAAAAAGACGATTGTCCGTTGAAAAAGGTTGGGAATCAATGTCTGATGAGGATAAAAATAAACGAGTTAGTAAGATTAAAGATAGTGCTCGTAAAAATTCTAAATATGGTGTTGATTTAATTAAAAAAATAAAACAAAAAATAAATGAAGGGGTAAAAGTTAAACAATTAAAAGAACTCTATCCTCAAGTCAGTGAAAATTATTTCTATTCATTAAAAAATGGTAGAAGATGGTCGGATTTATAAATAAAAATTAACTTAAAATTATGGAAATTACAACAGAAGAATTAAAACAAAAAATTGAAAATGGCGATAAATTAATTGTGGACTTTTGGGGCACTTGGTGCCAACCATGTCGCATAATGAAACCCGCTTTTGAAAAAGTTGCTGAGGAATATAGAAAAGAAAATTCAGAGGTCCAACTGTATACTATGGATATTGATAAAAATAAAGAATTTGCGGTTTCATTAGGTGTTAGAGCAATTCCTACCGTTAAATCATTTTCAGGTGGTAAAGAAGTCCATACTCAATCAGGTATTCAAATGGTGTCGCAAATTAAACAATTAGCGAATAACTTAATCAATGGATAATTTAGTAATATTGTATACCATGAAAGGGTGTCCCTTTTGTGATATGATGAAAAAACAATTAGTTGAGGAAAACATTGAATATTATGAACGTGATATTGATAAACATGATGAGGAACATAAATTATTTGTTGAGATAACAGGTAGTGATTATGTTCCATCATTTATGATTATTGAGGACCACGAGAGTGAGAATCCAACGTCACACGTCTTCGCACCTGAGAAACACTTTAACGAGATTACTGAAGGGGTTGAGATTATTAAGAAATATATGTTGTAACTTTTTAAATAATTAAGATGAACCTTAATTTCAATAAAGACGGTGTTACCCATACACCATTAAATCAGTGGGAATTATCTGATGGGAGTTTTTTGGTGATTTATCAAGGTAGTCGAGGTGACAACCCCGAGTTAGATTTTATTATCAAATATAAATCAACAAAGATAAAATCACGTTTACGAGCACCATCTCACACACATTGGATTGTTGACCTAATCATTAAGTCAGAATATTCTCCTAGTGACATCTCTAACTATATTAAAGAATGGATTGAGATTTACGATAAGGTCGAACCATTTTCAACTAAAGAAGAACGAAATGATTATAAACTTCTTTATAATGAATATTTCACTGAGAAGTACGATTTGTTAGATAATACAGGTGCGTTTAGTATAGAGTTCTTATCAGGATTAATGGAGTTGTTCATCAAGTGTGAGAAACAAACTAAAAATGCTTTCATGTTTAAAAATCTATTAAACTTAATGAAGGAATATTGTGATGGGACTAAGGATTTCTATCAGGTTATTTCTTATTCTAAACGAGTTTAAAATAATACTATATCTGAACTTCTATCTTTAACTAACCACGGCTTGGAAAATAATTGAGTCTCAATTTCTGTGGTTAAATTATAGTCCTCTAAAAACATACTTTGGAACTTCCCGAGGTTAAAATCAAATACATCTAAAATTAAAGATTTGATTTTTTCTTTACTATAAATTGAGTTTGAATTAACTGAAATGAATAAATCTTCATCATCGTTTTTTTGTTTTGTAATCATAAACTCCATTCTATCGGTTGCTAACGAAGCAAAGAGGTGATTACAAACATATTCAGAATAAAATAATTCCAACCTGCCCATATTCAAACTATATCCGTATGGAAACTCTGATGATACTGACATAAATTCTGTGGTGTTATATGTGTCTAAGTTTGTGTAGTTATAAGGATAATCAAACTCTAACTCAAGTCGGTTAGTATAATTAATTGAATTAAGGTGACTCTGTTTATAATGACTTTCTAACCCACTTCTTAGTTCATTAATCGTGTGTTGATGGTATAATGGTCTCTCACTATTATAAAGGTCGAAATAGTAATCTAACTGACCAATAGGTTGTTTATAGTCAATGATGTCGATAAGGTTAATCTGTTTGACACCTAAAGAAGTTAAGACCTCTTTATTTTCTTTGTAAAAAGATTCTTTGATTACCGATAAGTCTAACACTTTGCCTGAGTCGGTATTACCATTAACAACATAAAATGTTTTAAAATCGGTAACCTGTAATCGGGTTGTTTGTGATTTATCTATTTGATTTAGAATGTAATCGGCTAATTTGTTAACAATACCTCTTCTTGAATTTGGATTAATATATCTCATACACATTTGTTATAAGTAATAAAATAAAAATTATGAGTTTATTACTTCAAGTTCTTCTCTGATACAAGGTAAAATTCTACCATCATCAAGTTTTATCATAATCTTTTCAAATTCACTACTATCTAAACATTTCTGATTATCAATTGAAATAATTTTACCTTCCAAGAAATCTCTTTCATCAGTTATACTTAAACCAACCGTTGTTTTTATTCTATCTTCTTTTTTCATATTGTATAATTTTTGTTTTACATACTTATAACAAATGATAAACAACATTAAAACGATTGTTTATCATCGGACGTTATGTGAAATTGATAGTTAAAAAAACAAGAATGTTAAATAGAAGATAAAAAAAAAAGAGGGATAACCCTCTTCAATTCTGATAATGTAACACGATTACTTCTTATTGTAATACTTCTCAACTACTTTCTTGATTGACTCTTGAATAGTAGGAGATTTAACTTGTTGAGCTTGGCTAGGTTGAGCATTTTGTGCTGGTTGAGCCTGAGTTCCATTATTTTTGTTTTTACATCCACAACTCATCTTAATTGTTTTTTTTAGTTTAGTTTATTATTTTAAAAATATGTTTATAACAAGTTTTTCTGATTGACCCTTGATACCCGTTGTTTAATTTAACTCCACGTAAACAACTTGATATTTTCATCCTAATATTTCGAGGACTACCCTTTGTAAATCCGTTTTTAATAAGGTAATTGGCACCATCAACTAAACTCTCAAATATAAATATCTCCATAGTATCAATATTTGTCAATGAAAACTTAAAAAAATTTTTATTCTTAATTAAATTATATTTTGATAGTTTAACTTTAACCTCATCATTGAAGGTATTTCGTCTAAACTCATTTACAGTTGCTAAGTTATACCCAAAAGATATAACGTTGGATTTATAATTAGATATATAATAATTTTCTTTATCAATTAACTTAGACTCGTCACAAATTTCCACTACCTCAAAAATAAATGAAGATTTACCGTATTTGTTGTATGATTTTTGTAAATGTGGATTATCATGAACACCCCGACCTAACATCCAAAAATGTTTATATTCTCTGTTTTTAACATTAACGGAGCTCCCAACATATACTTTATTATTTTGAGTATTTTTAATAATATAAATTCCTGATGACATACCTTTATAAATATTAACTTATTTTAATTTTGAGGTATTTATTAATATGAGAAAAAAAATCATACTAACTGAAAGTAAACTAATCAAACTAGTTAGGGGTATAGTTGAACAAGTTGAAGACGAGTTTTATAAAATAAGTCCTGAAGAGTATTTGGAGTTAATGAAGTTATCTGGATATCATGGGAAAGGAATTAGTAAGTTACCAAAGTTCCAAGGTAAACCATTATGGATAACAGGTGATTTAAAACTTAACAATACTCCAACGGATTCTTTAGGTAATGTTGGTTATGTTGATGGTAGATTAGATATTTCTAACACAAATGTGTCAGATATTTCAGGTATAAAGGTAAAAAATTATGTGTGGGATAGTGGTACACCAATCGAAAGAAAAAGAAAGGCCCGTGAACTTGCTATAAAGATGGCGGATGGTGAGGAAAGAAGACAGAACAATGAATGGTCAATTGATGATACTGATGATGAAGGTCTTAAAGCAAATGCGTTATTTAAATGGTTAGTAGGTAATGGTGACCTTGAAGAGTTGGATGACGAACAAAAAGAAATCCTTAAAAATTTAAAGATTGAGTTAGAACGAGTAACTGAGGAGTACGACAAAGAAGAGGATTCTGATAGATATAATCAATTGTATGATAGAGTTAGTGAGATTGAGGGGGAAATAAGTGAATTGGAAGAAAACGTTGCAGACGTTTATAATATATTTCCATCCATTTATAAGTTCTATGGTATGGAACAATTTGAAGTTATTGGTGTTGATGGTTTAGTAAATAGAATGTATTCTGTTGGTACAGAATCGGAAATGGATGAAGGAGCCTTAGATTATGCCAATGGAACTATTAGAGATTTGGGTGTTGACGGATTTAATGAAAGTTTTATTGAAAATAATATTGATACTGATTATCTTAAAAGTTATGTTGAAGATTGGTATACGGATGATGTTTGGCAAAATCCTGACGTATTTTTTAATGACGATGACTTTGAGTTGACAAAAGAACAAGAAGAACGACAAGAACATTTGGAATCTTATATTGAAGAATTAGATGAGTATATCGAAAGAATGGAAGGAGAACAAAATGATTTGGAGGACGAAATTGAAGATGCCGATGAATATTCTCAAAGACACGATGAAATTCAAAAGATGATTGATGAGGCGACCGAAAATCGTGATAAGGCTCAAGACGAATTAGATAATATTGAACCAGATAAAGAACCAACCCAAGAAATGGTTGATAAAGTTGTTGAGGATAAAGTTGACGAGGTATTGGATGACCCAATATCGTTTATTAAAGAAATGGGGTTGGATATTAAGAACTTTATTAATGAAAAAGATTTGGCCGAAGCTTTAGTTGAGTCAGACGGATGGGGTGTTATGAATGGGTATGATGGTAATTACGATTCGGAACGTGTTAACGATGAAACGTATTATATCATGAGAGTTGAGTAAATCTATTCATTTATTATAAAACTTTATTTATATTTTTTGAGTAAAATGAGTACAGTTAGAAAAAATAAATTAAAGTTTGTGATGGATACCGATTGGTTGTTTGAAGGAATTATTGATTCCGAACAAAAACAATACATCTTACTTGGGTATTTCCAAAAACTAAATAAAAATCTTGAGGAGATGAAGGTGTACCCTATGTTCACCGAACTATCTCTACATTTAGGGAATATCCAAACGTTACTCAATCAAAACCAAATTCTGTATACTGAAAAAGTTTTATCGTCCTTTGACGATGAATTAATCATATCTGACCTTAAGGTTAAGAATATTCCTATCATGGCCGAAGATGAGTTTTTGGAATATAGAAAGATTCTAAAATATAGTCATCCAAAATTACAGGATTACTTCGGAATAGCTAAGTCAATATGGTCTGTTGTGTACGACTCAATACACATTAATGTTAAAAAGAATAAGAACAATTTAGAGTCAAAGACTGGGTTTTTTTATTATAAAACTAAAGAGACCTTATATGTTTGGAGATACACTACAAGAAAAGTATCCAAAACAGATGTCCAAAGCAAAACATTTTTGAAATTAATACATCAAGGTACTGAGGATAATTTGACAATTAACGATATTATACTTAATTTTTTGTCAACTAAAGAAAAGGTTAAGATTCATAAATTTCCATTATTTGAAGTTTTATGTGACGATATATTCCCTTTGGAGGAAACATTAGTCCCTATATTCAAAAGAAAGATTATGTCCTATATTATTCAAACAGTCAAACAAAAGAATAACCAAACTAAAAAATTATTACCAAATGGGGTTCAATAAAAGATTTGTTAAACTAGATAATGTGAAAGAGTTTTTAAAGAACAATTATCCGTTATCAAAAGTGTTTTCCGTTGATGCTCTTATTTTTACAGATGAGGCCTCCACAAAAGTATTCAAACTATATGAAAAAGGGGTTGAAGATAAAGAAATTTTAAAAATGATTAAGAATGGAGAAATCGTTTAATACTAAATTACTTTTGTCAAAATTAAGGCAACCATTGGATTTGGAATTTATCTGTTCTAATATATTAAAGACAAATCAATTTGAGGCTAAAGAATATTTGGATGAGTTGGTTGAAGACGGAATCCTAACTAAAGAAAATAACTACTACACTATAAAAAATAAAAAAAAATGACAAGAATCGAGTACATATGGGTTGACGGGTATACACCTGAACCAAATTTAAGAAGTAAAATTAAAGTTGTTAAAGAACAAATTTATAAATTAGACGGTATTCCTGAATGGAATTTTGATGGGTCGTCAACATTACAGGCGGAAGGGGATAATTCTGATTGTATTTTAAAACCTGTAAGAGTCTATTGTTCACTGGTTGACACTTCTAAAATTTACGTTTTATGTGAGGTTATGAATCCCGATGGGAAGACTCCTCATGAAACAAATCAAAGAGCCAAGTTAGGAGAAGAAGATGAAGATATGTGGTTCGGATTTGAACAAGAGTTTTTTATCCGTGAAGGTAAAAACAAACCAATATTAGGTCATAGTGAAGGGTCAATTGAAGGACAAGGAAAATATTATTGTGGTGTGGGGTCTAATGTTGTTGGTAGAGATATTGTTGAGGAACATATGGATTTCTGTTTAACAATGGGTATTGACATAACAGGAGTTAACGCTGAGGTGGCTTTAGGCCAATGGGAGTATCAAGTATTCTCTAAGGGTAAATTAAAGGCGGGAGATGACCTTTGGATGTCAAGATATTTCATGGAAAAGTTATCTGAAAAATATGGATATTATATTGAATATCACCCTAAACCACTTGTCTATGGTGAATGGAATGGTTCTGGGTTACACACAAATTTCTCAACAAATAAAATGAGAAATAAAGGAGGGGTAAGATACTTCACCGCACTATTCAATTCGTTAGAGTCAAGAAGACGCCAGCATATTGAGGTATATGGTTCTGATAATGAACTAAGACTTACAGGTAGACACGAGACACAATCAATTGATAAGTTTAGTTGGGGTATCAGTGACCGAGGAGCGTCTATTCGAGTTCCCGTGTCAACGGCTAAAGAGTGGAAAGGGTATATTGAGGATAGACGACCAGCGTCAAACGCAAACCCTTATGAAATAGTCAAAGTTATTTGTGAAACAATTAACATGGCGGATGAACTAGCCGAGACTGTCCACAACATGTATACCAATGTTAGTATGAAAAACTTTGATGAGGTGGCAAAAAAATACAATGGAATTCTAACTAGTGATGAATTATTAAGGGAGTATCAAAATGATGAACAATACGAACTTACATCTGAAATGATGGAGTCAAGAGCTAATGGTAAAACTGAAGAAGTAAAATTTAATATAAACGAGAAGTAAAAAAATGAGTATAGAATTTAGACCTATTGAGCCTTTAATGGAAAATAGATGGATTATTAGAACCCATCCGATAAACATTAACCCGTACTTGTTTAGAAAGTACAAAATGTATAATGAAGGTGAGACAATCATTCTCAAAACTGAGTTTTTTGAAACGGTTATGGACACATATAACCCAAAAGAATTATTGGAGATTACTGATATAACCTTAGAGTATTTGGACCCAACAGGAGTTGTCGTTGGTGGATTAAAAATGATTGTTAAAGGTATTAACTTTGAAAGAAAACATTCTTATTCAGGAAACGACTTGATGATAACAAAACTTAGAGTTATTATTGGTGAGACAGATTTATTAACGATTCCTGAACAAGAAGAAGAACACTCAATTAGTTATGGACAACCAAAAGAATAAAGAACAAGTAGACCATCCCGAACATTACGGAGGAGCGGCGAACGTTTACGAGGCCATAAAAGTGATTGACGCTTGGGACTTAGGATTTTCACTTGGGAATACAGTAAAATATATCTCAAGAGCGGGTAAGAAAGACCATACAAAAGAAATTGAAGATTTAAAAAAAGCGTTATTTTATTTAGAACATCACATTAAAACATTAGAGAAGAAATGATAGAAAATTATACGGGTAAAGTTATTAATGGTGATTGTATTGACATAATGTCAAAAATGCCGATAAACTCAATTGACTTAATTGTGACTAGTTGTCCTTATGGTGTTGGGATTAATTATGATGTTCATAATGATGATGTATATTTTGATGAATATCTAAAATTTACTAAAGAATGGTTAACTGAAGCGTATCAGTTATTAAAAGACGATGGTAGAATTGCGTTAAATATCCCCTACGAAATAAATAGACAAGATAAAGGTGGTAGAATTTTCTTTTGTTCTGAAGTCTATCAAGTTATGAAAAGAATTGGTTATAAGTTCTTCGGTATCGTTGACCTTGAGGAAGACAGTCC
>Ga0114978_10000735_pt1 | contig 27521 bp, 29 predicted proteins | sample S_140212_EF_Meta_FD_87027 | JGI IMG/M metagenome (GOLD analysis project Ga0114978, IMG submission 87027) | Freshwater microbial communities from Lake Simoncouche, Canada to study carbon cycling - S_140212_EF_MetaG | ecosystem: Environmental > Aquatic > Freshwater > Lake | place: Lake...
AAAGAATTATTTTCATAAATAATTTCTTCTGTATTCATTTAACTATTTATAATAAATAAATATATTTTTATATATTTTAGACTTAAAATAATTTAATTATAAGATTATAATATACATAACATGGCAGGCGGCTTGATGCAACTAGTAGCAACTGGACAACAAAATGTGATACTTAATGGTTCACCATCGAAGACTTTCTGGAAGGCTGCGTATAAAAAATATACTAATTATGGATTACAAAAATTTCGTTTAGATTTTGATGGTACTCCTTCTCTCAGTCTGACGACTGAATCAACATTTAATTTTAAGGTTCGTAGGTATGCTGACTTACTTATGGATTGTTATATTTCAATCAATTTACCAACTATTTGGAGTCCTATTTTGCCTCCACGTGCTGTCGTACAACCTGATGGCTCAACTATTTATACCGATTGGGCTCCATATCAATTTCAATGGATAAAAGACATTGGTGCTCAAATAATTAGTCGTATTACTATTACTTGTGGTAATCAAAAATTACAAGAATATTCAGGACAATATCTTTTAGCTTCAGTTCAAAGAGATTTTTCTGGACAAAAACTAGATTTATTTAATGAAATGATAGGAAATGTTCCTGAATTAAATGATCCGGGAAATGCTGGCTCTCGTGTTAATGCTTATCCTAATGCTTTTTTTGCGGGTATGCCATCACCAAATCAAACAACACCTAACCCAGCAGGCGCTCAGCCTTCTATAGATGGTAGAAACTTAATGATTCCTCTAGGAGCATGGTTTAATTTAGTTTCAACACAAGCATTTCCTTTAGTCGCGCTTCAATACAATGAATTACAAATTAGTGTGTCATTTAGACCTATTAATGAATGGTTTACAATTCGTGATGTAATGGATTACACAAATACATTTCCAGTTGTTGCACCAAACTTTAATCAAAATTATATGCAGTTTTATAGATTTCTTCAAACACCTCCTGATGAAACATTAGGGCCCACATCCTATGTAGACACAAGAACTAATTGGAACGCAGATATTAATTTAAATTGTACTTATTGTTTTCTCTCGAATGATGAATCTGAAATATTTGCTAAAAATGAACAAAAGTATATTTTCAAACAAGTTTATGAAAAACCATATTATAATGTAACTGGAGCGAATAGGATTAATTTGGATTCAATAGGTATGGTTATTAGTTGGATGTTTTATTTTCAAAGAAGTGATGCTAATTTGCGCAACCAATGGTCTAACTACACAAACTGGCCTTACGAACATATGCCTCAGGATGTAACACTTGCTTCAAGCGCGGGAGATTATCCGAATCCAGCACCACATCCACCAAATCCAGCAACAATTGGTCCCGGTGTAAATCCTACTGGATCAACAACTGGTATTTACACTACTGGAACATATAATCCGCAAAATATAAAAAATATTTTGATTGCTCTTGGAATATTAATGGATGGACAATATAGAGAGAATATTTTACCCGTTAATGTATATAATTATATAGAAAAATATGTCAGAACTGCTGGATTTGCTCCACCAGGATTGTATTGTTATAATTTTTGTTTAGACACAAATCCTTTTACAATTCAACCTTCTGGTGCTATGAATATGAGTAGATTTACAAATATTCAATTTGAATTTACAACAAATGTTCCACCAATAGACCCGTATGCGCAATCGTTAACTATTTGTGACCCAACTACCGGTGATATAATTGGTATTAATAAGCCAACATGGAGAATTTACGACTACAATTATAATATGTATTTGATGGAAGAGAGAGTAAACATGGTAGTATTTATTGGCGGCAATGCTGGTCTTTTATATGCTACTTAATTGTATTTAAAAATAATTATATTATATTATTAAATTTAATAATATAATTTAACCTAAGGAGCACGTGGTGTGTCAGGGTCTCTCCAGTCAATATCATGTGCTTCAAAATTAACAGGTTCTCCAATATCTTTATTTAATAAAACTACGATAGGTTCTCCCACATTTGGTTTATATACAGGCAATTTTTTCCCTTCAACAACAATTTTTCTAAGTTTAACATTTGAATCTTCAAGTTTTTTACCTTTCCAAAATAAAGTAAATGGTTGAGGTGTTCCTGTTGTATCTGTATTTAAACCTCTATCTATAACAAAATTTTTTAAATCTTCAATAGTTCCGGCATCTATATTTCTATCTAAATGCGAATTAACAAATCGTTCATACATTTCATGTGTGCTACCTCTAGCAGACTTAATTAACAAATGATAATGCGGTAAATCTTCGTCTTCATGGCCTCCCAGTTTGTTTTTTCTATATCTTCTTGTTTTTCTTTTTAAATTCTTACGAGATTTGTTTCTTCTATTTCTGTAAGTTTGCTTCATATAAATAACAAATATAAATTATTTATTTTACAAAAGTCTTTAAGTATTTAAAATATATCATTAGTTTTTGAATTTAAAGACAGATACACTACATCATGAAGGGAAAATCTTGGATTTCTGAAAAAGGTCGCCTCAAAAGTTCCCTTCATATGTAGTATCGATGAATGAAATTTTTCGAGTAAAGTTTTTTTCAGTTTTCAATTTTGGACATTTTTAATGTCCATTTTTCAAAACCTAGAATATTTTATGTCAAAAATATAATTGTGAGACCATAATTGAAAATTAGCATCTGGTCACCAAAAAAATAATTCTAAAAATGTTACCATAATTTTTTTATTGTTTTTATAAAAAAGGATTTAGGGATTTTTTCTATTTCCAATATATAGAAAAATGGAAATAAATTTCTCCCAAAAAATCCCCATAAAATATAATTGTATTATTTGTGACTATTTTACTAGCAACAAGAAAGACTATGATAAACATACACGCACACCAAAACACAAAAAAAATCAAAATGGAAATGATTTGGAAATAATGGAAATCAAAAAAATCCCCGAACATAGTTGCGAATGTTCAAAAAAATTTATTACTTATAGTGGTTTATGGAAACATAAACAAAGATGTAATAAACCTGAAAATATACAAAAAGAAGAGTCAGAATTTAAAGTTTTAACTAATTTAGTCTTAGAAGTTGTTAAACAGAATCAAGAACTTACAAATAAAATTGTCGAAATCAGCAAAAATGGAATAGGTAATACAACAATAACAAATAGTAATAATAATTCACATAATAAAACATTTAATCTTAATGTGTTCTTAAATGAAACCTGTAAAGATGCTATGAATATTATGGATTTTGTAGATTCTCTCAAACTTCAATTATCAGATTTAGAAAATGTAGGTAGATTAGGTTATGTAGAAGGAATCTCTAATATTATTATAAAAAATCTAAATGAGATGGATGTTCATAAAAGACCAGTTCATTGTAGTGATTCAAAGAGAGAAGTAATGTATATTAAAGATGATGATAAATGGGAAAAGGAGAATGAACAAAAATTAAAACTACGTAAAGCAATTAAACGTGTAGCAAATAAGAATCAAAGATTACTTCCTAAGTTTAAGGAAGAGCATCCTGATTGTGGAAAATATCATTCCAAATTTTCAGATCAATATAACAAACTTGTTGTTGAATCTTTGGGAGGTTCAGGAGATAATGATTTGGAAAAAGAAGACAAAATCATTAAAAAAATAGCAAAGGAAGTTACAATAGATAAAAGTTATTAAATTAATTTGTTGGAATAGGTGCGTTTGAAGCAAATGGTCCATCTTCTATAAATTCACCTGTTAAACTGTATCTTTTAGGATAGTCCGGCATATATTGTAGCCCAGATGGTTTATATCTTTGGTCGAATAGTTTCTGATCTTCAGTAAATTCTTGAGACCATACATCGACACCAAAATTTGGTTGAGCAGGTTTAGAATACATATTTGATGTAACGAGTCGTTCTTGGGTTCCATAACCACTTGTTAAAGATGAATATTGAGGAGTAATACCTACTGTAAGTTTACCAGCATCATTGTCTCCAGGAACGCAATCATTTGTTTTTTTTAGTGGAGGTGAATATGGCTGGCATCCCGGGCAGTCAATATCAGCAGAACATTGTTGACCAGTTATAGAACATCTGGCAGTTGGACCGCAAAAGTTTTTACAACTATACGTTGTTGTTAAAGGTAGATCCACTGTATGACTTGTTGAACCATCATACTTTTCTTGAGTGACGTCAGTTGTAAAACATTCAACCGAAGGTAGCTTTGCTTCAACTATATAATTTTCATTTGTTAAATAATCAATCCACTTAAATATTATTACAAATAATATGAAGCTTATTATTACCAAAAATAACATATTATATTGATTTTGAGAGAATTCCATATAATATAAATTAATATTAAAATAATTGTAATTACATTTATTAACTGAATTAGGCATTTTAGTAAATAAAAAAAAATACAAATATTTTATATCATTTTAATATAAGTATGTCAGAATCAAGCGATACCTCAGCTATTGATGAAAAAAAAGAAGAATCAACATCATCAAATAAAGGTGATTATATTTCAAATATTGGAGGATTTCTCTCTTCAGTAGCAGTTATATTTGTAGCTATAACAGTTTATTATACGGGAAGTGGATTAATATTGTATGCTTGTAAATTAGCGCAGTCAAATATTTTGCCAACTGATGTTCATTGTGCTCCTTATACAGATTCAGAACCAAATATACAACCTATTAAAACAAATATTTTTCCAACAGGAGGAGAGAGTCCATTATCAATGAAACTAAGTTTTCCTTACAACGAATACAATTCAAAAAATTATATTCTAGACATGTTTCGAGAATATAAAAATGAACCAAGATCTAATTTTTTAGCAAATTATTTAATTTCAATGATAGAAACGGTTATACAATTTAACTATTCAGCATTTAATAAAATTTTAGATATGTTAAATGGGTTGCCAGAAATTCTGTTAGTTTTATTTGGACCGGTAATAGTTGCTTTTATATCAACATTTATTTTAATTGCTGACCACTTATATTTAATATATTTATGGTTTGCGCAAATGGGTTGGTTCTTTAAAACAAATACCAATGACTCTGGAACAGGAAACCCTAAATGGGAAGAAGTAACCCTTGTTTCACCATTTAATTATTGGTGTGCTGTATGGTTAGTAATATTATTTTGTATATTATTTTTCTTTTCATTACCATTTATTTCAATTTTAGCATCTTTATCAATGTTATGGTGTATATTTTCATGTATTACTTATAAAGCAGAAATGGGAGGTAAAATGATATCCGGGTTACAAATAATTCGAGATGTATTTAAATATTATAAGTCAATGATTATGGGTATATTTAGTTTTTATGTTATTGTTAGCGCATTTAGTAAATTAGGAACTATTCCTGGTTTATTTTCAATATTAGTTTTGGGTTTAATATATTTTGGAATAATTTCAATAGATTTATTTAATCAAATAAATAAAAATAATTTATCACCTTCAGTAAGTGATAATCAAGCAAAAAAAACATGTAGTTTTAAAGAACCTACTAAGGAAAAACATGGACTCTTGTATGGTTTAGTATTTGGACAACAAGGCGGTAGCATAACTAAGGAAATAAAAGAGATTGGTAAAAAATTATCACGTAATTAATACTTAAACATAAATTTATAATTATTAATTAAAATGGGAAAAGAAAAACTAGCCAAATTACCTACTGTCAGTATTTGTACTCCAACATTTAATCGCAGACCTTTTGTACCTGTTATGATTAAATGTTTTGAACATCAAACATATCCAAAAGACAAAATTGAATGGATTATTATAGATGACGGAACTGATAAAATCGAAGAATTAGTTACACATATTCCTCAAGTTAAATATTTTAAGTATGATAAAAAAATGACTCTTGGTAAAAAAAGAAATTTACTAAATGAAAAAGCTACAGGAGATATTATTATTTATATGGATGATGATGATTATTATCCTCCTGAAAGAATTAGACATGCGGTTGATACGTTAAGAGCAAATCCTAAAGCATTATGTGCTGGTTCTAGCGCAATGTTTATTTACTTTAAACATATTAATAAAATGATTCAGTTTGGACCTTATGGACCGAATCATGCAACTGCTGCTACTTTTGCTTTTAGACGTTCATTACTAAGTAAAACAAAATTTGACGAAGCTTCATCTGTTGCTGAGGAGAAAAAATTTTTAAAAGATTACACAATTCCTTTTGTACAATTAGAATCAAAAAAATCAATTTTAGTATTTTCACATAATCATAATTCATTTGATAAAAAGGAATTATTGAATCAAGGTCCGAACCCAAACATGCATGATACAACAATAACTCCCGCTGATTTGGTTAAGGAACCAGAGATATTAAAATTTTTTATGGAGGATATAAATTCATTGTTAGATGCTTATGATCCTGGAAAACCAGATAAAAAACCAGATGTTACAAAACAACTTGTTGAAATTAGAGAAAGTAGAGAAAAAATGATGAAAGAACATATGGAAAAACAGCTACAATATCAAGATACAATGAATAAACTAAATATGATAAATAATCCCCAGGCTGTTCAAAATAAGGTAAATGAAATGAGTTATGTTATTCAACAATTGTCTAATGAAAATAGTGAGTTAAAAGATAAAGTTAAATATTTGGAAGATAAAATTAAACAACTTATTAATGAAAAAATACAAGAAAGAATACAAGAAAAAATGAAGGATAAAAATATTCAACTTTCAAGTAAAGGGCCTACGATATCATAAAATATTTATTAAAATATACTTAAAGATATTTCAATATTAATAGTATTATCGTATAAAATGGAATACAACGAATTTAGTGGCCAAATTGAATCTTCTTATGATGAACACAAGGAACATGGTAAAATAATTAAAGAAGCACAATCTATGGATAGGGGATATAATGTAATTTATAGAACTTGTCCTAATAAAAAGGGACAACAAGTACGTACACCAATTAGTATTTATACATCTGGTGGAACTGATTCACAAATTAGAGATGCTGAAACTGGTGCTTATTATTCACAACTAGTTGGGAGTGCTGACGAAGACCTATATTTTAAGGTAATTTTAGCAACTGGTGAATGTAAAAGTAAAAATGGTTCTAGTACGTTATTTTATTTATCTCCCAGACATTATATGTCTCATCTAAATAATGAAGTTAGTGAAGATACTCTTAAAATGTGGGAATCAAAACGTGCCGCTAGATCTAAGGCTAGGGAAATGAAAAAGAGTAACGCATTATCAATTATTGTTAACTAAAAATATTAATAAAAATAATACTTAGAAATATAAAAATATCATAATATAGTTAATTATGAGATTTTTACTGTTATTTTTTATAATGTATTTTAAAAAAAATATAAATAATAATTCTTATTTATTGTCAACTTTTTCAAATAATAACCCTAGAAGTGTTTATACAGGAAATGACGAGAGATTTCCAATAAACGAGACGACTAATGAAGCGCAAATGAATAATATATATATAAATCACGAAAAGAAAAAACTATTAGATATACTTCAAAATGATAAAGTATCCATTAATATAAAATTAAATTTATTACATGATAATACTATTAAACCAATAAATTTAACTGCTGGTGGCTTAATGGATGATTTTAAATTTACAATATAAATTATTATTCTGAATATTTTAAATTTCTTCGCATTCTTCACCTTCCTCTTCTTCTTCAACTTCCTTATCAGCAGTTCCTGTGGCATTTTCCTTAATATATTTTTCAATATATCTATAAATACGATTTATGTCTAACTTACCAATTTCATAATTTTCAAGTAAATTCGTAATTTCATTGTCATCACTATTATTTTTGAGATCAATAAAAAATCCAAACAAATCCTTTTTATCCATTCCAAGTTTTTGACATAGCTTCTGTATAAAGAGTGAATTATTATATTCAGTTGAATATTTAGTTAAAACCTTGGTAAATCTTACTTCAGTTGGGTTATATTTTTGTTTTTTTGGGAAATATTCATGATACATTTTATTATTTTTAAATGTTTTAATGAGAGAACTCATCTCATTAAATTGCCAGATTTGTTTTTGAAATGTTATTCTATCAATATAATCAGCAAAACAAATGTTTTCTAATTGATTAATGTAAAAAGGTATAGATTGTTTTTTATCAAATTTATCAATTACATCAATAATATTTTCGTGCCATAATAGACCAACACTAGTTCGGTCAGTTTCATTCATTACGCTATTATGCTCATTAATTGTATAATAATTATTAATTAATTTATTGGTAATTTTTTTGGTATCATCACTATATGATTTAATTTGTAAAATATTTTCAATAATATCAGCTGTAAATACATCGGGCTTATTTTTATATAAATTAAAAATAATTGTAAGTTTTCTTAAATCTCCTTGAACAAATGTGTTAATTTTCTCTTTAATATTATTATCAATATTTGGAAGTAGTAAATTAGTTATATTTTTAATTTCAGTATTTGTAGGAGTTTTTAACTCAACTGTGTTACATACCTTCATAAGTTCTTTGATTTTTTTATCAACTCTATAATTTCCAATACATATAATAGGATTCATAGTAACTTCTTCTAGTTTTTGTTTCTTTGTCTTTTTGGGTCTAATAAGTTTAATTAATGTGTTTATTCCGCCTTTATCTCCATTATTCATTCCATCAATTTCATCCATAATAATAGCGATTTTTCTAACTTTTTTGTTAAATAAACTCATAATATTTTTATCAGACATATTATGTTTTGTAATGTCTTCAATAACGGAAGTATTTCTTATATCTCCTGCGTCATATTTAATAATATCATAATCAAGCTCTTTTAATATATTTGTTACAAATGTGGTTTTTCCCGTTCCAGGATCACCATAAACATAAATACCTTTTTTAAAAAGAATATTGTTTTTATTTAATTCAAATTGTTGAAGAATGTCTTTAATATTTGAAACCTTATCTTCTCTGCTGAGAATTTTATTAACATTTAATTCTTCCATTTTATATATTTAACAATATTCTTTTTATGTAGATTTTTACCTAATCCATGTTCTTTTAAAAATTCCAAAATGGTTTTTCTACAATTATTAGACTCATTTTCAATACAAAAATTCATAACAAAATATAGATAATTTTTAAAAATCATATTTTTGTATTTATATTGTCTAACTTCGTACCATTTACTAAAATTTTCTTCGACAATTTTTTTAAATACAAATTCGTTGTCTTGCCGAATCATAGATCTTATGTAACTTTCATAATCTTTAATGGATGGTTTTAAAAGGGTATGATATAAATTATAGTTCTCTCTATTTGTAAACACGAACTCTTTTTTTGGAATGTATTCTTTTATATATCTTACTAACTCATCAGGCAATCTTCTAGTAATTCGTTCCATTACTTTTTATAAATATATAATAAATTATATTTATAACATTTTAATATAATTTAATGTGAGAAATGAATTAATTAAACAGTTTGACAAGGATTATTGACACCGTAAGTGATGCCATCCCAACTGACTCCGCATTTTTTAGCCCAGGTATATTTAGCACATGCTTCATCAGCACCAACAAATGGAGCATTATTAAAATTCATTGTTAGGTGCTTATTTTCACCAGTTGCCTGACATGTTCCTAAATCTTTAAGATTTACACATGTAGCATTATTTTCAGAACCCTCGGCCGTCCAATAATCAGGACAATTTGGAACAACTGGCGGCCATACTTGGTCATCCTTAGCATATGATAAAGCAATACCAATAATTACTAAAGCAATAATTAATATAATAATAGCAGAATAAAGAACTATTTTTTGAAATCCTTCCATATATATTATAAATTAAATAAATATATTTTTTTCTATTTACCTATTTTATATAAATGAATAAAGTAAATAATGGACGCGTGGACATTAAAAGCCCAAATACTTCAACATTATTTCAAATGTATGACAAAATACCAGCAAACCAATGTGTAACATTTAGGAACGCAACTGAAGGTATATGGACTTCTGATTCTTTATCAAATGCTTTTTTTTCAGAACAAAATATTCTAATTATTCAAAATGGTATAAGAGCCGGTGTATATCATAGATCAAATGGTCAGTATGTTATAGGGGCACAAGATTGTGATTCTCTCAAAATTGTTATGAGAAGTGTATTTCTACAAAACTCTGCTAATCAACCAAATAATATTACACAACAAATAGCTCAACTAAATAAAATAGTATTAGAGTACTGTATTCAGCAAGTTTATAGTGAAGCACAAGGTTATATGAAATATATAAATGACGCCAGTACATTAGTGGTGCCAATTTCTCATCCAGTAATGGCAAATGATAATGATAGACAACTTGAATTAAAGCCTTGGTTTTAAGCGAAAGCGACCGTCGAACAAAGTTCTTTAAGCGAAGCGACTGTTTCTTAAAGGTAGTAACAAAATATTAATTTAAATACTTTTTAATAATACTATTAATAAGTATGGAAGACAAAATAGTTTTAATATGTGCGACTGGACGTTCAGGTTCAACAACAATGCAGCGAATAATTAATACTATACACGGTTCAAATATTTGTGGAGAGAATTATGGAGCAATAAATAGTTTATTAGATTTTTATAATAAGTTACATGCTACTTCAACTGATTATGTACCTGGTCATTATAATCCGGCATCTTATGAAGACATTGTAAGTAAAAATGTGAAACCTGCGTGGTATAATTCATATAAAATGAAAGAAATGGAAGATCAAATTCGTAAGTTAATTATTACAATGTTTAAAAATAAACCAGAAACCAATTTATGGGGATTTAAAGAAATAAGATATGACAATAAAAAGATACATTTAATAAAATTTTTTAAAACACTATTTCCTCAAACAAAGGTTATTATACAAATTAGAGGGAATATTAATGCTCAAAGTAAAAGCGGATGGCATAAAGATGATAAAAACGCACCAGCTTATCTTAACCAAATGAATAAAGAATTGTTTGACTTTTATAATAAAAATAAGGAATGGTGTTATTTTACTACTTTTGAGAACATGTTTGACAGAAATAATCTTCACAATATCTTTTCATTTATTGATTGTAGAGAGAAATATGATGAAAATAAAGTAACAGAAGTATTAAATAATAACATTAAAGATTAGAAGTTCCTATAAACTTTTCTCTCTATTTATGAAATTTAGAACTATTTTATGAAATAGAAAAAGGTCTTGAAACAGTTGTAGAGGTCTAATTATATGATTGTCTCCAAATAATCTGTAATGATTCTTTAAGTATTTGAATAAACAATAAATTAAAACAATATAAAGCGCTTTAATATAAAAAATAATATATAAAAAATTTATACATTATTTTAAATTTTATTAATTTATAACTATTTATGCGTCTTCAACTACCAAATTCGATTTCTTTGTAACCTTCTTTACAGTTGTTCCCTTTGATACAACTTTCTTTTTCTTCTCTTCACCACTCATGAGTCTTGCTCTTTCTCCCTTATATTCAACATAAAGTTCTCTTAGCTGGTTAAGCTCAGTAACCCACATCTTATTAATAGTAGTATTTTTAATTTGTTCCAATTCAGCTTCCTTGTTACCTTTATCCTTTAATAATTTATCAACATTTTCTTCAGTTACTGAATCCATTGGCATCTTTACAAGATATTTATATTCTTCATCATTATCAAGTTTATCATACCCCTTTGCTTCAAGCATTTCAATAACTTGTTCCTTCTTCTTTTTTCTCAAATCAACAGTTCCGTCTAAGTTTTCCTTGATATACTTTGCCTTGTTAGATAATAATACTAGTTCCTTTTCAATAGCATCAATCATGTAATCCTTTCTGTCTTGATATAAATTTAATCTGACACCATAATAAGAGTCGATAATATCAGAAACATTTTCATACTTTTGAAGCGTATCTTTGGAATCAAATAGATGCATGTTTGTAGTCGTATTTGTAGTATAAAGTTTAAGAATCTTTTCTAAACCATTACAACCATGATCACCTTTAGATTTTTCAAGTTCTACTAATTTACCCTTAGCGAATGTAATCGTAAAATCAACATTAGTATCCTTGCTCATGTCATCATAATCTTTGACTGAAGACGCAATTTTCTTGCCATCTTTATCCTGACCAGGTTCAATCAAATTTTCAATTAACTCCTTAAAATCCTCAGTCCAATAACCTACAGGCAATTCAGTAACCTTGATTTTATCATCAGCAATTTTTTCATAACAACCTTTAATTAAGAATTTGCCATCACTAATCTTTGTAATTTCTCCCTTAAACCCTTCATAATAAGGAACAAAGTCGATATTATCTTCAATGTACATAAGCTTATTCTTAAGATAATCAATAATTTCCAAAGGATTATAACACATAATATCAGTACTGAAACCAGTGCCAATGCCCTTTGAACCATTAACTAAAACCATGGGGATAATTGGAGCATAATAAACAGGTTCAACAAGTAGACCATCATCATCTAAATATGTTAGAACGTTATCATCATTAGAAGGAAACAAACTTCTAGTAATTTTATTCAATTGAGTAAAGATGTATCTTTCAGAAGCACTATCTTTTCCACCTTGTAATCTAGTACCAAATTGACCATTAGGCATGAACAAGTTAATGTTATTAGAACCAACAAAGTTTTGCGCCATTCCAACAATAGCAGCATTTAAACTAGCTTCACCATGATGATATCCAGAATGCTCTGAAACATAACCCGAGAACTGAGCCACCTTAATTTCAGTTGTTAGATTCTTTTTAAAAGCAGAATACAAAATTTTTCTAAGTGAAATCTTAAGACCATCCATCAAGTTAGGAATGCTTCTATCGCAATCATATTTTGAGAAGTGAATCAGTTCTCTATTAATAAATTCTTCATAAGAAACGCTCGACTTAGCTGTATCAAGATAAGCATCTCTATCATAGAATTTCAACCAATCCTTTCTATCTTCTGCTCTTTTCTTATTAAAGACCATGTCAATAGAATCGTCTGATTTTTCAGTATGTTGAAATCCTACAAACTTCTTTTTCTCAAAATATTCACGAAATTCCTTACCAGTACTGGTACCTAATCCCTTATAATATTTGACTTTCCAACCCTTAATATCATTTTCTTCCTTCCATTCATTATATTCTCCATCATTATAGAAATCTAATTCAACTGAACCCTTTTTTGCCTTCAAGATAGGAGTATTCATAAAACCGATAAAATCAGGAATATTACATAATGTAGGCCACTCAGATTGAAACAAATTGATACCCAAACCCTTAATATGACTGCCATCTAAATCCTGATCGGTCATGAATAAAACCTTACCATAACGCAAGCACTTATTTACGTCTTCGATTGAATCATATTTTTTTCCAGTTTCCAACCCTAATATCTTCTTGATTTCAGAAATCTCCTTATTCTCAGAAATTCTTTTAACTGGCTCTCCTCTAACATTAAGAATCTTACCTTTCATAGGATAAACGCCAATTGTATTACGATCTTCGGATGTCAAGCCAGAGATAATACCTGCCTTAGCTGAATCTCCTTCGCAAAAGATAATAACACAATCCTTAGATTTTTCAGTTCCAGCCCAATTAGCATCGGTTAATTTAGGAATGCCTCTAATTGATTTGGTCTTAATTCCATCAGTTTTCTTAGCAGCTTTGTTTTCCTTGACTTCAGTTAATTGAAGCGCAGCATCCATGACACCCATTTTAGCTACCTTTTCAATAAACTTATCAGATACATCGCACTTGGAACCAAATTTAGAAGAAGGAGTATTCATAAAATCTTTAGTCTGACTATCAAACGCCGGATTCTCAATGTCACATCTTACAAATAATATTAGTTGCTCCTTAATGCTATTCGGATTTACCTTGACCTTCTTTTTCTTTTCAATAAATTCACATAATTTTCTAGTAATCTGATTCAAAATATATTCAACATGCTTGCCACCCTTAGCAGTATGGATACCATTTACAAATGAAATCTGTACAAATTCATTTGATGGAGTTAACGCGACAGCATATTCCCATCTATCTCCATTGTCTTCATACACACGAGGCGAAGCAGATTTGTCACCGATATACATGTCAATATATTGCTGGAAATTCTTAATAGGAACCAAATTGTTATTATATTTGACCTTAATATTTTTATCAGTAATAGCAGCAACATCATAAGTTCTCTTTTTAAGGAGCGAAATAATATCAGGAGTTAGGTTAGTAATTCCAAGACGCTTATAGTCAGGCTTAAATGTAATCTTAGTATAAGGCTTATTCTTACATTTAGTAATTGAAGGCTTACAGATTTCATCCAAATTATTCTTGAATTCTTGTTTATATTTAAGACCTCTAACATGGTCAACAGTTTCAACAGAACCATAAGTAGACCAAATTAATACAAGCTTAAATCCAAAACCATTCTTACCACCAACAATTTTCTTTTCAGTTTTATCATAATTTGTAGATGTTCTAAGATGTCCGAAAATCATCTCAGGAATCCATATTTTATGCTCAGGATGTTCAGCAACATCAATACCATTACCGTCATTCAACATAGTAATAGTTCCATCTTCATCAATAGTAATTTCAATATTTGTAACAGGAAGGCAATTAGGTTGACCATTTGTGATAGCTTGAAGCATTCTAACAACATGATCGCGACAATTTACAATACCTTCATCAAATAATTTAAATAAACCAGAAATATATTTAATATTCTTTTCGATAATTTTATCACCATCAACACTAAGAATCCACTGCTCTGAATCAACTTCTTCAACCGAACCTATATAGGTATCTGGATTGGAAAGTATGTGTTCAATATCAGTCTTCTTTTGATATTTGTTTGAAAGATTAACGTCGGTAGCGCTCATTGTGTAATTATATGTAGTTTTATTTTTAACTACATTTTTAAAATCAATTTTTATTTTTAAACAATTTAAAATATAATCAAATGTCATATTAATATGCATTCACAGCAAAGTTTTACTCCAGGTAAAAAGAGTGATAGCTCAAGAATGATAAATTATGTAGCTGCTTATAATGCGCTGTTTCCAAATGCGCAGCAGTTAACGTGTGCTGAATGTGCGCCTGATAAATATGACAAATTAGTAGTTGGTTCTGACTCTCCATCAACGAGAGTTTCAAATAATATAAGAGTTTCTCAAATTATTAATTATTCGAGAGGAGGTAAAACTCAATATGGCAATTTCTATTTAGGACAACCTTTAAACATAAACTATTTAGGTAGAATAGAAGGAATGCCTGGTGGAAGTGGACAACCGCCAAAAAATAGATTTAATTAAACGCGTTACACAATAATTAATTTAGAAATAATATTTTTTTCTCAATTAATCTTATAATGACATTTGAACAAACTACTGGAACTCGTGCTCAAGTCTGGCATGGAACTGCTAAGAAAACAAGCGGTGGTCTTACCAAGACTGCCTTGATGATGAATAAACACGGACGTATTGTTTCTAGAAAGAAGCACAATACTGCCAAAAAAGAGAAACGTCTTGTTAAAGCCGGCTTTTTGACAAAGAAAGGCCATTTTGGATTTATTAAGAAGGGTACAAAAAGACGAAGACATAGAAGTCGCAAAATGAGAGGAGGTGCTGATGGAGATGATGACATGGCTATGGATGATATGGGTATGGGTATGAATAATATGGATGATGAAAGTTCTTCTGATGAAGAAGAAATGGAAACAATGGAAACAATGGGAGGCAGACGTAGACGCAAAATGAGAGGCGGTAGTGGACGTCCTATGGGAGACTCTCTTCAGGGTACTCCTCTTGGAAGAGCTTTAGCTGGTGGAAGAAGACGAAGAGGCAGCCGCAGAATGCGCGGAGGTATGGCTTATGGAGGCCCTCTATCTCCTTTAGCTTATGATGGTCAAGGTGTTGGTACATCAGGCGTTAACCTCCAATTTGTTGCTGGTAATGCCGCATAAATGTAGTACAAAAGTATTATAAATAAATAATTATAGTGTAATTAAATAATTTACAATATAATTTAATAATTTTATTAATTTAACCATTCAGTTTCAATGAATTTTTCGTATACAATATGGTCTGATAATTTATAATACAAATATTTTTCAAAATATCTCTTACTTACAACAAATTTGAGTGAATTAGAATTACAATATTTATAATAATAATTGTAAGCATCGTCAAAAGAAATTAAATCAAGTTTATGTTCAGCTTTAATCTGTTCTTTAATATACTCAAATGAATTATTAATATCATTAATTTTATTCCACATACAACATGTAACATTTAATACAAACTTATCTTCAATAATTTCAACAGATGGGAAAAAGTGTTTAAGAATTTTTACAACATTCTCTTCAGTTATATTACCATTTTTAATAAGATTAGAACCAGTTTTAGTCCACGATTTAAACAAATAACATAATTCATCAATTTCAATTTCATTATCAAATAATAATTCAGATTCAGCATTATGTAGAGTTATAGTTTGTTCCCAGAAATTAATAAAATCTCTATGAACTGGAACAAATTTACTTGTAATACCTTTAAAACTATCAGTAGATTCATCATATATATAAATTTCTTTAAATAAACTTTTTAATGTACTCGAATAAATTACACTTGGTAAATTTGAATCAGAGAGAAATTGTTTCCAAACAAAATGTAAATATTTCCACTCAATCGTACATGATAATGGGTCATCACTTTTGAAAATATATTTACTACAAAATTCAGAAACAATACTATTTTGATCTGTATTTTTAATATATTGTGAATATGTTTTTAATTCTTCATCAGATTTGTTTTCAATAAATTTATCAGAGCTCTCATAACGTTTTGAATAATGTGCCGCAACACATAATAAGTCTAAACCGATTTTTTTAAGGATTTCTCTCCAGACAGAATTTGAGAAACCTTCATTTATTTTTATAAGTCTACAATTTTCATAAGTGTGATTCTCATGATATTTACTCATAAAATTACTAGTTGTATTACTATTACCAATTGATAAAATAGCAACATTATCTACTTCATTTAAAAATTGTTTCATTTTTTGGCTTACTAGAAATATTAAATTAGAGTTTTTCTTTAGAATATTATCACCAATTATTGTAAGGAAATATTTAGCAAAATTTTTAGATGGAAAAAAAGAAGGATATAAAACATTAAGAACATTTTGAATAGTATCGGTTTCTGGAATAGAACTAAATAAACTTCTATCCTTAATTTGCTTTATAATATTGCTTTTAGTTTTGTATTTCCATTGTAAAAGAACTCTATCCTTTGAGATAGAAGAGAGAAGTTTATGAATAACATCATCTTCTTTAACAATTAAATATTTTTCACCGTCATATTCGTAAAAGAAATTATTGTTTGGTAAATAAAAGTATTTGTTTTTACTTAAAAAAACCTGAATAAAAAGCTGTTGTTCATTTGTTAAATAGTTATTACGTATGATACGTTTCTCATGATTTTTCATCTCATTCTCTAATGTGTTTGGTAAATAGTTAACAATATGATTATATATTCGTTGAGTCATATATTCATCATCTTTATATTTAATTAATAATCCTCTTAAGGTTTCGGAACATGTTAAATCAATCGGGTTGTCCGTCATTCTATGTTTTATAATATATTGTTTTTAAATAAGTTTTTTTAAATAATATAATATTATAAGAATGAAAATAAATTTAAGATATTTACCAAAGAGATTATCTAGAAAAGATAAGAAGGCTCAATCAAAAATGTTAATGAAATCTAGACGTCTTTATAAAAAAGGAGTTTATTATACTAGAAAAGCAGTTCCATCATTTCGTTCAACAAAATCACCACATATTATCAAGGCAATGAAAATATATAATGTTGATAAAATTGGTGCCAATTCAGAACTTTCTAAAGCAACAGGTTGTTCTAAAACAGCATTAGCAAAAATTATTAATAAAGGAGAAGGTGCATACTTTTCATCTGGTTCTAGGCCTAATCAAACGGGGCAATCATGGGGTCTTGCACGTTTAGCAAGTTCTATCACTGCCGGTAAAGCCGCAGCAGTTGACTATAGTATTCTAGAAAAAGGATGTAAACACAATTCAAAGGCCTTAACAATGGCAAAAAAAGCTAGAAAAAAGTTCGGTCACGGAACTAGAAGAGTTCCAAAAGTCAAAATTTAAAATAATTTAAAATAATTAAAAATTATGAATAATATTAATTATTGTATAAAAATATTAATAATAATTATTTTTATATATTATAAATGTCAAGGAATTATAGTGATTATATGAAAAATAAAAACTCATGTTGTATTCCTGGTCCACAAGGCACTAGAGGAGATAGAGGTCCTACTGGTGTTTACGGTCCAATCGGACCAACAGGACCAAGTGATGGACCACAAGGAGACACAGGTTATACTGGTTTTACAGGAGCTACTGGCGCACAAGGAATTCCAGGGACGGCGACCTTGACAGGAGCAACTGGTGTAACTGGATCAACAGGTCCAACAGGATTACAAGGTTTTACAGGTCCAACAGGATTACAAGGTTTTACAGGACCAACAGGGTTACAAGGTTTTACAGGACCAACAGGGTTACAAGGTTTTACAGGTCCAACAGGATTACAAGGAGCAACTGGTGTAACTGGATCAACAGGTCCAACAGGATTACAAGGTTTTACAGGTCCAACAGGATTACAAGGTTTTACAGGACCAACAGGACCAACAGGTTTCACAGGACCAACAGGGTTACAAGGTTTCACAGGACCAACAGGTTTCACAGGACCAACTGGAAGAACAGGTCCTACAGGAGTTACAGGAGCATTAGGAAATACAGGACCAACAGGGTTACAAGGAAATACAGGACCCACTGGAGCCGCAGGAACAGCAGGATTAGGTGGTGTTGTAACAAATTACGGTCAATTTTATAATAATACACTTTCAGGAACGACAATTCCCGCAAGTACAGTTGCATCACTTTGGACGGGTTCTACAGTTAATAATGGAATTACAATTGGAAGTCCTATATCTCGTATTATCATTCCAACTACAGGTATATATTATTTTGAACACAGAATAATGGGCGGGTCAACGCCACCGCCATCAGGTGACAGAGTTACAACAGAATTTTATGTTAATGGATCAGTAACTGCCGCGTCTTTTTCATCTACTTATCAAGGCATGGATACAACCGCAAATGGTGATGTATATATCGCAACTTGCGAATTATCGTTGACTGCAGGTCAATACGTAGAAGTAAAATACACAGTATCAGGACCTTTTACATATGAAGGTTCAGCAACTATTCCTACTTTAAAGTTAAATATTTTTCAAATAGCGTATCAAGGACCTACAGGTTTCACAGGACCAACCGGATATACAGGTTTCACAGGTGCTACAGGACCAACAGGTCCTACAGGGTTACAAGGTAATACTGGACAAACAGGTCCTACAGGGCCTCAAAGCTCAGTTACAGGACCTACAGGACCGGCTTCTATTACGAATAATGGTGAAATAACTGGGGTTGTTCTTGTAAATGCGTCTGTGGTTCTTACTGGGACTACACCGTATGGAAAATGCTACTATCACGACGGAACAGCGACTGATTTTAATATTACATTACCTTCCGCTGGAACTCAAACTGGCGGTATTATTACTTTTTCTGTAAATAAAGCATCATCAGTATACGGATTTAATTTTCTTGGAGGTCCTAATCCGCCAGTTTCCGGTTTATATCAATATCCAGCGTTGAATGTAAATATCAGCCTTGTTGATATTAGAGTGAATACTACTTATAGTTATAGGTTTTACGACGCAGGGGCGGTTATTGGTTGGTTGGTTGTTTAAATAATCTCGTATATATGACATATAAATTACCCTTTAGAATCCAATCTAATAATCTTCAAAATATTGGTTCTATCAACTTAATAGTTGACCTAGTGGAAATTTACTACTTACTGGAGCTGACTTGAAAAAATCTTCTGTTGTTGCTTCCGCCTCTAAATACTTACGAATTAATTTAAATGGAACATTTTACAAACTTGCTTTACTAGCTGACTAATAAAAAGTATTTAAATTAAAATAATCATAAAAAAATAATTATTTTAATATTTGTTTTTCTTCTTTGGTTTAACCTTTTGAAAAGGTTAATTTAGTATTCAGGTGTATGTTTCTTAAATAAACATCCTTGTGGTATTAGTCCCTTAACCTCAGATGTTACAATTCCTGGATTTTGATTATTACAATCAGTCATCCAAATTTTTATAATACAGAAATTTTTCTTAGGCGAAATTGTTATCCCAGTTACACAATTTACAAAGTTGGCATTTTTACTAATTGAACTGCCAACAACAACATATGTTAAATCTTTCCAAACCTTATACACATGTTTATTTGAAACCTTGTATGAAAAGCATCCCCCATTTCTATTTTTCGGATCTTCCCATGTAGGTTTAATGCCTTCCCTCATCATAAATAGCATACAATTTTCTACAAAAATAGAAGGAAGTGTTTCAGTAACAGCTAGAGTGTCTTCAACTGTGGCAAATGTTGAAATTGGAATATAGCTCTTAATACTCCAATCAGTATTATGAGGTAAATGAGCCCAAAGTGTCCATTTATCAGATAATTCATGATATGCCGTAACAGGTGAATTAGTTGATTCCATATTTGAACTATAAGTAGCTGTGTCCATTGTATTATTTTGCTGGGATAACATTCGTAGTTAAATATCTCAATTTTTTTTTAAATTGTTTTAACTAAATATATAATAATTATTTATTATCATCAGAGATATTTAAATTTAATAATTTATAACCGGTCTTTTCCAACAAAATACTTTCATTTTGGTCAGTAAAATCTAATTCAACTGTGTTAACATTATGATCTAAGATTTTTAGATTAAATTTATCATCATCTTTTATTTCTTCACTAATCTTTAAAATTTGTTTTAAATAATATATAAAAAATTGCTTATTGAAACTGTTTCCAACGACATAAAAATTAAATTCATCTGTCTTCAATTCAATTTTATGAGAATTTTTCTCTCCAAATTTTAATTCAACTAGAAAAAATTTAATATCAGAAACTTCAGAAAATGATAAAGGTCCTTTTGAATCATATAGTAATTTTTTATTTACGCAACTCTTAGTACTATCTAACCAAGAATATATCGTAAAATCACATTCATTGTCTCCCTTGTCAGATGTTATATCAACTAGATTACCATTTCTAACATATTCCAGCATAGTTACTATACCAGATTTAGGCTTCAATAGTAAATCCAAATCATTTCTCAATTTAAGTAAATTAGGATTTTCTTCAATTTTTTTATTTACTACTGTAATAAGATTCATATATAAAATTTGAGCTTTGCTATATAAATAAATAAGGTTATATGAAACTGATACGATTAGTTCTTGATATTTATCGGGGTAATTTCTTTTTAAATAATCATTTAATAGAATAGCTAATATTCCTGTTCTTAATAGTGTGGTAAACATTATATAAATAAATAAATAAATATATCTTTAAACTATTTATTTATTAACTTTGATAGGCCGGGCTGCTTGAGCTATTAGGAACCGGATTATAATAATTTTTGTTATCACTTATTTTGGTATCATTATTATGAGGATTTGGAACAATTATATTTGGTGAGTTGTAGTATACTGGATTTTTTGACGAATTGTATTCTGGGTCATAAACTATAATATTACCTAAAGCATCTATAGTTATACCATCTCCACATTTAGTTTTTGAATCCTTTCCATCACATTTATAATTTAATGAACCGGTAGCAGCATCTAAACCAAAAATGTATAACAACATACTAACTATTACTGTCATTAAAATGAATGGAATAAAAACAATAATCCATGATACTACACTTAGTCCTTTTTCACATAATATATTTAATAATAAAGTTACCATAACTGTTACTATTACTTTCATAAAAGCTGTATTATAAAGACCCTTAAATGTGTCAATAAGTATTTGAGTAACTGAAAATATTAAATAAATTATTGCTGGCGCACATAAATTTATCATTATTTATAAATTATATTTATATTTTAATTATACTTTTCTTAAAAGTGGAGCAAAATGCTAAAATATTTGGCTATACCTTTTTAAAAGGAATATTATTTTTCATCAGCGTAAAAGAAAGGTTCTCCTTCTTTTAAATATCCAATTTTATCACATTGTTCACCATCTTCATTAAGCTCCCAAATAAATCCATTTTCTAGATCATTTGTACAATAATCAATGTCATCAATTGTAATAATTTCCAGTTCTTCCTCTTCCCCCTCCTTTTCTACCTTTGTAGGAGCAGGAACAACTTCTTCTTTCTCTTCTTCCTCATCTTCCTCCTCTTCGTCTTCACTTGCTTCAGTTTCAGTTTCAACTTCATCTTCCTCTTCTTCTTTAACAAGTTCCTCTTTAACAACAAGTACTGTTTCAACTTCTACTTCTTCAAGTTCCTCTTTAGAATCCTGTTCTACTTCTTCATCTTCATCTTCTTCAATGATATCTTCTTCCAATTCTTCATCTTCAATTATAATTACTTCCTTTTTAACCTTTACAGGTTCAACAACTTCTTCCTCATCTTCTTCTTCCTCTTCTTCATCATTTTCTTCTATTTCAAATTTAATATTCTCATTTTCACAAGCAGAAACGATCGATGGTTTAATAATATTAGAAATATATGATTTTTCATGATCCATTTGTACAATCTTAATATTATCTCTAGGTTTTTCTTTTAACACCTTAACTTCGGCATTAATTGATTCAAGTTTATCTAAAATCTTACTAATTAATGGTGATATCGATTCGTATTTCTTCTCAATTCTATCAAGCTTGCTTTCGACATATGACATTTCCTTTTTAACTAAATCACGCGTCATATCACTAATACTGATGAATATTGATTTATCATCACCAGCTTCCACATCAGAATCAGAATCAGATTCTCCCCCTTTATTAATTTCATTCATAACTGATGGAAGTTTCATAATTTGTTTATGAGTTTTTTCTAATAAATCATGTCTATCAATGTAATCCTTCAACAATACTTTTAAACCATTTTTAATTACATTTTGAATTTCAAAAACTAATGGTTCAATATTAAAGCTCTCAATTTTACTTTCTGTCATTCTATAATATAGTTTATATATAGCTATTCGTTTAATATGATTTAAAAAATAATTTATCTAATTCATATATGAGTGATAATATTTCTTTAGTTGAAACTGATCAGATAGATGAAAAGATTCAGAAGATTATGAGACAAACTGATTATTCTGAAAATGTAGCAAGAGAGAAATTAAAAGAATATAATTTCGACGAAATTGCTACTATCAAAGCTTACTTAGGTATAACTGAAAAAAAGGCACTACCTGTTAAGTCTGTAAATCAGGAAATATATAAACAATTGCGTTCTAGATTAAATTCAAACATGAAAGACTATCAATCCAGAGTTGAAAAAGGCGAAGTAAAAAAAATTGTCTAAATAATATATATATGTCTTCGTTAAAGAGTTATTTTAGAAAAAAGCATAAATATGAAACTCAAGCAGATTTAAAAAATATGACTGCTGAACAAATTGTTAGTTTAAATCCAAGTGAAGTTGGGTTTTATATTGAGCAAGAAACCGGAGGAGTTCCTTTAGAAGGTGTTAAAAAAAAGGCAATGTGGACTTTATTAGCTATTAAAAGAAACAATAAACCTACACCAAATGAAAGAGCTAGACAAGGAGCAATAAGTAGATTTTTAGACACAGAAGGAATTAAATCAAACCCAGAAGTTGATAAATTAATTGCTGATACTCAAACCGAAATGGTACAAGAAGATATGGCAAAGATGCGAGAACAACTAGAATTAAAGGATATGTCAAATAGACTTAGAGCACTTGATAATAGACCACCTATTCCAGATACAGAAGAAGAATCAATGGTCAGAAGACTTCAAAACCTTGGAGGCAAAAGAAGAAAAACAGTTTCAAAAAGAAAGCGTAGAGAGAAAACCAGAAAAGGACGCAAGGGGAGAAAGGGGAGAAAAACAAATAGAAGAAGAAAATAAATTAAATATATATTTTAATAATTTAAAGAAAAATATATTATTATTAAAATATGTCGGAAAGAAAATTATTAGTACAAGTTTATTCTGATATTCATATTGAATTATGGAATAAAGTACCTGATTTGCCTGTAAAAGCAAAATATCTATTTTTAGCTGGTGATATATGTGATAAAAATAATCCACTGTTTTATAAGTTTTTGGATTACTGTTCTGAATGGTGGGAAAAAGTATTTTACACTCCAGGAAATCATGAATTTTATATAAGAAATAAAAATTATAATCAACTAATATTTGAGTACAAATTTGATATTGAAAAGAAATATAAAAATATTTTTTTTATTGATAATGAAGTTGTTAAATTAAATGATGATATTGATGTATACGGTTCAACTTTTTGGACTAAATCACCATTTGATAGAACATATGACGCAAAATTCAGTATAAATGATTATAATTGGATAACATATTTTAACCAATCTAAAAGACATGTAGTTGATTTGGATGTAGGTTATGTAAATGAACTTTCAGAAACTTCTTATAATAAGTTAAAACAACATTTAAGTATATCAAAAAAACCCACTATAGTTATGACGCATTTTCCTCCTATAAGAACAGGTACATCTCATCCATTTTACTTGGTTCAAGATAGAAAAGTAAATCCATATTTTTCCTGGCCGGATGAAACCATAGATGATTTCGATTTAACAAAAGTACCAATATGGATAAGTGGTCACACACATTGGTCATATGATATTAATAAAAATGGTACTAGATTCGTAGGAAATCAATTAGGATATAAGTCAGAAATCGGTAAAACTGGAGTAAACGAAGACGGATTATATGAAATTATTTTTTAGACCTTTTGCGTCCTTTTGGAATCTTAATTTGTGATATATGTGGTTGTGTTATACCAGGCATCATAGTAATTGGCGCCATTAGCATTGCGTTTATATTGGAAATTTGATCAATAGTATAGACTATTAAAAAAACAAAAATCAAAAGTAAAATTTGTATAAAGTTATTTTTTATATAATTTATTATTGAATTAAAATCATAAATAGATAAATCAGGTTCATCATCAATCATTTCCATAATATAATAAAATAAAAAATAATATACTAAATTTAGAATAGTATATTATTCTATTGTTGTTGAGATAATCCAAATCTTTCGCTAAGAATATTATTCTTAGTTTGTTTTTTTTGGAGCTTCTTTTTAAACTGATAATTATTAGAAGGAATAATCTTATTATTAATAATAAAATCATCGTTATCTTCATGTAATTCTGGTAGAATTCTAGTTAATGGCTTGTCTACCACTAAAAACAAACGCTCATTTCTTAATAATGATCTATATTCTTGAATAGTTAAATTACCATAATATTTTTCAAGCATGTAATAAGGATTCGGCGCAGGTTTAATATTTTTCTTATAATCAAAAATTTTTGAATAAATATGATTAATAAGATGATATCTTTCAAATTTAGCAGAACTGTCAATATTTTCCTCCATTAAATAAGCTGTCCCGCATTCAGGACTACAGAAACAGCCATAAACATGATATGAATCCTTAATAAAATGCTTGGGAATATAAACGGGAGGATTATCAAATTCATATGTACACCAAAAACATGCCGATTTTTTATCAGATATATTGTTAATGTGTAAATTATGCTCTAAAACCTTTAATTTTTTCCATACTTCTTTAGTATCATTTTCCTTAACTGATCTTTCATCATCATCATCACAATCAATCTCATCATAAACTATCTTTGCCTGTTCTTGTTTATTAAAAATATTTGGATCGCTATTAATAATATCATAAGTTAATTGATTTGTTGGTTGAAAATTAAAACTTTGTATTTCAGAACCTTGTATCAAATTTGACTGTAAATCTTTTAAAGAACATTTTAGATGTAAAATAACATTAGGTTTAGGTTCTTTATTACTATTAATAGGAACAATTTGTTGAATAATTTTTCCACCCTTAGGTTTTCTTCCGCGTTTTTTAGGTACCGGTTTGTCTTCATCACATTTTTGAGTTTGAGGTGAATTTAAATCCACACTGTTTTCGGTTTCGGTTTCGTTGTCGTTGTCATCTTCTAAATTTACTAGTTCACTTATTATATTAACATTTGATTCAGATTCAGTATTCAATTCTTCAATCAATACATTAATATTTTCAGTAGAAAGTACTGATGCTTTCTGAAGGGCAATTTCTTCTAGTTCCTTTTTAGATTTTCTTCCACGCTTTTTTACGACTGTTGTACAAGGTTCTTTATTCATTTAATGTATATACTATTAACCAAAAAAAGATTTAAATCGTTTTACAATATATTTAAACCATATTAATATTATTGACTATTTTTATTGGAATAACATTTTCGACAAACTGGGATATAATTTTCAGAACCCACAACTGTTTGGTCTGTCTCTTGTGTTAAACGCATTGAAAATATTCCAGGAGTTCCATTTTTACATAATGAACAGAGAGAAGTTAATTTAGTTACTTTATCGCAAAGCGGAATTAAATCTAATATTTGTCCAAATTTTTTTCTCTCAAAGTCTCCATCCAAACCGCAAATATAAACTTTTTTATCTCGTTTTAACATTTCTAGAACAACCTCATATAAATCTTCAAAGAATTGACCTTCATTAATTAAGATAACATCACTAGTTGCTACTTTAATTTTTTGTTGAACGTGAGGAATACTATTTAAATCGCGTTCATCCACATGTAGCTTCGGTACAATATTTATAGAATCAGTCCAAACATATGATAATCTTTCAGTTTTAATACAAGGAATTTTCACTTTATCATGAGTTGATAATAGCTCATCATCGTATCGATTGTCAATTGTATGATTAATTACTACAACTGATATATTACAGAATTTACACTGTTTATAAATTTCAACCAAACGCGAAGTTTTCCCAGCGAACATGCCGCCAAGAATAATTTCCAAATAAGCAGAATTAGATTGTGAAGTCATATTATTGTTATTCATTATATATCTTAAATATTTTAATTCATTTTTTTTAATTAATAAAAATACAAAAATTAGTTAATTATATATTAAATAAACATTATGTATATAATTAATGACTAGTAATGGCGTACCTTGGGTGGAATTTTTCAGACCAAAAATATTTGAAGACATTGTTTTAGACCCCTTAAATAGGCAAATTCTTAAAAATATAATAGAAACATCTTACTTTCCAAATTTACTTTTTTATGGTCCTCCTGGAACGGGAAAAACGACTACAATTATAAATCTAATAAACGCATATCAAGCAAAGTTGAATATTAAAAATAAAGACCTAATAATTCATTTAAACGCATCTGATGAACGTGGCATTGATATCATCAGGAACCAAATTAATTTCTTTGTTAACTCCAAACCATTATTTCATACCGGAATGAAATTTGTTATTTTAGATGAAGTTGATTATATGACCAAAAATGCTCAGCAAGCACTAAGA
>Ga0114978_10000738_pt1 | contig 27493 bp, 23 predicted proteins | sample S_140212_EF_Meta_FD_87027 | JGI IMG/M metagenome (GOLD analysis project Ga0114978, IMG submission 87027) | Freshwater microbial communities from Lake Simoncouche, Canada to study carbon cycling - S_140212_EF_MetaG | ecosystem: Environmental > Aquatic > Freshwater > Lake | place: Lake...
ACCGGTTCCATGCCCCGATAGCCTCCACGCTGATCCGGTCGATCCGAAGCTCCGGGAGTATCGTCCAACATTTCTACGACCTGAGTCACCGTTAGTGCTTGGTCAAAACCCGGGGCAATCGGACTCGTTGTTTCGGAATGAACACTTTCGACAAGGCGGTCGAGCATGTCAATCGCGTCATCCACAATTTCGGGGCTTTTTTCGCTGACGCCGTGCAACAACCAGCGCGCAAGCTCAAGTTCGGAGTAGAGCGTGGCCCGCTGGCGAAGCTGTGGATCAGCGGCTGAACGGCGCGCCGCCGCATAGGAACCGAAGGCGATATCTTGGGCATCGAGATCGACGTTGATGAGCCAATGCAGGTCCCACGCAGGGTCTCCGACGCGCAATGTTGCCCATCCCAAGATGGCGGTGAGTGAATCCTCGCCAACGAGAAAAGAGTCGGCATTGAGCGACCCGTGTGTCACGGTTGATTCGAATAGCCACAGTGAAGCGTCGTCGATGGCGTCCTGCCAGCGAGAAGCGAGCGCCGCTGGAAGAAGATTTGTGGCGCGCGCTTTCTCCACGAGTTCACGAGTTTGCTTGTGAACTTCGTACGCTTGGAACACGGGTAGCGAAGCCTCCGCAACAAAACTGGTGGGGAGGGCGTGGATGGCCGCAATTCCCCGGCCAACGGAAACAGGGACGTCGCTGTCTTGTCGAAAATCGGCCAAAGAAATGGATGAGCCGTCAAGGTATTCGAAGATGAGGCCAAAGGTTTTTCCCACGGGAGCGCGCCCGACGATGGTGGGTACGTCGAATGCCAGTCGGGAACGAACTCCGGCACTCATGTGCTGCAAGGCGTACATCTCGCTACTCAGCTGAGCTTCGGCCTCGGCCGAGTTCGGAACGCGAACGAGGAGCTTTCGTCCCGCAGCATTTTCAACCACAGCGGCAAAGAAATCTCCGTGCTGGCCTGTGGAAAAAATACTGGACCGAACAGGGTCAAATTCAGCCACGGCCGATGTCGCCAACGCCGCTAGAGTGAGATGAGATCTGGCCATGAATACAGGCTAGGTCGACTATGCGCCAGTGTGGCCCAACGCCACGCCTTGAAGCGTTCCGCGTTCTAGATCGAGTGAGTGTCATGCCCCACGATTTCAATAGCCGTCTTGCCCTCTCGCGGCATTCCACCGACCGCAATGGCGTCGCGCGAATGCGCCCCGAGCTTTTCAACGAGCTCTGGGAAGACGATGCCACGCGCGTAATTGTGCTGTGGAAGGGGCGCGCTCGGATGGTTGCTAATGCTCTCGTGCTGATGAGTCCCTCAGAAATGAATGCCGCGGGTCTGGGGCTCGAAGCCAGCAGTGATGCTCTGCGTCTTTACCTCGGAGAATCCCTAGAGGGAGCACCCGGCGAGGCTGCCGGGACGTCCTTTGTGGCCGTCGTTCTTTCGGATGAACAGGCTCAAGCACTTCAGGCGCCAGAGGAGAACTGGTCTGATTTGCGACTCATCGCCCCGGTCCTCACCGACCGCGACGCCGGTCTCTTTACACAGGCCCTCGCGCTGGCGAACTGGCATCTCTCGTACGGTCATTCCCCCAAATCGGGAGCCGCCACCCAACCAGACCAAGCCGGTTGGATTCGGACATCTCCGGTCGATGGCGCTCAGGTTTTTCCGCGAACAGACCCTGCCATCATCGTGATGATCACCGACCACGATGACCGACTCCTTTTGGGAAACAATGCGCTCTGGGAGCCCAACCGCTTCTCGCTTCTCGCGGGGTACGTTGAGCCGGGGGAATCTTTGGAAGCGGCCGTGATTCGTGAAGTTTTTGAAGAATCCGGTGTCACCGTCGTTGACCCGGTTTATCTGGGATCACAGCCTTGGCCCTTTCCTGCATCCCTCATGCTGGGGTTTCATGCGAAGCTCGCTCCCGGTTTCGATGCGGCAGATTTGACGCCGGATGGCGAAGAAATTTTGGCCGTGAAATGGTTCACCCGCGATGAACTGCGGGCTTCGACCGAAACCATCATCTTGCCGGGCCCGGTGTCGATTGCCCGCGCCATGATCGAGCACTGGCTGGGGGAGAAACTGGATCAGGACGTCACCTGGCTCGGACTGCGATGACCAGTTCGCTGACGCCCGCAACACCGGAAGAACTCCTGGCGGCACTGGATCCCGAGCAACGGCAAGCCGCCGAAGAGTTGCGGGGACCGGTTCGAGTGTTGGCCGGTGCCGGAACGGGGAAGACGCGCGCCATCACACACCGGATCGCCTACGGCGTTGCCACCGGCACGTATTCCCCTGATCGCGTATTGGCCCTCACGTTTACGGCACGCGCCGCGGGGGAGATGCGCACACGCTTGCGCCATCTTGGTGCGGGCCCCGTTCAGTCGGTGACCTTCCACTCGGCGGCACTGAAACAGCTGGGCTATTTTTGGCCGCAAGTCGTCGGTGGTCAAACGCCACGCATCCTGGAGAAGAAAAGCCGCGCGCTGGCGGAGGCCGCCAACGTTGCTGGCTCCAAAGTCGACACGGCGACCATCCGTGATCTCGCGACAGAGGTGGAGTGGCGCAAGGTCAGTAACCTGACGCTTTCTGCCTATGAGACACGGGCTCATGGTCGTTCCATGCCAGGTGGCTTGCCTGTTTCCCAAGTGATGGCCATCCAACAGGCCTACGAGACCCTCAAGGACGAGCGGGCGCAAATAGATTTTGAAGACGTTCTCCTGCTCACAGCCGGAATGATTGAGAGCGAGCCCAGCGTGGCGATGGAAGTTCGCGAACGCTATCGATTCTTTGTGGTCGATGAATATCAGGATGTGTCGCCGCTGCAACACCATCTGCTCAACCTGTGGTTGGGGGACCGTCAAGACCTGTGTGTGGTGGGCGATGCCAGCCAGACCATTTACTCCTTCACGGGGGCGACCAGCGACTACCTCTTGGAGTTCCCTTCGGCTTTTCCTGACGCGACGCTCGTGCGCCTCGAAACCAACTATCGCTCGACTGGTCCCATCGTGACGGCGGCCAACTCACTGATGCGCGATCGTGCGGGTGCCTTGCAACTGACAGCTCAGTCTCCTGATGGCCCCACGCCCGACGTGAACAGCTATCCCAACGATGCCGCCGAGGCTCGTGGGGTGGCGGCACGCATCGCGGGCGAAATCGCGTCGGGAACGAAGCCCGAAGACATCGCCATCCTCTACCGAATCAACGTGCAGGGCGCAGCCTTGGAACAGGCGCTCTCCGACGAGGGAATCAACTACCTCGTGCACGGGGCCACACGCTTCTTTGATTTGCCAGAAGTCAAGCAAGCCATTCTGGCGCTGCGGGGTGCGTCCGTTTCCATCTCCGGCGAACCCCTCTTCAAATCTGTGAGCGATGTGCTGCGATCCCTGGGCTGGACTCAGACTGCTCCCGAGACGCTGGGCGCGGTCCGTGCCAAGTGGGAAGCCCTCAATGCTTTGATGGTGTTAGCCGATGAAGCACGGACGGGAACAAGCTTTCGGGCGTTCACCGACGAGCTCATGGCGCGCCAGGAAGCGCGTCACGAACCAACCATGCACGCCGTTACGTTGGCCTCGGTGCATTCGGCCAAGGGGCTCGAATGGGAATCCGTCCACATCATCGGGATGTCGGAGGGGCTCATGCCGATCAGTTATGCCTCGGGTATTGAGTCGATTTCGGAAGAGCGCCGCCTTATCTACGTTGCTGTTACGCGGGCCAGAAAACGCCTTTCCCTTTCGTGGTCGGAGCAGGGTTCTCAGCGCGGTGGCGCACGATCTGTGTCACGTTTTGTGGCAGAGCTTGGCATGCACATTCCGGCCGCTGGGGGTAAGTCACGCGCGTCGTCCGGCCGGTCTTAGCTTCGAGGAGGATGGCCTCACCCCGGTGAAGACCCTCGCTCGGGTGGAGTCGGTCAGCCCACGGTGTTGGAGTATTCGGCCCGGAAGCATTGTCGAGTAAGCGCGAAACGATGGCCGCTACTTCGCCGCAAATGCGTTCGGTTTCGAGGTGACTTTTTCGCCCGAGCAATTGTGCCGCCAAGGTGGGCCACGCTGGATCCGCCGCGGTGTTCTCGAGATAAACGCAGTGCAAGCACGGGCCGTTTCCCGGTGTGATGAGAGGACCGATGCGCACGAGGGAATCCCCAAAGACAAGCGGGAGGTGCGTGATGTCACGACGGAGCCACACTCCCGTCAGATCGGGGCGTAAAACGTGATGCCCCAGAACAATGACGAGGTCGGGAGTAGGACTCCCCGATGAGTGCCCGCTGGCGAGAAGCATGCGGGTCAAGGCTTCGGCTGTGGGGCCCACACCGTCAATCAGAATCTGCCAGGGGGTCTGCTCCTCTGGCTGATGGAGGGCCGGCGCGAGGTCGGTGAGGAGACTGTCAAGCCATTCCTTCGTCATGCCGTCGCCTTGGGCAATGGCGTCCAGAGAAACGTCACTGACCCCCAAGCTCAGGGCGGCGATCACGTGTTCCGTGGCGGTGGTCACCAGAGCGAGGTGAGCGACCGGTTCGTCAGCACCGAATTGAACCGATGTGGGCGAACGCCAAAGCATCGTGTGGGCAGGATTGAGTCGAAGCATCCCGTCATCGTTGTCGAGCGTGCGCCCGGACCGCGCGAGTCTTCCACAGGTGTCTTCATCAGGGCCTGACTCAGGGACCAACTCAGGGGACGCACCCAGGGGTCCTACGCGGGGGGTGCTTCGCCGTCAAAGTCCTTGCCGTTGAGCAAATCTTCGAGAGCGCGATCCATGTCATCTGGCTCGGCAACTTCGCCCCGTGCCTGAGCGGTCAAGCGAGCCACCAGAGCGTCGGGGTCATCAAGGTCGGCGGCCGTTGGCATCAAATCAGGATGGGACCACAGAGCATCGCGCGCTTGCGCGCCCACCGCATCCGTCACCTGCTGCCAAAGGATTGCCGCTTCACGCAGGCGTCGTGGCCGAAGTTCCAAACCGACCAGGGTGGCAAAGGCGGACTCGGCTGGGCCACCGGAAGCGCGACGGCGCCGAACAGTTTCGGCGATGGCGCTCGCGCGCGGAAGACGGTTTGTGGCGGCCGACGTGACGACGTCCACCCAGCCTTCAATGAGCGCCAACTGAGTTTCGAGCCGGGAAAGAGCTGCGAGCTGGGCCTCGCTCTTCGGAGGGATCAGAGCCCCGTTGGCCATTGCATCCCGAAGCTCCTCGGGGTTAGCCGGATCAAAATTGCCGGCGAGTTCTTCGAGGCGGGACACATCGATGGAGATTCCGCGCGAGAAGTCACTGATGGAGGAGATGAGGTTCAAGCGCAGCCAACGAGCGTGGCGGAACAACCGCGCATGGGCGATTTCGCGCACTGCCAAGTAGAGGTGCAGCTGATCCATCGGGATGTCCAAGCCTTCACCGAATTCCGCCATGTTCTGGGGAAGGAGGGCCGCTTGGCCGTCATCAAACAGGGGAATGCCCACGTCGCCACCGGAGACAACCTCTGTGGAGAGCTGGCCAACCACCTGACCCAGCTGAATGGCAAAGAGCGTTCCGCCAATTTGTTTCATCAACTGAGAGGCACCGGCAATCATGCCCTTCATTTCTTCAGGGGCTTGGTCGGTCAAGACATTGGTCAGAGCACCGGCAATGCTGTTGGCGACGGGTTCCGCAAGCTGAATCCACAGCGGCATTGTCGCGTCAATCCATTCCAGCCGCGTGATGAGCCGGGGAGTGAGGGCGAGGTCGCTGATTTCGGTCACGTCAGCCAACCAGAGGGACGCAACGTGGAAGGCCTGGTCGACTTCGGCGCGTTGAATGGCGGTGACCCGCTCAACCCCGGTCTCCGCGATGGAACGTGCCTGATCGGTCGCCTGCCCCCAATTGATGGCGTCTCCACCAGCATTCATTGCCGCTTGGAGCTGCTCCATGAGGCGCGCCAAACTGGCCGGGTCATTGGGAAGGCCGGCAGCACCGGCCAACTTGCTGGCATCCACGCCTTCTTTGCCCGACAGGATGTCCCGCAACATATCCCGAAATTCGTCTTCGGGTGTCGGATCATTCGCATCCGTCATGGTGAACATCCTTACGTAAAAGTGGGGAGTGGGCGAAAGTCTTCGGTGCCGTCACCAGCAGACTCTCAGGCCGTGAATCTACGGTAGCAATAGAGCCTGTGTAAGGGCTCTAGCCTGTAGATTCTTTGCGTGCGCTACGCGCGAACAAAATCACCTCACATTTCACTCTGGAAGGATTCGCGTTGACGCTGTTCCACACCGACGACAATGGCGAACCACTGAAGTCAGCAACTCACGGGCGCTCGCGAGCCGAACGCCGCCGCTCCTTGGGGATTGGTTTGCTGGCAGGTTCTGTCCTTGTCGCCCTCACCTTGGCTGTTGTCCCCTCGCCCTATGTCGTGGAACAGCCAGGCCCGGTCTTTGACACCTTGGGCACCGTGACCGTTGACACTCCTGTTGCTTCCACGACGGGTTCTCAAGCGAGCGCCGATGGAACGGCCGCTGCCGCCGCGGGGGAGACCGAAAAAACAAAGATTCCGCTCATCACCATCACCGGCGCCCCGACCTTCCCGACAACCGGCGAGCTCGATTTGTTGACCGTGTCGGTTCTGGGGAACCCCGATAATTTGCCGTCGTGGATGGAGATTATCGGAGCGTGGTTTGACCCTTCAAAAGCCGTCGTTCCGGCCAGCGCAATTTTCCCCCCGAATGAGTCTCAGAAGCAGCGCGACGCCGCTAACACAACGTTGATGATTGATTCTCAGCAGGACGCCATTGCTGCTGCCCTATCCAACCTCGGGTACGACGTTGTGGTGGGAATCGAGGTTGCGGGCTTTGCGGAGAGCTCTCCCGCCCACGATGTTCTACAGGAGGGTGATGTAATTACGTCCTTCGGCGGAACGGCCATCAAGAGCGTGCAAGGACTTCGTGATGCAGTCGCGGCCAGCGGTGTGGGAGTCCCCGCGGCGTTCACGTATGTGCGTGGAGGGGTGTCCTCTGAGGCCACGGTGACCCCGGTTGATGTCGGCGGTCACGCCGTCATCGGTATCGGCGCCAAAGCAAAATACGATTTTCCCTTTGATGTCACCATTCGTCTTGATGACGTCGGCGGCCCAAGCGCGGGCATGATGTTTGCCCTCGGAATCATCGACAAACTCACCCCGAATGACATTGCGGGCGGCGCTCACATCGCCGGCACGGGAACGATCGATTCCGAAGGGATTGTCGGCCCGATCGGCGGCATCCGTCAGAAATTGTATGGCGCAAAGGCGGCTGGTGCCACGTCATTTTTGGCCCCCGCGTCAAACTGCGACGAAGTCGTTGACCACATTCCCGCAGGCCTCAATGTTTACGCCGTCGGCACTCTGGAAGATTCTCTCGCAGCTTTGGCATTCATTGAGAAGTACGGCGATAAAGCCGCAGAGATGAATGCCACGACAGGCACGCTAGCAACATGTCAGAATTGAACCACCACCATACGCGACACTAATTAAGGGTTATACGTGACTAATTCCACTACCGTTCGGCGCAAGTCTTCGCGCACCCCACTTGCCATCACCATTGGCATCTTGGTGGTGCTCTTGATTGCATTCTTTGTTTTCGCCAGCTTGTACTCCGAAGTGCTCTGGTTCGAGCAACTCGGTTTCGTGAATGTCTTGCTCACCCAGTGGGGGGCGAGCGCCGGTTTCTTCGTTGCTGGATTCATCGCGATGGCGGTGCCCGTCTGGTTGGCAATTGAAATTGCCTACCGTCGACGACCGGTCTATGCCCGGCTGAGCTCCCAGCTTGACCGGTATCAGGAGGTCATCGAGCCTCTGCGCCGTTTGCTGACGTTTGGTGTTCCGGCCCTTTTGGGACTATTCGCCGGTATTTCCACGGCCACTCGCTGGCAGACCACCATGTTGTATGTCAACAGCACGCCTTCTGGCAAAGTGGACCCTCAGTTTGGGTTGGATATCTCCTTTTTCCTCTTTGACCTGCCCTTTTACCAGGCCGTCATCGGTCTTTTCTCGGCCATCATTTTGCTCAGTGCCATTGCGGCGCTGCTCACCAGCTACGTCTACGGATCTATTTCGATTGCGAAGCGTGAGCTTCGGGTCGCCAAGGCAGCCCGCATTCAGCTCGCCATCTTGGGTGCCCTCTACATTGCGTTGCAGGGTGTCAGCATCTGGGTTGACCAGTTTGCGACCCTCACGAGTGCCAGTGGGTTGATGACCGGTGCCGACTACGCCGATGTGAACGCGAAGATCCCCGGTCTTCAGATCCTGTCAGTCGTCGCCATTTTGGTGGCGCTCCTCTTCGTCGTGACCGCCTTCACGGGCCGTTGGCGTTTGCCCGTCGTTGGAACGGCGCTCCTGGTGGTCACGGGGCTTGTCTTGAGCTTGGGTTACCCCTGGGTCGTCCAGCGGTTCATCGTCGCCCCGAGTGAGCGAAGCCTGGAAGCCCCCTACATTGCGCGCAATATTGACATGACGCGTGAGGCGTATGGCGTGGCCAACGTGGAAGAAATTCCTTATAACGCGACGACGGATGCCACGCCAGGCGCGCTGCGCTCTGACGCAGAAACCACCGCGAGCATTCGCATCATTGACCCCGCTTTGGTTACCGCATCTTTTGCGCAACTCGAGCAGTTCAAGCAGTACTACTCTTTCCCCACGGAGCTTGACGTCGACCGTTACACAATCGAGGGAAAGTCTCAAGACTCGGTCGTGGCTGTTCGTGAGCTCAATCAGGCCGGTATTGGGTCGTCGCAGTCGTGGTACAACAACACGGTGGTCTACACCCACGGTTATGGCCTTGTTGCCGCCTACGGAACCGAGAATTCCGCCGACGGCCAGCCTGTTTTCCTGGAAGCGGGCATCCCCACATCCGGCGCACTGGGCGAATTTGAACCCCGGGTGTACTTCGGTGAGCAGTCTCCGCTGTACTCAATCGTTGGTGGATCAACCGGTGGCAACGCCGTCGAACTTGACTACCCCGCGGCGGGTGACACCAACCAGCAGACGTACACCACGTTTGCGGGAAACGGTGGTCCCAAGCTCGATAACATCTTCAAGCGACTGGTTTATGCGCTCAAGTTCCAGAGCGAAGAGATCATTCTTTCGGATGCCGTCTCGGACGACTCGCAGATTCTCTACGACCGCGATCCGCTGACGCGTGTCGGCAAGGTTGCTCCCTACCTGACTCTCGATTCTGACCCCTACCCCTCGGTAGTCGACGGCAAGATGGTCTGGATTGTTGACGGTTACACCACGAGCGAGAACTACCCGTACTCACGGGTGGAGAGCCTCTCTGCTGCCATTTCGGATAGCGCCACGGCGACGTCGACATTCGCCGTCGACAACGTGAACTACATCCGCAACTCTGTGAAGGCCACGGTCGATGCCTATGACGGCACCGTCACACTGTACGCGTGGGATGAAAATGATCCCGTTCTCAAGACATGGCAGAAGATTTATCCGACAAACACCAAGCCCATGAGTGAGATGAGCGGTGACCTGCTGAGTCACGTTCGTTATCCCGCGGACCTGTTCAAGGCGCAGCGGGCAATCCTCGGCCAGTACCATGTGACCGATGCGGGTTCCTTCTACTCGCGTGACGACGCTTGGATTACGCCCAATAACCCGACAGCAGTCGATGCGGCCGTATTCCAACCCCCGTACTACTTGACCATGCAGGCACCGGGTCAAGATGCGCCGTCCTACTCGATCTATTCGACCTTCATCCCGGATGCGACGGGTACGAACAGCCGTAACGTGCTGACCGGGTATCTGGTGGCAGATTCTGATGCCGGTTCCGTCGCGGGCAAGCCCGCCACAGGCTACGGCACGCTTCGACTATTGACGCTGCCGAAGGATGTGACAGTTCCTGGCCCCGGTCAGGTTCAGAACAACTTCAACGCAGACCCCGAAGTCTCAACTCAGCTCAACTTGCTGAGCCAGGGCTCGACCAATGTGCTGAAGGGTAACCTGCTGACGCTTCCTGTCGGTGGTGGACTGCTCTATGTGCAGCCTGTCTACGTGCAGTCAACGGGTAACACCAGCTACCCGCTCCTGAAGAAGATCTTGGTTGCGTTCGGTGACAAGATTGCCTTCGAAGACACGCTGCCCCAGGCGCTCGACGTGCTCTTCGGTGGTAACTCTGGCCTGGACACCCCGACGAACTCGACCGGCACTCCGGCCACGGGAACAGACACGGGAACGAATACCGGCACGGATACGGGGACAACAACGACTCCCGTGACGAACGCCGCCCTAGCAACCGCGCTGCAAGACGCTAAGACCGCCATCGCTGATCGCGAGACCGCTCGCATCGCCGGTGACTGGACGGCCTTCGGCGAAGCGGATGCTCGTCTGACCGCGGCGCTGGATCGGGCACTCATCGCCAGCATGAACTAGGCGCTACACGTCGCAGACAGTCGGAAGCAGAACCAACTAAGAAGCCCGGCCCCACGCACGTGGGGCCGGGCTTCTTACGTTTATCGTTCCCTATTCGTAGCGCAGGGCCTCGATGGGGTTCTGGCGCGCGGCCTTGGAAGCGGGGAGTGTTCCCGCGATGAAGGCGATGAACATAACGATTCCCATGATGATGGCAATCGAAGCGGGGGCAAACTGCAGAATGTTCAAGCCGGGCAAACCCGACAGGGCCGTATCGGCCAAGACGGAGCTGAGGGGCGTTCCAACACCGATGGCAACGAGAGCACCGATGGCACTCCCGAGGAAGCCGATGAAGACAGCCTCGAGGCTAAACAAGGCATAGACGTGGCCCGAGCTCATTCCCATCGCTTTCATGAGGCCGATTTCTCTCGTTCGCTCCTGAACGCTCATCAGCAATGTGTTGATGATTCCGAAGCCCGCCGCAATCAACGCGATGACCGCAAAGGCGTTGAGAACTCCGATGATTCCGTCGATGACGGCTTGGAAGGTGCCGATCTGATCGGCAACGGTGCGGGCGCTAAAGCCAGCATCGGCGAGCGTCTTCTGCAGAGCAACGACGTCGGCTTCGCTGGTCGCTGGATCAAACGTGGCCGTTGCGGCGCCAAAACCCGTCTCCTGGCTCGCGGGCTTGCCGGTGTTTTGCAACGTATCTAACTCCGTGACGAGAGCCGGATTGAGGGCCGCCCCGCCACCAAAGAGGGTCTCGTTTTGAACGCCCATGACGGTCGCCGTCACGACATGTTGTTCTCCCAAGAAGTCACTAATGCCAATGTTGACCGTCGATCCGGCCGCCTCCTGAGCATCCGCATAGCCCATGTTTTCAAGGTAAGTCGTGGGAATGAGGAGTTCGAGGTCGGTGGCACTTTTGTTGAGCTGCTCACCGGCGGCAAGATCGGCCCGCGCGATGGCGGCGTTGGAATTGACTGTGAGTTCGTACTTACCATTGCTGCCGAACTCAATGTAATCCGGCCGAACCTGAACAAGAGGGTCCACCGTCAAAATCCCGGGAGTGGCGGCAATTGTGTCCAAATCTTCCTGCGTCAAGGCAGCCGCCGAACCGCTGAGGCCAGTGGGACCGTTGGGCCCAATCACGCTTCCTGAGGCGACGACCTTGTTGGGGTCGTAGGTGGCTGGTCCTGTGCTACCGATGGCAACATCCTGAGCCTTCGCAATTGTGAGTACCCCGGGAAGACCGACAGAGGTGACTTGGGTGTCAATGTAAGCCGAAACGCCTGTGCCAATGGCGCTGGTAATGGTCAGGGTGAAGGCTCCGATGAAAATGGCGACCACGGTGAGAGAGGTCCGAACCTTGTTGCGAAAACTGTTGCGCACGGTGCTGGTGAGAATATCGAGGAACTTCATGTCTAGATTCCAGCCTTGTCTTCGCGACCATCGCGCATGAATATTTGGCGGTCGCATCGAGCGGCCAGTTCGGCATCGTGTGTGACGATGATGAGGGTGATTCCCTGCTCTTTGTTCAGCTGGAAGAGGATGTCTTCGACGACAGCTCCCGTGGCACTGTCAAGGTTGCCTGTCGGTTCGTCAGCAAAAATCACCTTGGGATTGTTCACCAGTGCTCGAGCGATGACAACGCGCTGCTTCTGACCGCCCGAGAGATTGATGGCCTTGCTCTTGGCCTTATCAGCGAGCTCCAATCTCTCCAGCGCAGCCATTCCTCGGGCGCGACGCTCTTTAGCCCCAACTCCCGCAATGGTGAGGGGAAGAACGACGTTGTCGAGAACAGTGGCATTGGGAATCAGAAAGAACTGCTGAAAGACAAAGCCAAAATCCTCGTTGCGGAGGTGGTTGAGTTCGCGCTTCTTCAGCGTCGTTGCGTCTTTGCCGTGGACGAGCAAACTTCCGCCGTCCGGTTCGTCGAGGAGCGCCAGCAGGTGCATGAGGGTGGACTTGCCCGACCCACTCTTACCAATGATGGCAAGGCTTTCGCCGGCTTCGACCGCCAGCGAGACTCCAGAGAGAGCGTCAAATTTGCTGGATCCTTGGCCGTAGGACTTTCGAATATCTTGCGCTTGAAGAATCAGTGTCATGTTGAGAGTATTGCCCCTTTCGGGGCGGTGTCTCTGGGAGTTTGGTGAGAACTGTGACAACAGCTGATGGGTGTGTATTTCGGCACCCGCGGGGCATGGTAAAGTTATGTCAACGACGCGGGGTGGAGCAGCTCGGTAGCTCGCTGGGCTCATAACCCAGAGGTCGCAGGTTCAAATCCTGTCCCCGCAACTAGTGTCGATACAAAGATTCCCTCTCAGAAATGAGAGGGAATCTTTTGTTAACCCGTGTGCGAGAGAAACGGGGGGCTATAAGGCCCAAAAACGATGCCGACCCATTCCTCGGCAATCGAGAACTGAGTCGGCATCGGCGGTGGTCTTCACCATTCCTTAGAGCTAGGTCGAGAAGGGCGCCTATTCGTGGCGGGGCTTGCGCTCCGCACGCTCAGGCCGCTCTTCGCGCTCATCACGACGGCCGGCACCGGGGTGGTCGGCACGCAGTTCAATCAGCTTGCCGCTAATGCGCGTGTTCTCAAGCTTGGCAAAGACGTCGCGCGAGAGGTCTGCAGGCAACTGAACAATGGAGTGGTCGGGAAGAATCTGGATCGCTCCGAAGTCTTCACGGCTGAGGCCACCCTCATTGGCGAGGGCTCCCACGATCTGACGAGGCTCCACCTTTTGACGTTTTCCCACCTCGAGGCGGTACGACGCCATGACGCGACTGTTATCGCGCGGACGACGCTCGGGGCGTTCGGATCGTGAGTCGCTGAAGTCGCGCGGGGGGCGATCATCGCGACTGAAACGGTCGCGCGGGGGGCGATCGTCACGGCCGTAGCGGTCATCCCTGGAGGGGCGTCCACCACGGTCTCCGCGGTCATTACGTGCGCCACGGTCAGCACCGCGGTCATTGCGATCGCCACGTTCGGCGCGCTCCTTGCGGGTCTGTTCCTCGCGCGCATAGCGCTCAGCGCGCTCGTCCTCGGCGGAGAGCAGAAGGGGCACGTCTCCCTGAGCGACAACCGCCAGGGCGGCAGCCACGTCGGCCTCGGGGACATCGTGGTGCTCAATGTAGTGGCCCACGATTTCACGGAACTTGAGAATGCGATCCGTCTGGCTGAGCGCCTCCGTGATGGCGTCATCAAAGCGTGCCAGGCGCGTCACGTTGACGTCTTCGACGCTCGGAAGCTGCATCTGAGTCAGCGGCTGACGGGTGGCGCGCTCGATTGCATCGAGAAGACGACGCTCGCGGGGCGTGACGAAGCTAATGGCAGCACCACTGCGACCGGCGCGGCCGGTGCGCCCAATGCGATGAACATAGGACTCGGTGTCAATTGGGATGTCGTAGTTGATCACGTGGCTGATGCGTTCGACGTCGAGGCCACGAGCCGCGACATCCGTTGCCACCAGAATGTCTAGCTTGCCCGACTTCAACTGCTCCACGGTGCGCTCACGCGTTGCCTGCGGAACGTCACCATTGATGGCCATTGCCGAGTACCCGCGGGCACGAAGCTTCTCGGCCAGCGTCTCGGTCTCATTCTTGGTGCGGGTGAAGACAATCATGCCCTCAAAGTTTTCGACCTCCAGAATTCGGGTCAGAGCATCCACTTTTTGAGGGTAGGAGACCAGAAGGTAACGCTGGGTCGTGTTGGCCGACGTGGTGGTCTTGTTCTTGACCGTGATTTCTTCGGGATCCGTCAGGTATTTCTTCGAGATGCGACGAATTTGCGGCGGCATCGTTGCCGAGAACAGGGCAACCTGCTTTTTGGCGGGAGTGTCGGCGAGTATGGTCTCGACGTCCTCCGCGAAGCCCATCTTGAGCATTTCATCGGCCTCATCGAGAACCAAGTACTTCAATGCCGTCAGGTCGAGCGTTCCCTTTTCGAGGTGGTCCATGATGCGGCCGGGGGTACCGACAACGATGTGAACTCCGCGACGAAGCGCAGAAAGCTGGATGCCGTAGCCCTGGCCGCCATAGACGGGAAGAACGTGCACACCCTTCATGTGGGAGGCGTATTTCTCGAAGGCTTCACACACCTGCAGGGCCAGCTCGCGGGTAGGAGCCAGCACGAGGGCCTGGGGACTCTTCTGAGAGAGATCGAGGCGCGACAGGATCGGCAAGGCAAACGCAGCAGTTTTTCCGGTTCCGGTCTGAGCCAGACCGACAACGTCGCGGCCGGCGAGAAGAGGGGGAATGGTCGCGGCTTGGATAGCCGAGGGAGTTTCGTAGCCGACGTCTTTGAGCGCCTTCAAGACGGCATCAGAGAGGCCGAGCTCAGTGAACATAATAGATTCGGGGGCAGTTTCTGCCTGGGTCGGTGCTGTTGTTTCGGGGGGTGTCATGCCTTAAATCTACCGCGCCAAGATGAACGTCGCCTCCGAAGACCTTTTAGAGATCGCCAAGGCCGGAAACAAAAACCGTGGAAATCTGAGTGCCGGTGAAAGTGAACGAAATTTTGTCACCCTCGGCGTCAAATCCCACCAGTGCCCCGACGGGAAAGTACTGCTCATAAAAAGTCGCTCGCCAGCTTGCAAGTTGTGCCTCTGTGGGGTTGAAATTCCACCCTGTTTTATCGCCCAGACGCTGGGCGAGGAAGGCGGCGGCCTCGTCGGGCGTCGACGGGCCGATGCCGTCACTGGCAGCCAGAATAACCATCACAGGGTTCGTGAAGTGGCTAACGAGGGCTTGAGTATTCCCGGTAATGATCGACGCTTCAATGTTTTCGATATCTGCCGCGCTCGGACCATCGGGCGGGGGCGGGGGCGGCGGCGAAGGCGAAGGCGGCGCGGGCGTAACAGTTGGCGCGGGCGTGGCGGAAGCCGTGGCTGTCGAGGTCGCCTGTGTCGCCGAGGGCGTGGCGGTGGCCTTTGCACCATTTCCCGATTGTGCGACCAGCATCCACACCAAAACACCGCCCAAAGCCAAAATTACGACCCCCGCGCCAATGAGGGCTGGCAACATCCAACCTCGCGACTTTTCCCCCGTCATGGGATTAATGATGCACCGATTTTTGGGGGATTGCAACGAGGATTATCCGGCGGCGGGGCTAGAGTTTTAACCGACCCCTCCCTCTAACTTTTGGACATCTTCGATGAATAGCCCGTGGTTCACCGCCTTCCTGATGTTGGCTGTTGACGTCGCCCTCGTCGTCGTCATGCGCATGGCAGCCTCCGGCCGCTTGAAGCGCAACTCGTGGGCGGGAATCCGGATGCCGGCGACGGTGACGAGCGATGCCGCCTGGGTTCTGGCCCACAAAACGGCCCTTCCATTCATTTGGGTCACCGCCAGTGTCAACGCAGTGTTGTCGGTCACGGTCCTACTCCTCGGTGCCCAGGCAAACCTTCTGACCCTCGTTCTCTCCACGCTGGCCCTCATCGTCTTGGTGGCGGGGCTTCTGTACGGTTCTTCCCGGGGGATTCAGGCCGCCCGGAAGCTCGCCACATCCGCTAAAAAATAGGGCGTATTTCGTCTGACATTGCAGACAGGATGCGGCATACCCATCTGTTTCGCGGCCCGAGAACTTGCTAGCGTCTTCGGTGTGAGTTCATCAGCCTCGAAGCCCCTTTCGCACGACCCCTTGTGGCCCCGCGCGGGGTCGTGGCCGGCGCCCGTTGCGCAATCTGGCTCAGTATCACGAGCCAAAGACATTGACGTGGCGCTGGTGGGAATTCCGGCTTCCCGAACCTCCCTCTCGCCCACCAACGCCCACGAGACTCCCGCAGCGATTCGTGAGGCCCTGAAGCGCTATAGCCCCGCCCTTATGCCCTCACCGTGGCAAAAAACGACGGATCTTTCGACTCTTACCTATGCGGACTTTGGTGATGTTGTAGAACCCGACAGTGCCGCCGGGGAGGCGCGCACGATGGTGCTCGTTCGCGAGGCCGCTGTTCGATCACACCTCGTTATTGCCCTCGGCGGGGATAACTCGGTGACCGTCGCCGCGGCTCTCGGTGCCTGGGGGAACGACATTGCTACGGCAGGGCTCATCACGCTCGACGCCCACTACGACCTGCGTGATGGGGTGAGTAACGGATCGCCGGTGCGGCGCCTCATTGAAGCCGGGCTTGATCCTGCGCGTGTGGTGCAAATTGGGATTCAGGATTTCGCAAATTCCACGGCCTACGCTCGTCGGGCCGCCGAGCTGGGCATTACGGTGATTCATCGTGACGAGCTTGAGAGTCGCCCCATGGCGGATGTGATGGCGCAGGCCCTGAAGATTGCTGGCGCCGCCGGAGGCCCCATTCATGTAGATCTCGATGTGGACGTGTGCGATCGTTCAGTGGTTCCCGCCTGCCCCGCGGCGCTGCCAGGGGGCATTAGTGCTTACCAACTGCGGGAGGCAGCGCGCCTTGCAGCCTCGGATTCTCGCGTGCGATCGCTGGACATCGCCGAGATTGATGCCTCCGCAGATTCGGCCGATGGCCGCACGATTCGGCTCGCCGCACTGTGCGTGTTGGAAGCCAGTGCAGGGGTAAACGCCCGTTAGTTTTGCCTCATGACAAAAATGGTCTTGGTACGTCGCCCGGCAATCGTCTCCAGTATTCTGGCGCCTGTTTTCTTTGTCGGCGGAACCTTCATCGCGGAGGCGATGTCGCCCGCGTTCAATCCCATCAAGCAAACCATCAGCGAACTGGCCGCACTGGATGCCCCCACGCACCTCTTCGTCACCGTTCTTTTTGTGATGACGGGAATCTGCCACCTGACGACCGCTCTTTACGCAACGGGAATCGGGTTGCCCGGGCGCGTTGCCATCTTCATTGCCGGTCTCACGACCTTTGCCGTCGCGATTTTTCCCCTCCCGACGGCGGCGGGAAGCACGGTGGAGCATCGCATCAGCGCCATGATCGGGTTCGTTCTGCTTGCCATCTGGCCGGTTCTGGGCATGCGAATCTCGAAGAAATACCCTTGGCTTCTCCGCCCGTGGGGGGCTGTGTTCGGCACGGCGATTTTGGGGTTCTTCTGCTTCTGGTTCTTGGGAGTCTGGTCTGACCTCAGCCAGCCGAACATCGGATTGGTGGAACGCTTTGCGGCTGACCTGGAATCCGCGTGGCCCGCTGTCGTCGTGGTGGCTCTCTGGGTGCGCAGTCGCCGCGATCACCGGGCAATTCCAGCCGACTAGGTGTACTCGGTCATGACGTTGGTGACGGGTCAGTTTGTCAGAAGTTCGCCGTCTTTCCACACACGGCGAACGAGGGGTACTCCAGGGCGGTACGCCAGGTGCACGTAGCTGGGAGCGGCGAGCTCGACGAGGTCGGCGCGCGAGCCAATCGTCAAACGACCGACATCCTCGCGGCGGAGAGCCTGAGCCCCGCCGGCCGTGGCTGACCACAATGCCTCGGCCGGGGTCATTCCCATCTCGCGCACGGCGAGGGCAATGCAAAACGGCATGGACGAGGTGAAGCTCGAACCGGGATTGCAATCGGTCGACAGCGCGACGGTAACGCCGGCATCGAGGAGGCGGCGGGCATCGGGATACGGCTGCTTGGTCGAAAATTCGACGCCCGGCAGAAGAGTGGCGACAGTTTCTGACCGAGCGAGAGCAGCCACGTCGAGGTCGGTGAGGTAGGTGCAGTGGTCGACGGAAGCCGCGCTGAGGTCGACGGCGAGACGAACACCCTCGCCGACGGCCAGTTGAGAGGCGTGCACCCGGGGCATGAGCCCCAACGCAATGCCGGCCTCAAGAACGCGACGGCTTTCCTCAATCGTGAAGGCGCCTTCCTCGCAGAAGACGTCAATCCATTTCGCATGCGGGGCGCACGCCTCGAGCATGGGACCAACGACGAGGTCCACGTAGTCTTCTCGCGTTCCAAGCTCCCCGTCCCCGAGCGCTCCGAGAGTTCCGCGGTATTCCCGCGGCACGACGTGGGCACCCAAAAACGTCACCTCGTCGGTGACTTCCGCCGATAAGCGAACGAGCCGCTCCTCATCATGAACCGTGAGTCCGTAGCCACTCTTGATTTCGAGTGTCGTGGTTCCCTGGGCGTTGGCCTCAGACACGAAGCTGTTCAAACGGTCGCGCAGTTCCTCATCGGAGGCTGCCCGCGTTGCTGCAACCGTGGACAATATTCCGCCAGCGGAATATTTGCGGCCGGCCATGCGTGCTTCGAAATCACGTGAACGGTCTCCCGCGAAAACCAGGTGCGAATGGGAGTCCACAAATCCTGGAATCAGTGCCCGCCCCCCGAGGTCGACGACGCGGTCGATGTCGAAACCTCCGGCCACTTCGGCCGCGGCAGTGGTTCCAACCCAGGCGATTCGGCCGAGGTCGACCAGCAGGGCGGCATCCGTTATCTCACCGGTTATGCCGTCACCAACATCGGGGTCGTTGGTGACCAACAGCCCGATATTCGTGAAGAGCGTGCGTGTCATGAAAGGAGCTTACTTTTCCCACATCGGAACGCGAAGACCTCGTTCGGCAGCAATCTCTGCCGCACGCTGGTAGCCCGCATCCACATGGCGCATGACGCCGGTGCCCGGATCATTCGTGAGAACACGCTCGAGCTTCTCCGCTGCCAAAGCGGTTCCATCCGCGACGGTTACCTGACCGGAGTGAATGGAGCGACCGATTCCCACGCCACCACCGTGATGGATAGACACCCAGGTTGCACCGGATGCCGTATTCAGCAGGGCGTTGAGCAACGGCCAGTCGGCAATCGCGTCAGATCCATCGGCCATGGCTTCGGTTTCGCGGTAGGGGGAGGCGACGGAACCAGAGTCAAGGTGGTCACGTCCGATAACAATCGGAGCCGAGAGTTCGCCCGACGCGACCATTTCGTTGAACTTGAGGCCAGCGAGGTGACGTTCCTTGTAGCCCAGCCAACAGATTCGGGCCGGTAATCCTTCAAAGTGGACCTTCTCGCCGGCTTTCGTAATCCAACGCCTCAAGTGCTCGTTTTCGGGGAAGAGCTCGAGAATTGCTTTGTCTGTCTTGGCGATGTCTTCGGGGTCTCCAGAGAGGGCGACCCAGCGGAATGGGCCATTACCTTCGCAGAACAGGGGGCGAATGTACGCCGGCACGAATCCGGGGAATTCGAATGCGCGCTCGTAGCCGCCGAGGATGGCTTCGGCGCGAATAGAGTTTCCATAGTCAAAGACGACGGCTCCGGCATCCTGAAACTCCACCATTGCCTTGACCTGCTTGGCCATTGACAGCCGGGCATGATCAGTGAACCACTCTGGATTTTCTTGAGCTCGCGCGTGCCACTCCGCGACCGTCACACCCTCGGGAAGATAGGACAACGGATCGTGCGCACTGGTCTGGTCCGTCACGATATCGATGGGCACTCCGCGGGCGAGAAGCTCGGTGAAGACGTCGGCAGCATTGCCCACCAGCCCCACAGAGAGTGGCTCGCGAGCCTCTTTTGCGGCCAGCACACGGGCAACGGCCTCGTCAAGGTCGTGCGTGTACTCGTCGAGATAACCGTGTTCCACGCGGCGCGAAAGGCGCGAGGGGTCAACATCCACAATCAAGACCACGCCATCATTCATGGTGACGGCTAGAGGTTGAGCACCCCCCATTCCACCGGCCCCACCGGTCAAGGTCAAGGTGCCGGCTAGCGTGCCCCCAAAGTGCCGAGAGGCAACGGCGCCGAAAGTTTCATAGGTCCCTTGAAGAATGCCCTGCGTGCCAATGTAGATCCACGACCCGGCGGTCATCTGACCGTACATCGTGAGACCCTCAGCCTCGAGCTTGCGGAAGGCTGGCCAATTAGCCCAGTCGCCCACGAGGTTTGAGTTGGCAATGAGCACGCGGGGTGCCCACTCGTGCGTGCGAAAAACGCCCACGGGTTTGCCCGACTGAACGAGCAAGGTTTCGTCGGATTCGAGGCCCTCGAGGGTGCGCACAATGGCGTCGTAGGCTTCCCAGTTGCGTGCGGCCTTGCCCGTTCCGCCGTACACAATCAGATCGTCGGGGCGCTCGGCAACCTCGGGGTCCAGGTTGTTCATGAGCATGCGCAGCGGCGCTTCGGTCTGCCAGCTCTTGGCGGTCAGTTTCGTTCCGCGGGCGGCGCGAACAGGTCGAGGCCCGGCCGTCGCCGACGTTGCAGTTGTCGATGGCGTAGCGGATGTCGTCGTTGACGGTGATGCGTTCATGTCATTTCCTTACTGTGTGAAAACGAGTGTGGGACGGGAGGGGGACTAGGAAAGGGGGCTGGATGAAGCGGCGCGCGCCACCGAGGCAACATCGCCGCCGAGAACGGTGGCCGCAGCAGCTTCAATTTCGGGGGAGAGATAACGGTCGGGACCGGGGCCCTGAACACCGGCGGCACGTAGCTGCGCGATGACTGCGGTCGATACAGCGCCAGCCTTCAGAGGAGCGCGCAGTTCGATGCCGCGGGCGGCGGTCATCAGCTCAATGGCCAGAACACGACTGAGGGCATCGACGGAGCGCCGCAGTTTGCGTGCCGAGTGCCACCCCATCGAAACATGATCCTCCTGCATGGCGGAGGAGGGAATGGAATCAACCGACGCGGGAGCGGCGAGGCGCTTCATTTCGGAGACCAACCCGGCGGAGGTGTACTGCGCAATCATCAAACCAGAATCGACTCCGACTTCGTGCGCCAAGAAGGGTGGCAATCCCTGGTTGCGGGCGCGGTCGAGAAAGCGATCGGTGCGACGCTCGCTCATCGACGCAACGTCGGCGGCAACGATGGCCAAGAAGTCGAGCACGTAGGCGACAGGGGCGCCGTGGAAATTACCATTGGACTCCACTCGTCCATCCAGCGTCAGCACGGGATTATCCACTGCCGACGCCAACTCTCGTTCGGCAATCATGGTCGCGTGGGTCAGAGTGTCGCGCGCGCCTCCGTGAACTTGGGGTGCGCAGCGAAGCGAGTAGGCGTCCTGAACACGACCGTCATCGGGCCCCGCATGGGAACTAACGATGGGGGAGTCGGCTAGAACAGTCCGAATATTGGTCGCCGAGACGGCCTGCCCCACCTGCGGGCGGAGGGATTGGAGGTCGGCAGCAAAAACCTGGTCGGTCCCCATGAGGCCTTCGACGCTCATCGCGGCAGCAACATCTGCGGTGGTGAGCAACATCGTCAGGTCGGTGAGGGCGAGGGCCAGCATGCCCAGCATGCCATCCGTTCCGTTGATGAGCGCCAGGCCCTCTTTTTCGGCCAGAACCAGAGGCGCAATGTTGGCGGCGGCCAAAGCTTGTGCCGCTGGCATCAGGGATCCCGTGGCGTCACGAACATCCCCTTCCCCGATGGCCGCAAGAGCGCAGTGGGATAGTGGAGCCAAGTCGCCCGAGCATCCCAGCGAGCCAAACTCGCGCACGATGGGGGTAATCCCCGCGTTGAGCATGGCGGCATACGTTTCGGTCACGATGGGGCGAACGCCTGTGCGCCCGGTCATCAGTGTGGACAGGCGCAGCAGCATGAGGGCGCGAACAACTTCACGTTCTACCTCGGGACCGCTCCCAGCGGCGTGCGAGCGAATAAGGCTGGCCTGCAACTGGGCCCGTCGGTCGCTCTCGATGAACGTGGTGGCCAAGGCCCCAAAGCCCGTGGAAATCCCGTAGTGAGGGTGCGGGTCCGAGGCAAGATTCTCAATGATTCTCCGGCTCTCTGAAACTGTTCTGAGAGCGGAAGCATCGAGAACGACGGGGGAGTTGAAACGGGCAACATCAACGACGCTGTCGATGCTGACCGGGCCTAAACCCACGGCGACCGGGGAAAGTTTATTCATGTAACGATTCCACACCCCAGCGCGGATGGCAAACACGGGTCTACACTCAAGACCGTCCGGTATTACAGACGTCCGAGCGACGGTCCCATGTCTGAGTCAGTGTCAATGACGACATTGAGAAGGAGCCACGAACACATGAGTACCTCCAAGGTTCCTGCCGCGGATGCCACCCTGCGCATCCTTCAACATCTTTCGCGTCAGAGAGGCCCCGTTCCCGCGAGCACCATCGCGACGGCCCTCGATTTGCCGCGCTCCACGGTGTACCACCTGCTCACGGTTCTCGTTGAGCGCAGTTTTGTGGTGCACATTCCCGAGGAACGTCGCTACGGCTTGGGGCTCGCAGCCTACGAAATCTCCTCCGGCTTCTCGCGCCAGCAGCCTCTCACCCGGCTGGGGGCTCCCTTGCTGGCCAAGCTTGTCGATCGTCTGGGGGAGAGCGCGCATCTCGCCGTTTTACATGGCACGGATGTCCTCTATCTCGTCGAAGAACGTGCTCCGCGAAAACCCAGTCTCGTCACCGACGTCGGTGTGCGGTTGCCCGCCCACCTCACCGCGAGTGGTCGCGCCCTTCTGTCGGCCCTGCCGCCGGCTCAGCTGCGGGCGCTGTATCCCGACAAAACGTCACTGACGCAGCGCGATGGCCGTGGCCCCCAGTCGTATCGCGAACTCAAGGCCCTTCTGGCCGAGTCGATGCGAGACGGCTATGCCATAGAGAACGGTGAAATTACTCCGGGGCTGGCATCCATCGGAGTCGTCGTGCGCGATCACGCGGGCTGGCCCGCTGCCGGCATCGCGGTGACCTTCCCGGTGGCACCTCCAGGGGCTTCTGCCGCGGGCGGCATCGCGAGTCTTCCCGATCCCAGCGCACTCCACAACCTGGCGTCGAGCATTGCGACCATCCTGCCAGCTCTCATCCAGACGGCCCAAGAACTCGGTCGCCGCATCCACGGCACTAAATAGGTGCCCGGAGCGCAAGAGCAGTGCCATGCTTGAGGCATGATTTATCTGTTTCTCGTCGGGGCAATCCTTTTTGAGGTTGTCGGAACGATTTCGCTCAAACTGAGCGAGGGCTTCACGAAGGCTATTCCTTCCGTCGTTGTGGTCGTCGGCTACCTGGCGTCCTTCTTCTTGCTCGGAATCGGACTTAACAAGGGGCTCAGCGTTTCGGTCGCCTATGCCATCTGGTCGGGCGTGGGTACTGCCCTTGTGGCCCTTGCCGGGGTGTTCCTTTTCAAGGAGCAGATTTCTTCACTCGGGTTCGTCGGCATCGGGCTCATCATTGCCGGGGTCATCATGCTGCAGTTCGGTAGCGGCGCCGCTCACTAGCAACGCCGCCACCAAATTGTGTGGGTTACGCCAATCGGCCTGAATAGCCTGCGGTTGAAATCGCCTCAACGGTTGCAGCCTGATCGAGGTCGCCGTCGCTGTCCACGGTGACGCGCCCCGACTCCAAGTCAACGCGCACGCCGGTCACGAGAGGCACTCCACTGACTTCGGTTGTTACCGCGTTGACGCAGTGCTGACAGGTCATACCTTCTACAAGAAATGTTGTCGTTGTCATGGCGGAACCTTACTTCGCCAACAGTGTCTTCATCTGGGCAATTTCGGCCGTCTGACTCGTCACGATGGCCTCGCTGAGCTTCTTCACCTCGGCATTGCTGGAGTTCGCCACCATCTTGACCATCTCTAACGCCCCCTCGTGGTGAGCAATCATGCCCTCTAGGTAGAGAGTGTCGAAGTCGGTGCCCGTGGCAGCCTTCAAAGCCGTCATCTCGTCCGCCGACATCATGCCGCCCATTCCCATCCCCATGTCGTCCATGCCGTGTCCCATGGCAGAGTCTGCGCCGGCCTTGTCCAGCCAGCTTGTCATGAGCTCAATTTCTGGGGCCTGAGCGTCCTTGATTTTTTGAGCAAGGGCCAACACATCCGGGTTCGTGGATGTCGCCAGCGCGAGATCCGACGTATCGACGGCCTGCTGGTGGTGCGGAATCATCATCTGAGCAAACATGACATCGGTATTGCTGAACTCGCTCGAGTTCGAGGAGCCCATCATGCCGTTATTCGAATCGCCGCCTATCATCGAACCGTTTGGCGTTCCGATGTTGATCGTGCATCCGGCGAGGGCAAGAGCTGCGGCAAGGGCAGCACTGGTGACACCGAGAACCTTGAGGCGATTCTTTCCGACGGCTGTGAGCAAAAAGTTGGTGCGTGAAGACATTGTTAATCCTTTGGATAGGTGAAAGTAAAAGTTGTGTGCGTCGTGGGGCTCTCAAATGTCAGCGATGAGCGTTGACTGAGAGCCGCAAACGGACTTTTAGGTTCTACTGATTCCGAGGGATTCGAGATGGACACTATAGGGACGCGTCACCACGCGTTCGGGCCAGTGCTCTCTGTGGAGAACGACAGCGCGGGCATCGCTTGAGAAAAAGGCACGTCTTTGAGCGCATCGTCGCATCCCGAAGAACGTCAGAATCGCCAAGCCGACCGCCACCAGAATTGAACCAAGCGTTGACGTTCCGCTGCCATGGGGGGACAAAGCGCTGGTGGCGATGAGGAGTCGCGAGGATGCCGCCCGATCGTTCAGCGGCAAAGTGGGGCCAAGCGCCGGGATTGATTCAGGAATGATGGCGGATGCTGCCACGGATGCTGCCACGGAGGCAGCCATAACCATGGTGCTTCCGTCGGCCATGGTGTGCGCCGTTGTTGCGACGGTAATCGCGGACGCTGCTGACGTCGCAGTTGCAGTTGCAGTTGCAGTTGCTGTCGCTGTTCCCGAAATCGACGTGGTCATCGGAACGACACAGAAGGCGTGAACCAGGGGAGCCAGCCCGATAAAGAGCGCGCCGAGAAACAAGGCCACGAGCCTATGATTCAGAGTTTTGACGCGCATGAAGATAATAATAGGGACCCCGCCTATGGATTCGCTGAAATTATCACCGTCGTGAAAATGGGGCGTTACGCAAGAATTCATTCATGCAATACCCACATATGAGCGAAAAAGGGAAGCAAACTGCACTATCTGTGGGGGATACCTGCACTTTCGAGCAAACAGGGGCCAAATGCTCCCTCTTCTGAGACTCCGTAACGTAACTTCAAGGCGTGGGCTAGTTGTCCGCCACATCGGAGACTCCCGTGCGTTGGCATCACAGTAAAGCGTCTCGTTCCCGACGGAGGACCCCCTTAGCGCCGGCAGTCGTCATAGTTGCTGTTGCATTGCTGGCAACTTCTCTCCCATTCATCAACCCTCCCGCCACGTCTGCGACTACTGATCCCATCACTGACATTTATTTGGGAACGGCAACGGCCTACTCATCAATCTCAGCGGGCGCCTTGACCGTGGGTGCGGGCGCCGACGTTGCGGGAAGCGCCGTTGTTGGCGCAGGATCTGCGTCCACCACTGGCGACGGAGCAGCAATCGGCGCCGCCGTCGCGGGTATTGAGCAAGCTCAAGCGGACCTCGCTGCGGCCTACGCGGAGGCGGCAGCGCGTCCTCCAACGGCCTTCTTCAACGGTGATATCAGCGGACGGACTTTCACGACGGGGGTATATCAGGCGGGGGCTGCCATCGCCAACAACGGCACCGTCACCCTCGATGCCGAGGGCAACCCCGACGCTGTCTTTATCTTTCAAATCGCAGCTGCCTTCGCGAGCTCAGCGGAGAGCGCCGTCGTCCTTCTCAATGGAGCTCAGGAACGTCACGTGTATTGGCAGGTTCTCGGTGCTGTGACGGTTGGGGCACATTCGACCTTTGCGGGGACAATGATGGCTTTGGGGGCGATTACGGTCGGTGCCGACACTGTCATTTCAGGTAGAACGCTTTCCGTGTCGGGCGCTGTCTCCCTCGGCGCCGGCATGGGCACGCTTGGAGTGCCAGAGATTTCATTGGCTAATAGCCCCATCCCGTTCGACCTCGTTTTCGATGGTGAGACCATCACGTACACATTTCTTATTACAAATAGTGGAAACGTTGCGTTGACTGTTCCCGAGATTCTCGTGCAAGGGATTCCCGGCGTCTCGCCCGTCTCCTATGCCTGGTCGGGAACCCCCGGAACGTTGTTGCCGAAGGAATTCGTTACTGGAACGGCCACGTATCTTGCAACATTTGCGGATGCGGTGAAGCGTTCGGTGACGGCGACGGCAATCGTTGCCGGAACGAGTTCCACCAACGTCATCGTTATTGCGTCGCAAGCGAAAAAAGTCATCGTGTGGCCCATTCCTGTCGTTGATGCCGTAACAGTGGGCCAGGGCGTGGCGACAACGTTCGATGTTCTGACGAATGACCAGACGCTCCCAACGGGGGTGGGATTCTCGCGCGCCCAACTTACTGATCACCCTCGCGCCATTGGTGCTGCGTCAGGGGGGATACCGAGCGGTTCTCAATCTGGAAGCGTGACATGTTCGGCCACGGGGACGTCACGCGGTTTTTGCACCTATCAATCGTCACAGCTTTTTACCGGAACGGATGGATTCGATTACTCCGTTTCGCAACTGGGGCGTTCGTGGAATGTTCACGTAACGGTGACGGTGGCCCAGGTCGTTGTGGCTCCTGTTTTGCGTTCCGACCGCGTCGTCGCCACCACGGGGGGCGTATCCGTTCCGATTTCACCACTCGCGAATGACACGGGCGGTGATCCCGGCACTCTCATCATCGTTTCGGCTGATTCACTGCCGACCAATCGCGGCGTCCTCACGTGCTCTTCTTCTAGCTGTACCTATCTTCCGCCCGTGTCTGGTTTCTCTGGCACCGTCGTGGCGAATTACGTCGCCGCTGACATCGCGGCTGATGGAACTCAAGGACCGACGGCGTCAGCTAGTGTCACCATCTTTGTGGATGCCCCGATAGCCGCCGCCCACGGTTTTAACAGTTCACCCGAAACTGTTCCCACCACCGTCACCGGCCTCTGGCGCGATAGTGCGGTCCTGTCGCAACCTGTCGCTGAATGTGTCTCTGGTCGCCCACGGGTCGCGCTGCAATGGAGTCCTAACACCCAAGCAACCTCCTGGACTATCGAGCGCCGAAGTCTCTCTCGCGACGAAGGCGGGGTTCCGGGGAACTGGGGAGCCATCGTCACTCTGCCCGGAGACGCATCATCGTTTATCGACAATCGTGTCGGAGAATCGGGCGTTTTTCAGTGGCGTGTCAGGCCAGACCTGTATCGCTGGGAGGGACTCTTCTCCGCATCGAGCGCCTCAGCAACGACCCCCAGCGCCATCAGCGGGGCCGGCTGCTAGCGCCGTTGACTGCCGAGGCAGTCTCATAAATTTCCCCCACATGTTGTGGCGGAAGCAACACCATTGGCCGACGGGCCCACAAAAAAAGGAAATGATTGCAAATGCGAATATCACAAAAAATTAGTCAACTAGGGACACTCGAAAAAATCGTCGTCACGGGC
>Ga0114978_10000739_pt1 | contig 27446 bp, 24 predicted proteins | sample S_140212_EF_Meta_FD_87027 | JGI IMG/M metagenome (GOLD analysis project Ga0114978, IMG submission 87027) | Freshwater microbial communities from Lake Simoncouche, Canada to study carbon cycling - S_140212_EF_MetaG | ecosystem: Environmental > Aquatic > Freshwater > Lake | place: Lake...
CATAAAAAAATAGAGTTTATACATTTTTACATCATATTCTATTGAACCCAAGGGGGGACCCTTAGTGCCACACCGGGTTGAGCCGGGTCGCCCAATCCGCTAATCATCATCCTCACCCCTCTGAGCCAATCCTTCTATCTTGTATTTAATCATCCCAATATTACACAAGGCCAAGGCTTTGTATTTCTGCTTAATAGCATTGTGTCTATTACTTAATGTCTCAAGGAACCCAAGCGGTAATGTCTCAAGCCTCAAGACTTCTACAGTCAATCTGGTCTCCATCGCCTTCCAATACTTATAATCATCATAGGCTGAGCGGGGCATACCGAGACACAAGGGAATATTCCCACCCGATTTTTTCAGCCCACCACCGAAAGCCCACACAGCGAATACAGCGATTTCGCTGTCATATTTCGGCTTCGGCGATAAAAAATCGGTCGCCATTTTTCCCGTTTGGTCGGTAGAGCCAGATGCCGAGATACTTGTCAGTTATGTATGATGCCTATGCGAACTTTGTATTGCCGACTAAGATTGCCAACCAACTTGAGAACGGAGAGTTGAAGTGCTACATCAAATACGCAACGCTTCATTATACAGATGATGAAGGTGTGGAACATTCAGTTGAGGGCAACACAGATTGTGATTACAAGAGACACAATGAGGGAACAGAGCAATGGGAAGATGCTCTTCCCTCAGATGATGAAGCCGAGCCAACTGTTTCCGATTTGGCTGACCCGCCTCAACCCGCTACAGAACCCAAGGAGTGTGAGTGGGGCAACATCTGCCAGAAAGCCTCCTACACCATTCACTTCTTAATAAGAACAGATATGGGCTACACCTTGGATGTTTGCTCTGATTGTTGCGACCTTATCAAGTCCTACAAGGAAGAAGACCGTCAGCAAGTCTCTGGCAACCTTTCTGAAATCAGATTTATCACAACGATTGATGGAAAGACTGTTGAGCCTCTGCCGGTGCCGAAGAAAGGCAAGGGTTTCACAATCAACAAGGATGGCATCTGTGATTGCCACAATCCCCCACAGTTCCACCCCGAGTTTGTGAAGGCCTAATATCCCGGGTCTATTAGAATGAGTTATTGCCTCCTACCGATTGAGAACAAGGATAGACCTCTCTATGACCTATACAAGAAGGCAGTCGCATCATTTTGGGTCAGCGGGGAGGTTCAAGTCCAAATAAAAGACAAGTCCGATTGGGACAAACTATCAAACAATGAAAGATACTACATCAAACACATCCTTGCTTTTTTTGCTGGGTCTGACGGTATTGTAGCAGAGAACCTTGCTCTAAGGTTCTATGGAGAAAGCCAGTCTCCAGTAGTCAAACTCTTCTACGGCTTCCAGATTGCTATGGAAGGCATTCATAGTGAAGTTTATGCGAATATGATTGACAGTTTCATAACAGATAAGAATGAGAAACTTGAACTCTTCAATGCCATCAATAACTACCCCGCCATCAAGAAGAAGGCTGACTGGTGTATCAAGTATATCAAGTCAGCAGATGACTTCCGTGTTAGACTGATTGCCTTTGCGGTATGCGAGGGCATTTTTTTCAGTGGGGCATTCTGCTCCATCTTCTGGCTCAAGTCCCGAGGAGTGTGTCCCGTCCTTGGATTAGGTAATCAGTTCATTGCGAGAGATGAAGGATTACATTGCGACTTTGCGGTTGAGTATTATAAACAGTTGGAGGCATTACCTACTGAAACTATTCACGCAATCATAACAGATGGCGTGGATATTGAAACCGAGTTCATTACAGAGGCATTACCAGTTAGACTGATTGGAATGAATGATGAGATGATGAAAGAATACATTCACTTCGTGGCAGACCGATTGGCCGTCCAGTTGAATACGCCCAAGATATATAATGCCCGTAATCCTTTTAACTTTATGGAGTTAATCAGTCTTGAAGGCAAGACCAACTTCTTTGAAGGCAAGGTGAGTGAATATGCCTTTGCGAGAGAAAGGGCAGATGAGAGCCTATTCAATCTTACTGAGGACTTTTAGATTTCAGCAACCCGCCTCAACCCGTGTTAGATACTTGGTTGGAATATAAACAACCTCGTGTTCCTTATCCACATAATCAGACCTTCCACCTCTAATGAACTCCTTTGTTTCAAAGGTGTTGAATAGAGGCTCATCGTATTGGATGTAATAGAGAACACCTCGTAAATCAAAATACAAGATGCCTTCTCCACTGGCCTTTATGAAATCAATCTTGTTCTTTCCAATCAATACCGTTCCACCATAACAGTTATTGATGTATTCAAAGGATATGTTCCGTGCCTTCTGCTCTGCGTAGAATGGCTCACCTTCTGAGGGAATACACTCCACCCAATCCATCGTGTGATACTGAGGCAACTTCATCATATATACTCCAAGATGCTTTGAAATCTTATCTGAGTTCTCAAGTTCTTTCTGGAAGCCATATTCAAGGTCAGCCCGTTGCGTCTTCATCTACCAGTGGCCGGAACATTATTACTCCTTCTTTTCCGCAGTCATCTCTGCCGACTTCAAGGCAATCTCAGCCATCTTGCGTTCGCCCTCTGGAACCTCTGATAAAGCCCACGCCCGGAGAGTATCAATCAAAGGCTCAATGTGCTTTAGAGCAAGATGCTCCAGTAGCGTGAGTGCCTCTGAAACTGTCGTGGGCTTATTCACAATACCTACCGTAAGCATCTTCACAATCTCCTCAACACGAAAATCTGGGACTAAGCCTCCAACAACCTTCACTTCCTCCTCAAGGGCATTGGCGAGAGTTCCTTCCATTATACTAACCGGAGATAAAAGAAGCCCTAAAAAAATACGCACTTAGTAATAAAGTTGAATGCGTTTGTTTCCCAGATAAAAAACATCTCCTCCGGTTATAATGGTTTCAATGGCTACGAATGAGTTTATGCTAAACCTCCACAAGTTGCTTCTGGATAAGACTTATGGCAAGGACAACCACAAGTTGTCTGATGCTACGGCATCTGCTTACCTCAAGACCCTATTTATGTTGAATGACAAGAAGCCATTCAAATCCCTTACCTTCCTTCGTGATACTGAGGCGATTGAGAAGCGTATGGCCGATTATGCTGAAAGCACTAAGAAGACAATCTATGCGTCAGTCGCATCTGTCCTATCCCTATTCAATGACAAGAAGGCCTTCAAGGCCACCCACAAGTATTACTTTGATAAGATGATGGCGAAGGCTGAAGAGGCCAAGGAGATTGATACGGCCAAGAAGACTGAGACACAAGAGAAGGCGTGGATTGGTTGGGGCGAGGTTGAGAAGAAGAGGGCTGATATGGGTGAGGCAGTCGCAAAGGCTTCTGCCAACAAGAAGGTCTCAACGGCTGAGTATAATAACATCCTTAGCCATCTTGTCCTCAGTCTCTACATAGATGTCCCTCCTCGCAGAAACCAAGACTATCTGGATATGAAGGTCTATTATGCTGGAGCCAAGGAGAAGTTGGACTATATTGACAAAGACCACAACTATCTACTCATCCGCAAGAAGGTTCCAGTTCAGTTTATATTCAACAAGTATAAGACCTCCAAGAAGTATGGAACCCAGAAGATTGACATACCGGAAAGTCTGGCTGGGATTATCACCACTTATCTCAAATATCGTCCAACAACTCCAGAAGAAAAGAAGGACAAGGAGTTCAGTCTCCTTGTAAGTGCCGATGGAAAACCTCTTACACAAGCAAACTCTATTACTCGCATTCTCAATAATGTCTTTGAAAAGAACATCGGGTCGTCTATGCTCAGACATATCTATCTATCTAATAAGATGGATATTTCGGAGATGAAGGATGACGCAGAGAAGATGGGACACTCACTTACTGAGCAGAAGAAATACTTGAAAGAAGCGTCGCCCACTCTTCCTCAGTCATCTGAGGCGTAGCACCCTCTACAAGGTTCTGGAGCCTCACGCACTCTTCCATTTGTTTGTAGTAAAACTTACCTTGAATAGATGCCAGTTGGAAACACTTGTCAAGAATAACACGCCTATAACTTGTCGCCACATCACCCACAGCCCGTTTATAGTAGGAGATGTCGTTGGTAATAGACTGTTTAATCGCATCGCATTTTCCCGCAAACTCAAGGTATTCAGCATAACTCATATACTTACATCGGATGTATATTTATGAGGTTTTTTACGCATCACTTGAAGGAGACAACTATTGGGGCTTCCGGTGTCGCACGGACAATCTTGAACTCTGGTATTGGCCGGGGCTTCTTTGTGCGGGGCTTCTTCTGAGGAGCGTCCATTATGTTCGGTGCGGAGATTTGTTATTATTATATTAATACGCATTTGTATATGGAGAACCGCTTGATGGAAAACCGCTTGATGACTGTTCTTATGGCCTATATTTACGAGGCCAGACTACTCGCAGAAATCAAAGACTTCCAGCAAGTTCGTGTGAGATTGTTGGAGGCTATGAAGGTGTTGGATACTTTGATGCTTCCGGATACTTCCACTTGAATATCTGATGACCTATCTCAGTGCCGATTAAGTATCCTACCAAGATGTGTAGCATTCTCTACAGTAGTGAATAGGTATTTTTACGGGTTGCCCCGGGTTGCCCAATCCGCTAATCAGTCGCCTTGGTCTCAGCATCCTTAGGGGGCTTAAGGGAGGCCTTGGCTTTCTGGAAGTCATCCTTGGATTGTTTGGAATGAGTATATTTCTCCCAAGCCTTCTGGTAGGCCACATTATTAGGTGTATCCCAGACTTGATTAGCCTTTGTAATGATTACAAATCCAGCACCACCGTGCTTACCAGTATTGGCAGTGCCGTGAGAAATCTTAGGAGGGATGAGGATAATCGCATTATCATTGGAAAGGTCAAAGGCCATCTTGGCTTGGTCATTCACGAAATAAGACTTATTCCCCTTGGAAACCTTTGACCACAAGATTGTCTCAGTAATCCCTCGGATGCCACTATCATCGTGTAGAGCAGAGGCAAAATCTTGAGAAGCCCCTAAGGATGTTGCTGGGAGTTGCGAGATAGGGTCGCCCGGTATTGCTTGAGCCTTATCAACTGCCTTAGCCTTCTGTAAGCGATACTCAGCAACTGCTGGAGCATATCGGCGTTCCAAGGCGTAGATGGAGTTGTAGGAATACACAAGGTTGTAGAGGAAATCATTGTCATATGTTGCCTCTACATCTCTGGGATGGTAGGAAATCACATTACCGTGTTGCTGAGCGGTGAAATATCTAATCATTCCATCCAGAGCATTCCATCCATAATACTTGGCCTTGGGAGGGTTCTTAGACTTCTCTGCTGAGGCTTCCTTCTGCTTCTTAACATCCTTCGTGATTGTGAAACCCGTATAGAATGTATCAGCCTTTCTGGGGTAATACTCCTTCATCTGGCCGATGAGTTGCTCAAGATGCTTGGCTCCTTCACGCACCGCACGGTCATCCGCACCAGTGACATAAATGGTTATAATCTCCCCCTTATGGGTTATAATACATCCCTTATCTCTGAATGTAAATCCATCACGCTTCATAGTGGCTGGAGTATGGAATATGGTTGATTTGCGAACATCACGAACTCTCAAGTCCTCAATATCAATGATAGGCAAATCTATTAAAACACTTTGAACATCCTTCAAGGGGTTCTCTCCCCAATACAAATCCTTGGCCTCTTCCTTTGACATCTTCTTGTAAGGAATACGCTCAAGAGCCTTCACATCTGCTATGGCCTTATGGATGACTGAGGGAGGGGCGGTAGTGCGTTTGCGTTCAATCTTCAGACTGTCAATAACACCTTTGGGAGTGCTATGCGTCAAGGCTATACCCCCAGACAACTTAGCGGTATGGGCAACCCGGGGCAACCCGGTGCCGGAGAGCCTCTCTTTTATAGATTTCACAAGAGGTGATAGATTACCGGGTGAAGAGCCTTCAAATCCAAGAGCCTTCAGTGCCTTTGAAATGAGTGTAAGGGATGCCTTGGGATTATCCTTGAGAATATCTTCAATACGCTCATCACGAGACAACTTCTTAGGGATTTTAGCCATCTTGGGCTTCACATACTTTTCTGGGGCTGGTGGAGGTTCCTTGGCCTTGGGAGCCTCTGCCGTTTCAAAATCACGGATTTTGTCATAGGCATCTGACAACATCTTGATGACCTTGTTATTATATTCAGACGCACTCTCCTTGAATACTTGAGACGCACGAGCCTCAACACGCTTGATAAAATATGTGGCTTGTTGCCTCTCCAGTTTGACTTGGGCTTCGGCAGTAATCAGACGGTATTTATCAGTCGTATAATCCTCTTGACGGTCATCAGTCTGGTAATAGTTATATTCATCCGCATTAATGAAACCAATATACTTGTGCGTTTCACCATAGAACAAAGTCTCATATTCCTTACGCATCTGAGAAATCCTTCTACGCAGAGAAATACTTGCTGGACTACGCAAACGCTTCGCATCCAAGTTATGCTCAACCATTTTCTTACGCCTCTCACTATGTGGCTCAGTAGCCATAATGTCAGCATCCGAAAACATCCGTCTGTCCCACTTAGGATTGAAACGGTCATCAAACATCTCCGTCGTCCAAGCCTCCTTATAGACATCTCTGGCCTCCACATATAGTTTCTTGAGACGGTCAAGGTATTCGTCCCTCCCCATAAAACGAGGAGCCTTGTGGTATGGAGTTTTAAGAATATCACGAATAGTGTAAAAAGGCTGGAGATATTCCTCCACATACGGGCTTGTCTTATTACGGGCTTCGTGTGGCGTTTCATAAAGAACAATCTCATCTTGCGTTGAGGCATCTCCAATCTCCTCAATCAACTTCTCAGTCTCCTCAAGGAGTTTAGGGATTTTGGGCTTCTCACGCTTGAGCGTTCTCGCAATCCATTCACGCTTAGACTTATCCTCGTTTGTCTCAGTCTTGAGAGTTTCCAAGTAGGCAATCTCCTCCTTTCTGGCCTTCTGCTCCTTCGCACTCTCATCAGCATACAAGGCCTCTAAAATCTTTCTGGCCTCCTCCTCATCACTGACCTTCTTGAGAATAGCATTCAACTCCGCATCAGACTTATCGGGCAACTTGAGTTCCTCAATCTGAGCATCAATAGCCTCATTTGTTGGAGGAGCATCAGATGTAGGAGCAAGGACATTTCCAAAGTGTGCTGGAAGACCTTCTGGCTTCTTCTTGAGTTTGAGAATAACCCGCTTCTTCTTTGGTTCTTCCTTTGGTTCTTCCTTGGGTTCTTCCTTGACTTCCTCCTCGGGTTCTTCTTGGATTTTGAATACACGCTTCTTCTTTGGTTCTTCCTTGACCTCCTCCTTTTCCTCTGGAATAGTTTCCGATTTCGGCGACCCGGGCTGACCCGTGTTTCCGAAGTGTTCTTGGAGGATTTGTGAAGCCTCGGCCTCATCTGCGGGAGCCTCATTCTGAACACCCAACTTCTTCTTCGTAAAGGCAATACGAGCCTTCTTCTGCTCATCAGTCTCCGGATTAATGTTAGGGGCTGGAACCTTTCCTTGGAAATGCTTCGTAATGAAAGGAGACGCACCATAGGGATTGCCGTCCTCATTCAGACCTCCTTGAGACTTTGATGCCAACATCTTGTAATCAAACTTAGCCTTCTTGCTCATCTTACTGTCCTTCGCCAGTTCCCAAGTGGGGTTCTTATACTGCCCATCGTGCTTATGACTATTCTCCCACATCAGACGACGGATAAATCCAGACTTCTTGGATACACCAGACAATCCTCCTTTCATATCTTGTCCCTTCAGTTCAATCGCCTCATATAACTTATCCTTCATAGACTTCGGCACTTCCGGTGAGTTGAAATAGAACTCCAGACATTTCATCGGTAATGCCTTGAGTGTGTATGAGGTCTTAGAGTTGATTAGCCGTTTATCCTCATCCATTCCAGACCCTTCAAGTGCGTGAAAATGTAGCATCTAATATACCGGCAGATAATATATGCGACTGACACCACTTCATTGGGGATGGACTTGTAATGCCACTTGGAAAGGTCTTGGAAACTCATTTACACTAACCGTTCCGGCAAATAAGTCAAATCTTATAATACAAGGTATGAGATTTAACAAGCAGTTTAATGAGATAGAATGCTGGGGGTATTTTGAGAATAATAATATTGGCTCTCAATATAAGGATGACATCAGCAGTCCGGAAGGCTCACCTTGCTCTGGCAGACGACCGTGCGATGGAGGAACAGATGGAACGGGAGAACCCCGTAAATCCAAAGAATACCTTGAATAACCGCCGTGAGACGGCACTACGCAATGTTGGTGCCGGTGCCACACCTTCTATGGGACTTTCGCAAGTCCGTGGTGGTAAGAAGATGGTTGAGGCTCATTCAGAGAGTGATGAGGAACACGGAGAGGCTCGTGAGATGGGACACGCCCTCGGGAGACATCTCTACGGTCTCCACGGTGGGGTCTTCCACAAGGCCTTCTCAAAGGGTGTCCTTATGGCTGGAGGCAGAAAGGAGGTTGATGCTGAGCCACCTATGGCTAAGTCCGGCCTCTCAGTGGCTCAGATGCGTCAGCAACACAACAAGAACTTCAATGCCGATTTTGAGAAGAAGCATCCTATCCTTTCAAAGGTTGGTGAATACGGTATGAAGGGCGTTAGGGGTCTTTCCGATGCTATTGTGGAACACGGTGATAAGGTTGGTGTCCCTAAGGGAGTTCGTGATGTCATAAGTGCCTCAAAGAAGGTTGCGGAGGGTAAGGGTAAGACGGGTGCCTATGAGGGCAAGGGGGTGTGCGGTGGCAAGAAGCGTCGTGCCCCGGCGGGTGCCTCAGATGGCCGTCGCAAACGGGCGGATATTGTAAAGAAGGTTATGGCGGAGAAGGGAATGAAAATGATTGAGGCATCAAAATATGTGAAGGAACACGGCCTATATTAAAATCTCGTATCTTGGTATAGAATGTCCTTAGCATCCGCTCAGAACTCATTTCTGAATGCTTCAGTTGTAAGCGGTGGAGGCGGAGGCGGAGGTGGTGCCGGTTCTTTTACAAGCCTCACAGTTGCGGGTGTTCCGATTACGGGTCTATTAGGTCAAGGCTCAATACAGACAACTACGAGTGGCTCTACATATGTTGCCAAGATTGGCGGTGGTGCCGTCTTGGGTGTATCAGAACTAATCATTAACACAAACAGCACTACGGGTGTTGTTCAGTTCAGTGATATTGTTCTTGCTGATGCGGATGGCGATTGGACATATAACGCTCCTCTACCCTTTGCGGACCCACTTTATGTCCAAGTATATCCCCTATACGGCTCAGTAGCCCCGGTTGTAGGGCGTATTACCCCATCTGTGCTTGTTGGAACAACCTCAGTAGTAACACCAACAGAAATCATTGGTTCAGCAAGATTTTGTGGAAACACAGACACAAATACTGTAGGTGCTCCCAGAACATTCGGCATCCAAGGCACTGGAAGTTTATTCGTAGGTGGAAACTCTGCTGGACTTCCGACAGTCCTAACACCTCCCCAGCCAAGCCTCAGCCCTCTTGCTCCCCAGTCCTACACAAGCACGGCAGTTTCAGACTTCCGTGTCACCTTCGCAACACCCTTCACAACTCCGGCATCTATTAACCCAGACCTTGTTGCCTCTCTCAAGATGGCTTGGAACTCAACAAATCCTTGGGTAAATATCAATGTCGGCATCTACTCCCCCTATACCATCACCGTATATCTAACAACTTCAAGCACATCCGCAGTGGGTGCTGGCACACTTCTCGGCTCTTGGACTGGAATACCGGGACAAGTCTCGGCCCAGCCGTTATATTCCTCTTTCGCATCAACAGCCTACAATCAGTATCAGTCCTTTGCCGTTAGAGGCCTTGCGTCATCAACATCATACTACATCAACTTTGACTTCAATGTAGAACCCGGTGTTCAGACAAGAAATGTTGGTCTTGACTTAGCCTCATTCACATACTACTCAACGGTGTAAGGTAGATTTGTCCTCCATTTATTATCTTTCTTACTAATATAGATGTCCGCATACGGCACCGAAAAGTTTCAGACGACATCCCTACGATTAGGGATGCCGACTGCGTTCCAGAATGCCTATGCCCGTTTTGGTTCCCCCGAGCAGTATGTCTCTGGTGGAAGCCTACCCGCCCTACAGACAACAACGGGCAATGACTTCCAAGCCCATTATCACGCCCAGAAAAAGGCCGACGCAGACCGTATGGTTCGTGCGAAGGTTGATGCCACAACTATGATGTATAAACGCTCAAACTCCTCAGCCCACGGCTTCTTCGGTATGCCTAAGCCCGTTCTGGGTCAGAGGAAGTTCGCCAATCCTTCTGCTGGTGCCTTATCTGGCACATCAGCCCGTGAGGATTATGGAGATGCTCCTTTTCACTTCTCAGACGCACACGGTGTCTCCGGTGCGGGTTCTTGTGGCAGATTGGTTGGTGGAGTTCTACGCTCCGCTCAAGGCCAGTCTTATGGAATGGCTCTTCTTCAGAAGCGTATTGCCGAGTTTGACAACATCGCCAAACTCTCTGCGGAATACAAGGGAAGTCTTGCGGATGGAATGCCTCCTCAAGCAATGCCCTTTGCTGGTGAGCAACCTCCAGTCAGTGCCAGTCTTGCGGATGTTCCCAAGGTTGAACTCTCACAACTCCTCCAGTCCATTCTAAACGCACTCTCCGATGGTGAGGCCGAGGCATCTGCGTCTCGCCTCACATACCAAGATAGTGTTCGTGCCTTTGCCCTTATTGTGCGTCTTGCCACAACTGGTGGTGCGGAGGATATTGATGATGTGATTGAGTTCATAGATGGCGGTTCAAGTGCCGATGGTATTCTCCCTAAACTCGGAGAACTCACTATTCGCCCAGTGACAGATGCTCCAGTGAAGAACCAGCAACTCTATCTATCCCTCAAGGAGTTCTGGGAGCGTGTGAAGATTTATCTTGATAATATGGCGAAGACAGTTGGAATGCCCTACAAGAACCGCCAGTCCGCCTCACAAGCGTATATCAAGACGCTACGCTTCACAAAGATATTCCGTGGTAAGTTGCCCGAGGAGTTTGTTGTTGCCGAGGATGCTCAACAAGCAATGGATGACCGCTCTAACTCAGAGTTTAGTCGTGGAACACCTTTTGCGGATGATGACCGGTCAGCCCCATCAAGACGCTCTTGGCAAGGGGTTTCATCATCCTCATCATCATCTGGTCGTGGTGGCCGTCCAGTTGTTCGTCGTGAGGATAGTCAGCACGGCTATAGAGGTGATGGTGGCCAAGAGTTCTCTTATGATGACCGCCAGAGATTTGCCTATGCCTCCGGTGAGTTCCCTACGGGTGGTCGCCCAGTTGGCTTTTCTGGAGAAGAGGCTCAAGAGTATGATGAGGCTCCTCCATCCTTTCCAGAGGAAGAGGAAGGTCAAGAGGAGTTTATTGAGGATGCGACTGGAACAAATCCTTCCAATGCTGGGCCAAGACTTGTAAGCCGTAGAGATGAGACTACGGGTGAGTATGATGTTGTGGCTCCTAAGGCTGAGAGGAGGGTCTTTAAAATCAAGAAGACACCAGCATCCGAACCCGCCCCAGCACCGGCAAAAGCGTCAAAGCCTCTCCCACCATTCCTACAGAACCGTAGTGCCCTTGCGGGTCTAACAAACTCTGAGTTTCAAGCCCTTGCCAAGAAGGTGAATACTTACTATGGCAATAATCTACCCGACGGTAAGGGGCAGATTGGCGTGTCTGGCTTCTCAAAGCCCAGAAGCATACGCACCAACTTCATCAAGCGTTTAGGATTATAACAACATTATATAGATGGATATATTAGAGCCGAAGGACTTTCCGAAAGAATACCCCGCAGAAGCAGTCAAAGTATTAAATGCTATGACTTTTACTGATACTGGATTGAAAGTTGTCGGCTCATCTGCTCTAAGGTCTCAACTCTATGCTGGAGACTATGATGGCTATGAGACAGTGGAAGGATTTACATTGGACGGATTAGTGAAAAAGTTCAAGGAAATCATAAAAAACTTGCGGGTCTATGATATAGGCGACATCAAATCTGGCGAAATAGAGAAGTGGCGTGTTGTCCCTCAAAATAAGAAGGACTATAATGTTCGGAAGGCCACAGAAAAAGTTGAAAGCCTTTTGAAAGATGGCATCATTTCTTCTGAGGAGGCCGAAGAAGCCAAGAAGGTTCTGCCTTCCTATCTCGTAGCCAAACAAGAGATTAAGTTCCAAGTGGTTCGTTGGACACCCGAGGAAGCCATTGCGGGTCATAAGAAACTCCGTGATGGCTCCGACTATACTCTCAAAGAGGCCTTTCAATCCCCAGCCATTACAAAGGTTGATGTGATTGCGAAGGTCAAAGGGGTCTATACTGAGTTCTCAGTCATCTATGAGTTCATCGTAGATGGTAAGCCTCTCAATAAGGTTTCCATAGAACCCGAGGCATCTCTCAAGGAGAGCATTGCCTATTACAAGGAGGTTGATAATCCCTACAAGGTTCTGAAACGCAAGTTTGCCCTCGCAAAACTCAAGAACGACCTACCGGCAATCAAACGCTACAGTAAAATCATCAACTCTGAACTCGGCCGTTTCTATAAACTCTATTCAGACATCAAGACCCTTGGAGACTTGCTTGAGACCCGAGACGCACCCATACCCAAGTTTGACACTGAGGGCATCCCCAAGGATATTGTGGCCGACTTATCCAAGGTCAAGAGCAAGGCCGACTTACCCATCCTACGGCACATAGAAGAGCAGTTATTTGACCACCTATCCAAGGGAACCCGGCTCAGAGGCGGTATGGCTTATCGCCCATTTAACGGTTGAGTGTGTTTCTCATTTTCTTAAAAATCTCACCCACTTATATAGAAATGCCAAGCCTATCATTTGATAAGGTCAAAGGAGCCAAGCCGATTGCTATAGTCAAAGGGGGTGCCGATGAGGGCAAGGTGCTATACATTCACGCCGATGACCACAAGGGTTCCAAGCCCAAGTTGGAGATTAACCCCCAGAAATACGCTACAGAGTTGCGGGACTTGAAACCGGCTGAACGGGTTCAACTCATTAATCGCCTACAAGAAGCCCACGACAAGGGATTGGCCTCCGAGCAACTGGTTGGCGAGACGATTTTAGGGAAGGCCTTGTATGACCGCATTCTCCACGATGCCTCCAAGGCCACCACGATTGATTTACCAGATGATAGTCAGTTTCAGATATTGCCCTCACCAGACCCAGAGAAGCGTGAGGTATTTTATATTGCGGGTGCTTCCGGTTCTGGTAAATCCTACATAGCCAAGGGAGTAGCAGAATGCTACAAGAAGTTATTCCCAGACCGTGAGATTTACTTAGTGAGTAAGTTGGGCGAGGACAGCACACTTGATGCCCTTCCATTCTTGAACCGTGTGAATATCCAGTCTTTTATTGACGATTATCCAGAGTTGGATGAGTTCAAAGATTGCTTGGTGATTTTTGACGATTATGATACACTTACCGGCAATGCCGAGAAAGTTGTAGGGAAGTTAATAGATGACCTCGCCACTATGGGTCGGCATACTAATACTACTATGTTATGTCTCTCACACTATCTTACTAACTATAAGAAAACCCGTCTGTTGCTTAACGAGGCCACTCATATCATCGTTTATCCTATGGCTACATCCTTTCACGCCCTCGGCTACTTACTCAAGACGCATATCGGAATGACAAAGGATGATGTCCGAGATTTGAAGAAGATGGGTCGTTGGGTCTGCGTTTATAAGCATTATCCACAGTGGCTACTCTCCACACAACACGCCAGAGTTCTCATTCACTGATTTTTTTATATTGTGATTAAGTATAGAAATGAGTTCTTCCGGTCTCCAGAGCAGTTTCGTGAATGCTTCAGTTGTAAGTGGCGGTGGCGGTGGTGGTGGTATAACGGCGGTTGTTTCATCCCCAGCAAACGGTTCCGGTATTACTACTGTGCTTGCTGGTAGTATTGTTTCAATAGGCACTAATCTAACGGCGGGTTCTGGTATATCGCTTACACCAAGCGCAACTACTGATACGATTACCATTGCTAATACGGCTACGGGTGTTGCGTCAATCAACGCTACGCCAGTCCCCGGTCTATCAGTCACTGGGACAACTGCGGTTCAGATTGTCCCCTTATTAACGGCTCCCCTAAACAGTGGCCTTGTAATCGGCACATCTGGCAATAACCTACAGTTTGATACAACTGGCTTTGTTGGTGTTAGAGGCGTAGAAGTGACACCAGATGTCGTTCTCGGTAAGACATTTGGAAGACCCCTTGCCCCTCTCACTCCAGCCCCAGAGGAGGCACAGTATCTTTTCACAAATGCTACTGCTGGTGTGCCGGGTGGGGTTGCTATTGGTGCTGCCATTAATACTACAAACCACGGCGGATTTATTGTGTTAAATGCTACTGCTGCTGGTTGTTATTTTTTCTTCCCCACTTCTGACGCTCTTGTCCCCGCTGGATGGTGGTGTATGCTAAAGATTAATGGAACAAACAATGTGAACCTACAGAACTCCGGTGGAACTGCGTCTGCTGGAGTTCTGACTGCGGGAGAGACCTATGTATTTCTGAAAACAACGCAGTCTGCCTCCGCTGACACTTGGAAGGCCTACTAAATATATGACCTCATTATAGAAATGAGTGTCGCACAACTACAAAACAGTTATGTTAATGCTGAGGGTGGCTCAACTTCAGCACTACCGTATATCACTTGGAACCCAGCGTATCCGGGAAGACCTACTACTGTGCTTAACCCTACAGTTGATGTTCCACCAACGGGGGCTATTCCAGTCAGTGTTGCTGGTGGGGGTGTTCCTATCTATTGTTTTGCTGGACAAAAAACGGTTATTGTAGGGACAGTCCAGATTGCGACGCTCTTTAATAACCTTCAAGGCGATATATATATACAACTTATAGGTGCTGGTGGTGTTGTTAGTTATTTTGTTTCCCCCCAGATTATTAATGCTAATGGACTTGTAAGTGGTTCTTATTACACCATTACGGTTGTTGGAGAGTATAATGCGACTACAACTGGAGTTGTAATGTTTGATATGTTCGCATACTACATCGGCACACCCCCCATTCCAATCGGCTCTATAGTTGCTACTGCGTCGTCTATTATCGCATACGCAGAAACCGTATAAAATATTGCCCTAATAGAATGAGTGTCGCACAACTCCAGAACAGTTTTGTGAATAACATCACCTTTGAAACGCTTTCATCCCCTAAGTATAATGGCCTTTCTATTACCCCATCCCCCTCCAACATAACTATTCTGGACTCAAATGTTAGTCCAAGACAGTTATGGATATATGCTTTTTCGGCTAATGCTACTGATGTTTTTACGGTTGCTTTTAACGGCATCTATACTCCGGTCAATGCGGGGACGGAAATATACTTTACTATAGAGGATGCTCTGACTGGAGGTAATGTCCTCGCCAGAACCGGCACCTATGGAGGGACACGATGGGGGGCGGTTGGAAGCAATATCTATGCTGTTCCTATACCTTTCTCTATTACGGCAAGTGGTGTTAAATCTGAACCGGGGGCAGTGTGGTATGTATATGCTTATCCTACGCCTCCACTGGCTGGAGGTGGCACGATGGCAACACTTACAGATATGAATAGTCTTGTGTTTATCCCAAAATAACCTTCCCTAATAGAATGAGTGTCGCACAACTCCAGAACAGTTCTTTGAATACGAACAGTTCTCCAGTTTCACCTTCGGCGTGTATTATATCCGTAAGTGGGACTGAAGGAGGAACAAATGCTACAACATATTTTGTGAATGGACAACCCGGCTCCCTTCAGTCTATCGGCGACCTCAATCTTACTATTCCTTATCTTACTACCAATCCCGCACTGGCAAACTGTTTGTTAATCATTACTATTTCTGGAGTGGCCTATACTGATAATGCTGTATCCGATGGCCTAACTGTATATCTTAATGCGAATGATGAAACCAGTAATAATAAGTTTTATGAATATGTAATACCTCCTACCGTTGATTGGCCTTCTGGTGGAAATACTATCCTATCAGTGCGTAGTTGCCCCTTTTCTTTCACGAGTTCTTTTTTTCTGAGTGGCACACGGGTAGTTGATTATACTTTCACTTGTGGTGCTACATATACTGGAACTCAAGGTGCCATTTGGAAGGTTGGATATACTTCACACATCGCCATCGCCAATCCATAGTAGTCTGGGTTCGGCCGGGTTGAGGCGGGTTGCCCAAACCGCAAAGTATTTTTATGGCCTACTTTTAGAATGTTTGACCCAGTCCATCATTTTGATAGTTCCTTTGATTACTTCTACCGTGTGGTCTATCGGCCTTCTATGGGAACCGTTTTAGTCGCATACACCCGCTGGATTGGGAATACGATACGATAAGAGTTATGGGTTGAGGCGGGTTGAGCAAATCTAACATTTCCTTGCTGGGTCAAGCCGGGTTGGCCTACCGTAAGTTTTGTATGGATTTCTCGTCATTATTGGGCCAAAAGAATAGTTGGCGGTAAGGGCAACCCGGGGCAACCCGGTGGAGAACTCACTCCAACACCTCCAATGTTCGGATAATCGCAATCAACTTATTCCGTTGTTTCTCAATCTCTTCCGACAACTCATTGTTCCTACATTCTATCCAGATGTCATATAGAGCCATCTGAATAGCATTCAAGTGTGTTAAAAGGACTTCCGTATTAACTCTCGGCATCTAATAGATGGATACAACTTCTACGGCATTGACAAGCACTGGTGCGGTTGTGGCTCTTGGAATAGCATATAGAGTATGGACGGCAATCAAGGGTCGTCGTCTTGTATCAGATTGTTGTGGTCGTCAGTTGGAGATTGGTGTTGATGTTCGTGATATGCCTCCAACGCCAACGCATCCAGAAAAGACAAATCATCCCGAACAACCAAAGAAGGAAAAGCACGAACGAAGTCTGAGCGGATATTTTCAAAAAGCGAAGTCGCATCGTGGGGAGACAAAAAAAGAAGTATCTGAGAAAAAGCATCAGCACCCGACAGTTGCGGTGGAAGACATCTCTCCCGTATCCGCTGGTTCAGCCAGTTCTGCGTCCATAGAATATGACTGTGAGAAAGGTTCCCCTTCTGGAGAAGCACCTTCCTTGCCTCACTCCGTGTCAAAGTGAGTTTATCCGGTTTGAATAGTGGTAGTTCAGTGGGTTCCTCAACCTTTTTCTTTTGCCTTAGTGGAGAACAAAAGTTCATCTACTATAGATGGAGGAAATACAATCATACCCCTTGTCTGATAGTGATATACGAAAGATACTGGGTAAGGACATTAAAATCATCACATACCCTCAACTTGGAGAGATGTCATCTATTGATGAGGCATTTGATAGTAAGGGTCGTTGTATAATGCTTTACTTGACGGAAGACAATCACTCGGGTCATTGGGTTTGTATGTTAAATAAGGGAAATACAATAGAATACTTTGACCCTTATGGCGAAGCACCAGAGGAACCCCTTAGTGATGTCCCTCAATCTAAACTCCAAGAACTTGACGAGAGTTCTCCATATCTTACAAAACTACTACGAAGTTCCGGCAAGAAGGTTGTATATAATCATTATGCCTTCCAAAAGACGAAGAGAGATGTGAATACTTGTGGCCGTCATTCAGTGGTGCGGTGCCTATATGCCCCTTACAACATAACGAAATACAAGAAGGTGATGGACAGCACGGGTATGACCCCGGACAACTTCGTATCGGCATTGACCGCACAGAAGTTAGGGAAATAAATATATGTCCTATTTAGAATGAGCCGTTCCTACCAGAGCAACTGGGAGACAGTCGGGTCAAGTGCTGACCCAGATGTAGTCTATTACAACGCTTCCATTATTAACAACAACACCGATGACCAGTTGGCTGGATATGCGTTCCAAGACCCTCCAGTCCGTTTCAATGAGACCCGTGCTCAGCCGATAGTGCGTGATGCCTCACAGTATCAGTTCAGTATTATCCGGTTTGTGGTGAATGGGCCAAACAAGGATATTCCTCTCTTCATTCCGGCTATTCAGTCATACACTGGGCAGACGGATGTCAATCTAACCGAGTATGGCTTAGGCTTGTCGGCTTCTATTCCAGTGACCCTAACGGCCGGTGGTTCAGACACAGTCAATCTATGTAGCCTATTGAAGTATATAAGTTATGTTCCAGAAATCCAGAACCCTAATCTCGCACCAACCCCTAACCCTCCATCCAACCAGAACTTCATTGGTGTATGGAATAATGCCCTCGCATACAACAAGGGAGATATTGTAGTTATTCCAACCATCATTAACGCACAGACTGGCGAGGTGAGTGAGGCATACTATGTGGCAACGAGTGATGTCCCTATCGGCACACCAATCACCGGCTTCTATTTTGTGCTTGGAGTTGGAACAGTAAGATATTGGTCTCCGACATCAAGCGAACTTGGTCGCCCTCAAGATGTATCCACACGCTACTACTGGGTTCTAACCTTCCAGCACTGGGTCAATCTTATTAATGCGACAATAGTGTCTGCCAATCAAGAACTATATGCTGAGTTTCAAGCCTTAGCAGTCAGTCTTGCCTATACTCAGCCATATGCGACATACGACGACTGGGTTGTTGATTACCCTCCACCAGTTGTTTCCTATGACATCCCTACTGGCCTCTTCAGTATTTCATATCCAGACTACTATACTCAGCCACTTGGTGTAAATAGTGGCTTCGGCGTTTTAGGACTTTGGTTCAACCAGAACCTTGAGGGACTTCTATCAAACTTCTTGACAACCTATTACAATACACCGGCTGGTGATGGCTCAATGTCGGCTGGTCTCAATCCCCGTGATTTCCCCAGTGGCTTTGTTTATAAGATGGAGGCTCAGCCAACTGGATTAGGAGCCAACCGTGTTCCCACGACAGATATATATCCGGCTTCACCATACTCTGGAACGAACTACATTGTAATGACGCAAGAGTGCCAAAGCACCAGCACCCTCTGGTCTCCGGTTGAGAGCATTGTGTTTATCTCAAACTTGCTCCCACTCCAGAACGAGCAGACGGCTCCTCCAAATGTGTATGGTGCGGGGAACATTGGCCAGTCATCCGCTACGGCACCATCGGCTTTCCAGCCTATCATTACGGATGTTGCGAATGACCTTTCATTAGACCCGTTCGCATACCGCAAGATGATTTACTACGCCCCTCAAGCCGAGTATAGAATGGTTGATTTCCAGAACTCCAAGTCCGAGATTAGAAGCATTGATATTCAAGTCTTCTGGAAGAACCGTCTCAATAACCAGTTGTATCCCCTTTCTATGTATAACCTTTCATCCGTCTCCCTCAAGATGATTTTCAGAAAGAAGAATGCCCTTTTGAATATGGCGAAATCTGAACGCACATCTCTCTACTGAAGCGTAAGTTCCCGGATAAATATTATCCACAGACTTACACTCCCCCAAAAATATAATGTTCCCATTGAGTATAGAAATGAGTGCCGACATTCAGAAGGAGAGTGTCTTTGACGACCGCATCATCCAGTCCCCTCCCCGCTACGCCGTTGAGAAGGGTGCCCTTTCGCTTACGAATGCCCCATTCAATGCGATTGCTGCCACACAGTCCCAGCAGACATTTAACATCTATGTTCCTTCTGAGAATGTTTTTGTTGATAGAGCGGTGCGTTGGTCTGGCACGGCGTATTTCCAGATGACGGCCAACCTCTCGGTTGAGTTCCTCACATCAGCCGTTCCCGGCGTGACCCCCCTTGTCACTTACGGCCAAGATTGTGCTCTTTCTCCCCTACCTCTAAACTACCTCTGCCAGACGATGACGGCCACGATTAACGACACGACAACGGTCATCAACTCCCAAGATGTTCTTATGGAGGTTATGCGTCTAACGAACTACAAGAAGAACTTGCTCCAGAGAACTTGCCCCACGATGCTTGACAAGTATCAGTGGAACGGCACGGCTCTCCGTTGTATCAACGACCCTATGGCCGGTTTTGCTGAGGCGATGAATGTGGATGAACAGCCCAACGGTGCCTTCAGTGGCTTCTCTTGGACTGACCAGAACGGAACGCCCCTTGAGACGCTTGGTGCCTCTGGCCTTGTTGATGGCCTCAACTTCCCATCTGGCTACAAGGCTGGAACATATGTTGTCGGTGCCTCAACGGTTCTCTTCGTGAATGGCATTCCGGTTCTCAGAACCGCCGGCCAAAACTCATCTGTTCCCCTCTACTTCCGCTTCCGCTCAACGGAGAAACTCGTCCTCTCACCCTTCGTGTTTGCGGATGATTGCGAGGATGACACGGGTCTCTTCGGCATCAACAACATCCAGTTGATTATGAACTTCAAGTCGGGTGCCCCTCTATCACGCATCCTCCGCACCCGCAATAACGCTGGTCCTTCCTCAGCCCCCTCTCTCACTACGGCTCCTTATTCCCTACCTACGGGTTCTGGCCCAGTGCTTTCTGGCATCACTTGGAACACGGCTCGTAGCCAAGGTGTATGGGACAGTGCGGTAGTGAATGTTCAGTTCCTCACGCCTTCCCTTGATGTCCCCCTACCTCCTAAGTCAGTCGTTCCCTATATGGAGTTTCCCCGCTACATCACCCAGCAACAGAACGGCCAGATTGACCCCGGTCAAGTCCTCCAACTCCAGTCCCAGACAATCACGCTCCCCCAAATCCCAGACCTCCTTCTCATCTATGTCAAGGCTACGAAGTCTGGTGCGTTCCCAGACCCCCAAGGCACGGATTACGGTGATTGCTACTTGCCTATCGCCAACTCGTTCAACTCATCTATCAAGAACCCTCTCTCAATCAACTTTGACAACTTCTCGGGTCTCCTCTCATCCCACACGACGGAGGAACTCTACCAGATGTCCGTCAGCAACGGTCTCCAGATGCCTTGGAATACTTGGTCTGGCCTTGCTCGTTCTGAGAACGCCGTCCCCGGTGGCTCAGACGGTGTTGAGCCTTTCTCGTATGCGGGTCAGTTGCGTTCCACGGTTGGTGGCTTCCTCGTGCTAAAGCCCTCAAAGGACATTACACTCCAGCCCGGACAAGCACCATCACTTGTAGGCAACTTCACGCTCCAGTTCAATCTTTCAGTCGTTAATACCTTCACATTCCAAGTCGTCCCTACGCTCTATGTCATCACGGCCAACTCTGGCTTCTTTGAGAGCATCCGTGGCTCATCCCGCATCATCAAGGGCGTTCTCTCCGAGCAAGACATCATCTCAGCACCAATGGCGGGTGCTCAGACCCGTGCGGGTCTTGCCCGTCTCGTCGGCGGTGTGTCATTCAGTTCCCTCGCCAATATGTTCTCAAAGGCGAAGAACATCTACGAGCAGACGAAGCCTATCGGCACGGCGGTCAAGAATGCCTTGGGCGATGAGGGTATGATGGGTAAGGTCAAGGGTGCGATGGGTGCCGTTGGCTATGGCACGGGTGCCGGTTCCCGTCGTGGCCTTTCAGCCCGTTTAATGTAAAATAAAATATCATCGTATAGTATATAATGGCTCTCGTGGATACAACTCTTACATCCCCGAGAACTCTTGCCGTTCAGCCAGTATCATCACAGTCCTTCCCGTGGTATGTTCGTGTTGGAAGCACTTATGCTAACTACAGTTCCGGCACTCTGGTGTCATATGGCACAACTGGATTTACCACACAGAATGTGGTGGCAACGACAGCACCAACGATAAATCCCATCAATGGCCCGGCTGGCTTTATTCCGATTGCTCCCTATGTTGGAGCATATACTGTTTGGAACAACACAACGGCATATCTTAGTGGTTCTATAGTGACAAATAGTGTTCTTGGTATTGCCCCAGCAAATGTGATTGTTTGGATTTGTCAAGGTAATGTTCCGGCTGGAGACCCCCAACCATCGGCACAGACTGGAGATGACTGGACAATCTTAGGTTTTGTATGGAATAATGGAACCACGCCGAGTGTTGTTGATAATGTTTATTTTTCCGCCGATGGACTTAGAGTTTTCAAAGCCCTTACTGCTTCTACGAATGCTCCCCCAGCCACTGCCGTCAGTAATACGGATTGGCTATATCTATATAGTGTAAATGCTGTGGCCTCCAACTATTGGCTTCCAATAGACGATGGTGAGCCATATTGGGACAGTGGTAATACATATTACCCCGGTGATGTTGTATCGGCCTATGTTGAAGATGGTGGAGATGAGGCCTTACCCCTTTACCTTTCCCTAACTAAGAACAGTGGGTCAGCCCCTCCAGTTTCCAGTAGTGATTGGAAACCCCTAACAACATTGAGTAGTGGTATCGGTTCTGGTATTACTATTAATAATGCGGGTTTCGTATCCACCGCCATTGTTGCGGGTGCTGGTATATCTCTTGTGCCAAGCCTATCTACCGAGAGCATCACGATTTCCGCACCATCTCCAGTATTGTCTGGTGTGGTGACAATAACACAAGCCACTGCTGGTGGCTCATTAACAACCATCACAGTTTCGGGTTTGACAACGGCAACGGGTAAGGTTCTAATCACGGTTGCTCAGAATGGCTCAAATGTTCTACCCTATGTTGAAAACTCTTTTTCCACTGGAACTATTGTATTTGAAACTCCTTGTGTTCCTTTTGTTCGTGTCAACACTGGAACATTTGACATTGTATTTGCTAAAAGCACAGTAGCCCCTACGGGTGGCACACAGACTATCCAGCCATACACGGTGGATGTTCATTACACAGTTCTCTCCCTATAATAGAATGGAGCATATCGCCACAATCAAGACATTCCAGTCATACCCTATAGAGGATATGAATGGATTGTTTTCAATCCCGCCATTTACCGAAGGTCGCCGATGGCCTACCAAAGTATTTTCAACGCTAAGTTGTTCGGTGAGAACGGCTTCCCCTTCCAATCTCCCTTTATCTTACTGTGGGACTTGTGGAACACGGATTTCTTCTTCTCAGCCGTCCCCTTGGGAACCTTTCCGGCCTTCTCCAAATGTGAATAGATAATGTGGTCTCCATAGCCTACCTTTCCGAAGGATATGACCCGTCCGTTCTCATCTGGAATAGCCAGTTTTGCGTCTCCTTCTGCGAAGCCAAGTAGTTTATATGGGTAGTGGTGTTCCTTGGCTCGTCTCTTTGCCTCTTCAAGGTAAGCAGACGGTTCAATACCAGCCTTTTTCAACTGGGCTTCAAACTTCGGGTTGCCCCGGGTCGCCGATTTCGTAAATCGTCCCATCCCCTCTAAAAAGGCATCAAAGTCTTCCTTACTGTTTCTTCGTGTAGGGCGTTCTTCCATAGGAGCATCTGGAGCATCTCTGACTTTTTCTCTGATGTAGGCAAGTATTCTGTCTGCTATTGCTTGTAGTGGGTCTGACAACTTTCTCATCAAGTTATACTGTCTGCCTTCTGGTATTACATCATAATGGTCTCTCGCATACGCCCGACGGATGATTTCAATACCTCTTTTAGCATTGCGATATTCTTCTGCCATATTCGCCATTAACCACCGAGGGTTCTGTGTAAATCTAAGATGGACGGCATTTTCTAATGCCTCCAAATCTCTCTGAGCGTCTTCTGTTGCTCCACAACCTCTTAGTTTTCCAGAACCAGATTTGGATGCTCTAATACCATTATGTAGGTCATTCGCATTCTGATTTGCCGTCGCCATCTGATGTAGATGAGGAGGTAAGATATTCCACCAGAACTGGAAATCTGGGTTATTATCTGGATATAGATTTACAACAAAGTTTGTGAGTTCATCGTATCCAAAGCCATTTTGTGTTATAGCCATATCCATCTGACCTACATTATGTTGTATCTGTGCTAGTGTCCATCCGTATCCCGTAGCATCATAATACAACGGTGGAGGAGGTGGGGGGAGTGCTTCAAGCGGAGGAGGTTTATCTCTCATCTCTCTACCACCCTCTAATGCTACATTAACTCTGGCTCCAAAGTCTGTAATGGCTTTTGCGACTGGGGCAACATACTGAGGGAGTTTAGCCACGAGAGAAACAACATCTTGCTTGATGAACTTCTGGGCTTTGCTTGTAAGAACTCCGTTGGCTGAGAGGAGACCGGAGACGAAATCTTGGCAGTTGTCTTGGAAGGGGTCGTATCTAAAAAACGCCTCTCCCTTCTTCGCTTCTCCTTTAGAGAGGAACTCGGTAAGGGTTGTGTTGCTGGGGTAGGGGCTATTAATGATTTCACTATCTGGCTGATTTGGCTTGGCTCGTCCAACATAGATGACTTCATTCTTTTCTACTAATACGGGAACATTCCCTTCAAGGGTAAGCATAAGACCCAAATGAAAAAGTCTATCAAAGTTTTCCTCTTGTTTGGCCTTTGACCAAGTTCCAGCCGATAGGAGATTGAATGCCATATTGATGGCTACGCCAACGGGGTCTCTACGGATTTTGAGACCTATAATCATCTTGTCTCCATACTGCTCAAGGAATGAGCGGACAGATGGAGGATATGAGTTTCTCACACCTTGAGATACATCTGATATTCTCTTGCGTGTTGCGGATGCTGGATTGAATACCTCATTCATTACCTTATTTGGATTGACGGCATCCTTGATGAAATCCCAGATGCCACATCCATTGAGTTCTCCCCAGCCACGCATTTTGACATTATCATCAATCCGTTTTATCTGTTCCGCCATTGAGTTGTCATCTTCGGTGGGGTAGGGACTGTGTTTCTCATTTTTTATGAGCCATTCACCCTCAGCCTTCAACTTGTCCCCCAGTCCCTTTAGATAATCCTTTTTGGTCTTTGTAAGTCTCTCACCTTCAGCCTTCTTTTCATTCTCGTCATAGGCAACCTTTGCTTGAAAAAAAGCAAAGGCGTGTTGCTCATACTCCTTCTGACGGACACGCAGTTCCATCTCAGCCTTCTTGCGTTTCTGCTCTTCCTCCTCTCGCTTCTTACGATTGGCATCACCAGTCTCAGTATAATCTTTCTGGAGGTCATCCAAACGCTCCATACCGCCACACATACCATCACCCTCTAATGGACGCTCATTCTCCTTATCTCTTTCCCTATGTCTCTGATACAGAATATCAAATGCTTTGTTCCACATATTCTGTGCTTGTGTTTGTGAATGACCCTTTGACATAATAAACTGGACTATATCATCTCGTTTCTCATTCGTCATTCCACTCTTGAATGCCATATCAATCCTCTTTATAATCTCTTCAATGAGTTCCTCTTCAAGGTCTCTTTCATCATCTGTATCCCCTCCACGCCCACTCAATCCGTGTTCTCTATTATACTGAGCCATCGCCCTTCTGTGTGCGTATTCATTGATAGAGTTTGTGCTGTCTATTGTGGCTTTTACCATCGCATTAGCCCCCTTGGGATATGGCACTTTAGCCTTCTTGACCGGTGGCGGTGGTAGTTCTCTATCTGGCAGTTCATCTCTGAATAAGGCCTCACTAAATGGACTTTCATTATATCCCGCTGGTGTTCTCATTAACGCACCAGTAATAGGGCTTACAAATCGTTCAACATCTGAACGGCGTAATCTATATTCACCCGTTTCTGTTCTGCGATTGATGGGTATATCATTACTTATTGTGGATGCCCGGCTTCTGGCATTCGCCCTTTCCATACCACCCTTCAACCGTAGGTCATTATCGTGTTTAGCATTTCCATCTAAAAAAGAATACACTCTCGCAACTGCCCACTGTTCTTTTGACAGTTTAGCAGACATAGGAGCATTCACACCTTTCACAAAGGAACCCTTGAGACGCACAGATGCTGGTTGTGTCTTATACGCACCAATACCACGCTTATATACCTCCTTTAGTATCTTGAGTGGCACCTTTGAAATCTTGGAGAGTTCCTTCATTGAATAAGGCCTATCCTCCAGTTTATTAGCCTTAAGAAAGTTTTCTCTATGGGTCATCTATTTATCACACATAAAAATATTTTTAGATTTGCTCAACCCGCCTCAACCCGGTGGAGGAGTTGTCTTCTCCAAAATACCACACCAGTATTTACCCGCACCACATTCGGTCTCCTCCCATTCCTTCACCATATCATTGAACTTCATCGCCTTGTATGGATGGCTCTCCTTCTTCTGAGCCACGCCACAAAGAAGCATATACATCTTGAACTTATCGGGGCTGATATTGTGATTAGTCTGTGCTTGGAAGATATTGCGGAGTTCTGATGATGAGATTTGGAACCGCCGGTCATTCACATCCTTATTAATATGGTATGAACGATTGAGCCACTCCTTGACCGGATTGTTCTCATCCATATACTCCTCAGATGATTGGCGAACAGATGCCGGGGCAATCAATCCATTACGCCGTGTCTCGTTATATGCCTCAAGCAGAATATGGAACATCTCATCACGCCACTCGGGTGATTTGATAATCTTATCCTTGAGGTCTTCATTGATTGGCTTGTGTGTAGCATCCGTTGGCTCCACCACGAACTTGAATGGGAACTCCAAGACTTCCATACGCCGTTGAATACCGCCATCCGCACGATTGAGTTTGGGAATAGCATTGGTCTGAAGGAACAGACCAAACTGTGGTCTGTAGCAAACGGTTGAACGATACATATCTCTCGCAATAATATCATCACCGCCGGACATCTCCTTAATCACACCCGCTTGTAGTTTGTCCTCAGCCTCTGGCTCAGACGCTTGAACGAAGCGTTTGCCCTTGGCCTTGGCTATGGGAGGATTGGGAGCATCCTTCTTATCTTGTATCTTCGTGAGGCACGAATGAGGGATTGAATGGTAATAGTCGCCAAAGGCTCTCTTGATGAGTTCCGATAGAAGCCCCTTGCCATTACCGCCATTGCCCGTCCATACATAGAACTTCTCATACTTCTTGGTGCCGTTGAGACACGAAGCGATTGTCTTGAGAGCATACTCAGTGAGTTCGCTAAACTCATTCTTGGCTTCAATAGCCTCTGAGGTCTCAAAGAGAGAACGGATTGTATCAATCAGTTCTGATTGTGCGTTTGCGAAACGCTTCTTGGGGAACGCATAGCCCGTGTTGAGGCACACAAAGTCCTCTGGCTTGATGGGTCTCGCCTCACCCCGCTCCAAGTCATAGACCGCATCTGAGAATGCGAATAGATGGCGTTGCTCATCCATCTTCTTGTCCAGACTGTCATCATTATACATTGAAGGCAAGAAGGCAATCACGCCATCACAGAATGTCTTGTTGCCAATACACGATGCGAAGGATGTGAGGTTCTTGTATCGGCTCTTCATAATGAGTGCGGTGGCCTCATCGGTCGCCTTCAAGTCAATGAGTTGCTCGTGTTCCTTGATTGACTTTCTGAATGAGTTCCAAATGTCGGCAAGGAGACCAGATGGTTGCTTCTCGTAGTGCTTCCAAATGTTAGATGGTTGTATCTGGAACCAACCCAGTTTCTCATTGTAGGCATACGCATCTGGCTTAAGATTATAGAAGTATCTTGCGGTCTCGGCGTGGTTGTGATTGCGGACA
>Ga0114978_10000741_pt1 | contig 27393 bp, 28 predicted proteins | sample S_140212_EF_Meta_FD_87027 | JGI IMG/M metagenome (GOLD analysis project Ga0114978, IMG submission 87027) | Freshwater microbial communities from Lake Simoncouche, Canada to study carbon cycling - S_140212_EF_MetaG | ecosystem: Environmental > Aquatic > Freshwater > Lake | place: Lake...
CCCATAAGTAGCTCCGTTTTTTGCATTTCGGTCCGTTCCCAATCCGCTCAGTGATCGGGTCGCGATTGATGTCCACCAAGTACGGACCGGCGAACTGCAAGCCGTGTCGGTGTCTGGTCCGCTCGTATGGCAAATCGGCCCTTCCATTCCAACTCATCGCCGCCATTTTCTACAGCAGAGCCGGTACACCGTGTGTACTCGTCAGCGAATTGAAAGCCCGCGTGAACTCGAATACGCATCCCATGAAGACGCTTTTGCAATTGATCTCCATATTCAATCGGAAATCCACAAAATCACGCTTCCCGCAGGACAGCGAAAGGAAGCGAGGAAGTACTTCGGCCTCCACAACTTCACTGCATACTCGCTTTTTGGGAGGGACAATCTGAGGACAATGGGGAGAGGAATCCCCAGGATTCGAGGCAATTTCGGCAATCGGTAGCGACTGGCATTCTTGTAGCCGCAGCATCCCCGCAGCAAGGATCGATGCGATGTCGACCAGTCGCTGCTCGTCGGGTCGGCGCGCAGTGTCAGCGCAACGGGTCATAGGCAAAAACTCCGCAAAGAGAGAATGGCAGGTACTTGGCCGAGCGCGGCCTCGATTGTTTACCTACCGGGTGGAGGTTCGAGTTGACGGAGAATTCTATTCCGCGACAACATCTACCTGCAGGCTCATCAAACCTAGAATAGAGAACTCTGCGTGGTTTTTGGGGGCCAGAACACTCCGAGCACGAGCCATGTATTCTAGGGAAAGTGGGTTCCCATGAAGAACCGCGTATCCTTGTCATCGCGACAAAGTTCGCCGAGAAATTTGTCGCGTACGCTCTGTGCAGCGGCCTGTTCCGAGCCGAGTCGCTGGGCTTCGTTTAGGAAAAGCATTCCCAACTCCCAGTCTTCGCACATGGCAGTATGCGACTTGCCATTGCTGTCTTCACATTCGAACACGTAATGGAACGTGAATGGAATTTTTCGTAACGGCTTCTGGGGCGGGCCGAAAAGAGTGAGCTGAGTGAATATCGATTGCCACTCTGGCTTCCACTCTGTATTCGCCGGGCGAATTTCCAAATCGAGCACGCGAGAAGGGCGGACGATCCCTAAAGAGGTTTTGTCTTGTTCGTGCAGGCTGACGAGTTCGTTGCGAGTGAAATGGGGCAATCGATCAATGATCGCTCGCCGATCTTGCCATTCGTTTTTTGTATTGAGCGGTTCCCCCAGCAATTTGATCGATTCGAGATCTGGACGCCGGCTTTCTTTGCGATTGTCGTTGCCAGAGCCGTTTGGACCGAGAACCACCTCAATCCACTGATACTTCTTGAACTTCTGGTGTTGCTCGCGGTATCGATAGTCAACCGGGTAGAGACGGATCCACTCGCCAGACTCAGTCACCCCCGCAGTGCAGACCAACTCCTGATACCCCCGTGAAGGATGCGGATATGTCATCACGGTGATTAGTACTTTAGCCGTGAGCGTCTTCGACATTACGTCGCTCCCATGAGGTGCCTAATCGGGAGTTTGATCTCCTTTGAAACGGCCGCTGCCAGTCTTGAACGGTGGCAGCACGTCGGTTCCGATTCCCTACACACCAGAACGCTCGGCAATTCCGTCACGAGTCGTCCAACCTGCTGAATGGACGCGCGCTCGTCCTTCAGGATTGTTTTCTCATACCTATCGAAAAGAGTGTCGTAATCGTCTTGAACAACGAGGCTCTGCCGGTCTTCACTTCGGATTCCAAGTTCCGGCAAGTGGACATAGTCGATTTCGAGCCGATCGGTCAGTCGCTGCAATGTCGATTTGTGGAAACCGTATCTTCTGGCGATGGGATTATTGCGAACATCAATGAGTCTCTTGATACCGGAAACAATCAACAGGTTGAGGAATCCATCGATGCTCAGTCCTTCATAGCCTGCTGTGAAGACTGCAGGTTTAGCCTCTGGGCGGACGCTGAGTTTTCGTCGCTTGCTGTTGACGGTAAATGCCGGGTATCGCTCATAGACATAGTCGACAAGGGAGGTAATCTCTTTCTTTCCGAATCGCGAGACCAATCGCATTGCATCGCGTTCAACGTCCCTTCCCGGTGAGCCTGCGGAAGCTGCGACCTCGGAGTTAAGTGACCAGTGGTTTTCTCCGTCATCGTGCAGGTAGTTCTGCGCTACGAGTTTTTCGGCTTCCTGGTACAGGGCGAAGGAGAAAGGCCCATACAGATAAGGAACGAAATCGTAGAACGCTGGTCCACCCAAAGTCTCGCTCTCGGACCGTAACAGAAAGCACCATTTGGTCAGTTCGGTTCGGGAGACCGGGCGATCAGCAAGTTTCAGCAATAAGATCAATAGTTTCTGTCGGTTCAACATCGCGTTTGCCGTCCATGGTTTCTCCCAGCACGTCGACCTGATCGCACTGGACGGAATTGTAGAGACCGCAAGTCGAGACGCCAAGGCAAGTTCCCGCGCATCTGCCTGGCCGGGCCACTCAGGCCAGAGGGAGACACTCAGGAGAGGAGACACTCAGGAGAGGAGACAGTCAGGAGAGGCGACACTCAGGAACCGGAAACTCGCCATTCCGTTTGAGATTTCTACGTTGTTTTCGTAAGGTGTGGTCTTGGCGAAATCTTCGTCCGTATCCCTGAATGACTTTAATCTGAAAACTTCATGAGCGATCCAAACCTTTCGTCTTTTATTTGGTCGGTCGCCGATCTGTTGCGTGGTGACTACAAGCAATCGGAATACGGCAAAGTGATTCTGCCGTTTACTGTGCTGCGGCGGTTGGATTGCGTGCTCGACGACACCAAAGTGGGTGTGCTCGCGGAGCTGGAGAAACGGACGAAAGCGGGGTTGAATCCCGAGTCGTTCCTGTTGCGCAAGTCCGGGCAACATTTCTTTAATACCTCACCGCTCGACATGAAGTTGCTGGTGGGTGACCAAGACAACATCAAGGAAAACCTGTTCGCGTACATGCAGGCGTTTTCGCCGGCGGTGCGAGATATCTTCGAGAGTTTCGACTTTCACACGCAAATCGATCGGCTGGCGAAGTCGGGACTGCTGTACCTGGTCTGCGAGAAATTCGCGAACATCGATCTGCATCCCGAGACCGTCAGCAATGCCCAAATGGGAAACGTGTTCGAGGAACTGATCCGCAAATTTGCGGAAATCTCGAATGAGACCGCTGGGGAACACTTCACACCGCGCGATGTCATTCGGCTGAAACAAAAAGGGGACGCAGCACATTTACGGGGGCGACAAGGCGTACGGGGAGAATATAGACATTTTTGCGAGATGTCAATTTAATGAGCTGCGTCCCCTTTTCCTTTCCAACGCGACGCATCCACCACTTTAACGTCGTTATCGGGACTCGTACAGCGCCTCTGGCAAACCCCGTTCAACCTCGGGTTCCGTGGCGTTGAAGAGCAGTCGCTCATCAATCGCGTTCAACAGCGACTCGAATTTGGTCTTCAGTTCTTGCGGGTGACAAACTCGTGAGCATCGTACGGTACAGTCGACGGAAAAACACGAATTCGGCAATCGCCAGCCCAAGTGCCGTCATCAGACAGGGCTTCGGGTGAAGAAAGTGATTCTAGCTACCAACCGCAAGCACCGGTGAAAACCGATTGGGTTTGACTTCACCACCTGTATTTTAACTGGCTAACGTCAAAGGTCAGCGGATGGTACTCCGTTGGGCTAGACCGATTTGTTCGACGATTCTGCGTACGAAACGGTTCGACCCCCAGACTGTTCTTGTCGCTTTCGTGCATCCTCGCTGATCGCGTGAATATCGCCGCCGAAGTCATCGGAGATTCGTTTGCGCGTCTGATGAATGTCGGCAATCGTTGAGTGTGCGTGTTCACTATTGGTCATTTTCGTCATCGTCTAACATCTCCTCTGGCGTGCAGATGATTGGAACCCAGCAATTCAAGCCGACAAGCACCTGTTGAATCTTGGGAAGAATTCTGGCGTTCGCGATATGTGTGAGTCATTGTAAACAGCGGCTGCGATCTGCGTTTTTGAGTCCTGACAGCTTTGATTTTTCTGCCGTTGGCTTCTAAAGTGGATCGAGCTTCAGCTTGCGAATCTCTTGCATCGGAAGGAACAGGTGTCGAGGATCGTCAAGCAACGGACGAAATCCAAACTTCAAATAGAAGTTTCGAGCGGTGTCGTCGAGAGCATCGACTTCCACAGCCCGAATGCCGACCTGATCGGAAATCTGCATTGACCTTCGCAGGGCATCCACCAAAAGTAATGCACCCAGTCCTTGGCCTTGCACGCTCTGATCGACAGCCAGCCGACCAATCAGGACCACCGGGATGTCCAGCCGAGGCAATCCCTTGGCCTCAGTGGAAGGCAATACGTCGTAGATCACTCGATGAGTTGAGACTGCATAGTAGCCGAGAACGGTTGCCTCATCAGGGCGGGTGGCAACGAACGTGCGTGAGAGATCACGACGGTCGAACTGACTGGCCCGATCCTTAAGCCACTCGTTGAGCATCCGCTGGCCGCAGTCGAAGACCGAGCGGTCATGGGCCTGGTCTAGCCTGCGAATCGTCCAATTCGCCATCAGCCGACCTGCTTCTTATACCGTCTGGCGGCTTTCACCAGGGCCTCGTTCGGCTTGCTGGATTCGTCGTCCAGCATGGCCGCAAAAACTTGCCGGTCCCGCTCGCTGAGCCGGGTGACCTGCTGCTCGTGGAGAATTTTTCGGGCCGCATGAACGAGGTTGGAAATGGCGAAATCGCTGATGGACTGCCCCATCTCGGCGGCGGCATCTTCAATCGTCTTCTTCAGTTCGAGGCTGAGCCGGAAGTTGATCCGAGCATCGCTGTTCGTTGTCGGCATCATCCGGCCTCCTTTTGTTCATGTGGCAATCTCACGCAAATATGTACGTCAAAACGCCACACCCGTCAAGCCGAGACTTCCGCTATCTCCTTCGATCAAGGCTGGGGTTCAATTTTAAGTTCTCGTTCCGAATTGATGTTTGGGTCAAAGAAAAAAGGATGAGTCCAATAGTTTAGGACTCGCTGTCGTCGATTCCCTTTTTCGGTCGGCCTCGGGGGCGAAAGGTGGATTCGAGTCCGGGTTGTTTGGCGGTTGCCTCTTGCCGTGACTCTGAGCCGTAGGGGCGGCCTCGGACGACAGAGGCTTGCACGGCTTCCTGTTTTTTTTAGTCAAGGCGCGGTGCACTCGCGTGACCCAGTCGTGAGGGGGTGGGATTGGCCAGGGGCATAACATCGGTTTCTCTTGATGTGCTGTGGGAGGCAACCAACGCCACAGGCTGTTGCAAGTCCAATCCTCGGCCCGTTCTTGGCATGGCGAAGAGAAGATCCAAAGATAACGTTACCTGTCAACGATTATTTGGACATAATCACGTTTCTTCGCGATACTCCCTTTTCTTCGCCCGAGCACGAGGAACGATGTCGTCTGGTCGGCTGCGGCGGTAGAATCACGGACAGGATTTTGGACAGCAGGAAAAAAGGAATGAAGGAATTCCATTTCGGATGTCTGCTGGAATTACATTGTGTCTTTCCCGAATGACGGTGACATCCGAATCTGTTCAGGGCGCAGGAGCAAATCATGACGATACTTGAAACAACGGCAATGATTCTCGACGACCGGCGACTGGTGCTGCAACTGCCAGACAATGTCTCTCCGGGAAACCACCGCTTGCGGATCGAAATTGATCCCGTTACCGAGCCCGCTTCAATTGACCTGGCGGGAAAGGGAATCGACGAACGCCAAGCGGCGGACCTCAGGCACCGTCTTGGAACATTCGCGGAGGACTGGGATCGGCCCGAGGCGGGGGTTTACGATGAACGCTAAACGCGGTGATGTTGTGTTGGTGATGTTTCCAGATTCCAATCTGCGCACCGCGAAGCGTCGGCCGGCATTGGTGGTTCAATCAGATCAATTGCAGGCCGGGTTACCGCAAACCATCGTCGCGATGATCACGAGCAACATGGCACGTGCTGGTCATCCAAGCCGCCAACCAGTCAGTGCGAAATCGCCAGCAGGTCAGCAGATGGGGTTACGGCTCGATTCTGTCGTGATGACTGATAACGTTGCTACTGTCTTCCATTCCGAAATTGACTGCATCATTGGACATGTCGCCGATTGCGAACCGTTTGACACGGCTCTTCGACATACATTTGGACTCTGATGGAAACGGCAATCGAAAAGGGAACGCTTTACTGAGCGTAATTGATCGTTTTTGGAGTGATTCACATCCGCATGGGTTGAAACTCGTATTCGAGCCCGTATTCAAACCTTTTTCGGAACGTTTTTTGTATCGAGGCTTTGGCGAAGTCGATAACTTTTGCCTTCAATTGCCAGGATTTTGACTCGGAAGAAGAAAAGGGGGGGCGAAGAAAACGGGATAAATCCAATAATTTAGGATTTGCTGTCGTCGATTCCCGTTTTCGGTCGGCCTCGGGGGCGAAAGGTGGATTCGAGTCCGGGTTGTTTGGCGGTTGCCTCTTGCCGTGACTCTGAGCCGTAGGGGCGGCCTCGGGCGACAGAGGCTTGCACGGCTTCCTGTTTATTTTAGTCAAGGCGCGGTGCACTCGCGTGACCCAGTCGTGAGGGGGTGGGATTGGTTCTGGGTATAAAATCGGTTTCTCTGGGTGTGCTGTGGGAGGCAACCAACGCCACAGGCTGTTGCAAGTCCAATCCTCGGCCCGTTTGGCAATTGTCGGTCGTACGGCGTGCCGTTCGACATCACGCAAAACCGGATTCAGATGAGCAGCCTCCTCGATGGGAAATGATTAGTAAGTTCCCTGATACAGGTGGCCGGTTCCGACACACTGATGATGCAAGTGCCAGTGACGCACACGCGTTGTGGTTGACCGTTGCAGCAAACGCCCCAGGTCGCCATCCTGCAGCGGCCACAGGACCAGCTGCCAGTGATTCGGCATGAGGGAATCGCTCAGCGTGCGCACAAAAACTTTGGTTTGAGTTTCTGCCAAGGCTTTTTCGAGCGCGGCATAGTCAGCGTCATCGGCGAGAATCCGATCATGGGCATTTCCACGGTTGAGTACGTAAAAGATCATTCCCCCCAGCGCTTGGCGTGCTGTTCTTGGCATACCAACGAGAAGATCTCAAGAAAACGCCCCTTCTCAAAGATTATTTGGACTTATCCCCTTTTCTTCGACACAGGGATTCACTCCCATGGGGCTCACTGTGGTTCCGGACGTCTTTTGATTGCCCCGTCCCAATTCCAATACTTTACAGAATCTCGAGCGACGGCATCTTGGGGGCGATCAGCAATTGCTTGGCAATTTCAATGGCAACCTGTTCGCAAATATGAATCAATGCATCGCGAGACGGGTTGCTCTCGGAAAACAGGCTGGCGATCCGGCCTGCGTCTCCGCGGATGCGAATCCCTGCATCGATTGGCAATTCGCCGAGGAATGGGAGTCCCAATTCTTCCGCTTTGGCCTTGGCTCCCCCTCGTCCAAAAATTTCACCGGTCATATTTTCCACGATCCCCAGCAGCGGAATCTTGACCTGATTGAACATGCTGATCGCCTTGACGGCATCCAGCAATGCCACCTGTTGAGGTGTGCAAACCACGACCGCACCGGCGAGTCCGAGCAACTGTGACAGCGTTAATGAGACATCGCCTGTTCCGGGGGGGAGGTCGATGATCAGATAGTCGAGGTCACCCCAGTCGGTGTCCTTCAAGAACTGGGTGATTGCCCGGTGCAATAACGGACCACGCCAGATCACCGCCTGATCGGGCTTCAGAAAGTAGCCCATCGAGATCACTTTCAAGCCATCGATGGAAACCGGCTGGATCCGCTCGATTTCTTCTCCTGCGGCCGTTGTCACTTTCATCGCGGCAGGGCGGTCGATCGAGCCGATCATGTGCGGAATGCTCGGGCCATAAACGTCGGCATCCATGAGTCCCACTTGGCAGCCCAGCGACTTCAGGCCGAAGGCGAGCGATGCGGCGACGGTGCTTTTGCCGACGCCCCCTTTGCCGCTCCCCACAGCGATCACATTTTTTGCTCGTAAACCAATCGCTCCTCCGGTCATCTTTCCTCGAACAACCGCCGTAAATTCCACATTCACCGACTTGATGTCGGGGTGGGCGGACAAGATTGCAGATCGGATGGAATCCGAGATCCGTTCACGACGAGGATACGCGGGGGTTGGCAGTTCAATTTTGACTGTCGCGGTATCGCCAGCAATTGCGACGCCCCGAGTCATATCCAGATCGCCCAGCGACCGGCCAATCTCAGGATCTTTCACGTTGCGAACACGCTGCAGTACTTCCGCTTCCGTCGACATAACCGCTTCCCGTCTCTGTATTTTCAGGATTCGTCTGAAGAATTCACCGATTCACGCTCGTTCGATCGCGACGCACTGTTCGCAACAGACTGTTGTAGCAGTGCCGAGAGGGGTCGGCAACGACGGGAGTCATTTTGCGAACGGGCCGGCGAAAGTTGGCCGAGGTTTCGGAAAAGGCATGCAAGCTGCTCAAGGTTTCGGAAGGTGTGGACAAATTGTTGTTCGGTACAGAGAAAACGCTGTCGTGGAATGGATTCGGCTCGCCCTGATGGAAGAATGATCTCCCTGTGAAATTCGGAGATCGAAATTGATCTGCGCATTTTCCGTGCTGTGGTGCATACTTTTTACGCTTACTGGTGTTGGTGGTGGGGGTGAACTTCCTGACTGATCGTGGTAAATTTCCGTTCACATTGTATTTCGGCTGCGGTTTAACCGATTGGCATTCTGATTGCTGGCATATTTGACATGGCAGAGGCCTCTCGGCGCTTATCCTTTGTTTTTTGACTGAAAGTACATCTCATGAGTGGTAGCACAGCTCGATTCCAGGCGATCCAGGCAGTTACGAATTATTCTCCCATTTCGGCTCCGCTGAATTTTTCGGAGACCCCTGGTAGTGAGCTTTTCGGAACCAATGTTTTCAACATGAAGGTGATGAAGGATCGTCTCCCGAAGAATATTTTCAAGTCGGTCATGAAGACGATCGAGTCGGGTGAGCCACTCGGTGCCGACATTGCCGCCTCGGTTGCGGCGGCGATGAAGGATTGGGCGATTGAGAAGGGTGCGACGCATTACGCTCACGTCTTTTACCCATTAACCGGTCTCACGGCAGAAAAGCACGATAGCTTTTTGGCTCCGGACGGTGTGGGTGGGGCGGTCAACGAGTTCAGCGGCTCGGCACTCAGCCAAGGTGAGCCTGACGCTTCGAGTTTCCCTTCGGGGGGAATTCGTGCCACGTTTGAAGCGCGTGGATATACCGCTTGGGACGTGACCAGCCCCGCGTACATTCTGGAAAATCCGAATGGGACCACTCTGGTGATTCCGACGGCATTCTTCTCGTGGACGGGTGAAGCCCTCGACAAGAAGACTCCTCTGCTGCGATCGATGAAGGCATTGAACATTCAGGCGCAGCGTGTGCTGAAGTTGTTTGGGCACAAGAATATTCCGCTGGTGACCGCTTCGGCCGGGCCCGAGCAAGAGTATTTCCTGATTGACCGCAACTTCTTTTTTGCTCGTCCGGACCTGATCAGTGCTGGCCGGACCTTGTTTGGTGCGATGCCACCGAAGGGGCAAGAGTTCTGCGATCAGTATTTTGGTGCGATTCCCGACCGGGTTCTGGCTTGCATGATGGATACCGAGCGTGAGCTCTTTAAGCTGGGGGTTCCGGTAAAGACTCGGCACAACGAAGTGGCTCCAAGTCAGTACGAAATTGCTCCGATCTATGAAAATGCGAACGTTGCAGCGGACCACCAGCAACTGCTGATGTTGATGCTGAAGAAAGTGGCAGGCAAGTATGGGATGGAGTGTCTGCTGCATGAGAAGCCGTTTGCCGGTGTGAACGGATCTGGTAAGCACCTCAACTGGTCGCTCGGAAATGCCGTTCAGGGGAACCTGCTCGAACCGGGCAAGACTCCTCACGAGAATATGCAGTTCCTGGTCTTCTGTGCTGCGGTGATTCGTGCTGTCCATAAGCACAGCACGTTGCTGCGAGCGGTGGTGGCTCATGCAGGGAATGATCATCGGTTGGGGGCCAATGAAGCCCCACCCGCGATCATTTCGATTTTCCTGGGTGAGCAACTGGGTGACGTTTTTGACCAGATCAAGAAGAGTGGTACAGCGGCTTCGAGCAAGCAGGCTGGATTTATGACGGTTGGGGTCGATACGTTGCCGCCACTCCCCAAGGACGCCGGGGATCGTAACCGAACCAGTCCTTTTGCGTTTACGGGCAACAAGTTCGAATTCCGTGCGGTCGGTTCCAGCCAGTCTCTTTCCGGACCCTTGGTGGCCCTCAACACCATCATGACGGAATCGCTGGATTACATCGCGACCGAATTGGAGAAGGCAACCGGCGGGGATCAGGCCAAGCTGGCTGGTGCGGTTCAGGTGCTGTTGAAATCGATCATCAACGATCATGGTGCAGTTGTGTTTAATGGCGACGGCTATTCGGAAGAATGGCATGCCGAAGCTGCGAAACGAGGATTGCCGAACAACAAGCAGACGATTGATGCGCTGCCGGCGATCACCGATCCTGCGGTGATTTCGATGATGGAAAAGTACAAGGTTCTGACCCCACGCGAAGTCGAAAGCCGGGAAGAGATCTATTTCGAACAGTACGTGCTCACGATCAATCTGGAAGCGCGGCTGACTCACGAAATCGCCAAGACGATCATCTATCCGGCAGCCGTTCGTTATCAGGGGGAACTGGCCGCAGCCGCAGCGAATTGTAAAGCTGCTGGGGTCGAATTTGATTTCTCGCTGCTGAGCAAGCTCAGCAGTCTGATCAAGACGCTGAATGAGAAGATTGCGATCCTGGAAAAACTGAATGACGAAGCGGGTGGCGGGGGACACGGTGTCGCCAATCCCAAGAAGGCTTCTGAGCGTTGTGCCAAGCACGTCAAACCGGCCATGCAGGCGGTTCGTGCGGTGGTGGATGAACTGGAAACGATCGTTGCTGACGATCATTGGCCACTGCCAACCTATCAGGAAATGCTCTTCATTAAGTAAGTGCTGCGGGAGGTCTGCTGTCGTTGCACGATGGCGAACTTCTGTTGCAAAGCGATTTCTGTTTTGCAGTGATTGCCGGTTCCACTGTGATCAGGGGTCTTGTTTGTAGCCAATCCCTTGATTGCCTAGGTTTTCAGCAGCCCGAGTCGGAAACGTCTCGGGCTGCTTGTTTTGTTTGCCGATTCCAAATCACTGAGGTTCAAGTCAATTGGGTCCAAGTCAATTGGGTCCAAGTCAATTGGGTCCAAGTCAATTGGGTCCAAGTCAATTGGGGGCTGAATCCCGCAGGCATCGCGCGTGGCTGCGGATTCTGGAAAACGGCAGAAAAGCTCGGCTCAAGTCCCGCCGCACTCGACTTGCCGTGCGGAATTCTGTAACAAACACCACCTGATTTGTGGCGTGGATCCTTCCCTCGAAAGTCTCTTTCATGAAAATCGCTCTCGCTCAACTGAACCCGACGGTGGGGGATCTGGTGGGCAACTGCCAACTTGTGCTGCAAGCAACCGAGCGCGCGGTCGCCATGGGGGCGGATCTGGTCGTCTGTTCAGAGCTTGTTGTCTCGGGGTATCCCCCCAAGGATCTGTTGCTGCGGGAAGGGTTTGTTGAGGCTTGTGATCAGGCGGTCAAAAAGCTGGCGGCAGCGATTCCCGCGGGGGTTGGTTTGATTCTGGGGCATCCCACGCGCGTGAATATTCCGTCGAATCGGATCGCCAACGCAGCCAGTTTATTGGCAGGGGGGTCGATTCTGGCGACCGTTCATAAGTCGCTGTTACCCAATTACGACGTGTTTGATGAGCGGCGTTATTTTCGTCCTAACGAACAGATTCTGCCCATTTCATTTGGTGGACTGAGGCTGGGGCTTCACATCTGTGAAGATGCCTGGTGGGGCGAGCCTGATACCTTTCATCATACGGACCCGCTCTGCTTTGCTGACCCGGTGACAGAACTGGCGTTGCTGGGAGTCAAGGTGTTCATCAATGTCTCGGCGAGTCCCTTTGCGGTGAATAAAACGGCTCGTCGCGAGGCCATTTTGAAGCGACATTGTATGCGTCATCATTCTCCCTTTATTTTCGTCAATGAAGTGGGTGGTAATGACGATCTGGTTTTTGATGGAAACAGTCTGGTCACCAATGCGGCGGGTGAAAAGGTGCTGCAGCTCAAGGGTTTCGCGCCCGATCTACAAATCGTGGACCTCAAGAATCTTCCGCAACCACTGCCAAAACACCTGGATCCTCCCCCAGCCCAGATGCTGGACGCGCTGATTTTGGGGCTCAAGGATTACATGATCAAATCGGGATTTTCTGGATGTGTGCTTGGGTTATCCGGGGGAATCGATAGTACCCTGGCCGCGTATATCGCGGCCGAGGCCTGCGGCGCTGAAAACGTTCACGGGATTCTGATGCCGAGTCGTTACAGCACCGGTCACAGTGTGGACGACGCCGAGGCTTTGGCCAGCCGATTGGGGATTGATGCGCAGGTGGTTCCGATCGACTCGGTCCATCGTGCGTATGAATCACTGCCGATTGCGGGGGATGACTTGGCGGCTGTCCCGGCGGGACTGGCGGATCAGAATCTGCAGGCACGAATTCGGGGTGCGATCGTGATGATTCGCAGTAATCAGCATGGTTGGCTCCCGCTGGCGACTGGCAATAAAAGTGAATTAGCGGTCGGTTATTGCACGCTGTACGGTGACATGGCGGGGGGATTTGCGGTGTTGGCCGACCTGTACAAGAAAGATGTTTATGCCATTTGTCATTACATCAACGACGTGCGAGAACGCCGCGAGGTGATTCCGCAGAACGTGCTGGTGAAAGCTCCGAGCGCCGAGTTGGCTCCGAACCAGTTCGATCAAGATTCGTTGCCACCCTACCCGATTCTCGATGGCATTCTGGAGGGGTTGATTGAGCGGGAAGAGTCGATTGCGACGCTCAGTAAGACGTATCCACCGGAAATGGTGCGCTGGGTGGCTCAGAAGTTGGATCGGAACGAATACAAACGTCGTCAGATGCCGCCGGGGGTCAAGCTTTCTGCACGGGCATTTGGGAGTGGTCGTCGGATGCCAATGGCGGCACGGATCGCTCTGGAGTAGCCCCACGGATTGCTTTGGCGTAACGGGACAAATCTGCGGTCAGCATGGATCGGTTCTGCAGGGAGTCGAGGGGGGCCACGACGATGAAAGACGACAGCGAAGACTTGGCCAAGACGGTGCAAAATGGGGGCGTTGATCGTGAAGCAGCGGTGCCACGACGGACCTGGTTAAAACGGACCATGGGAGCCCTTTTCGCAGCGGGAAGCGGGGCCGGGTTTTATGCCTGGCAAATCGAACCTGAGTGGGTCGAGTTCGTACGCCGTCCGCTGGTGATTCGGGGGCTACCGAAGTTACTGGCAGGGTGTTCGCTGGTACAAATCAGCGACATTCATATTGGGCCGGATGTCGCGGATTCTTATTTGATCCGCAGCTTTAAGCGGATTGCCGCTGAGCAACCAGACATCGTCGTTTTCACGGGTGATTTTTTGACTTTGCGGAGTGATGGTCGCCCTCCTATCGACCAGATGAAGGTGGTTCTCCGCCATTTTCCTCGGGGAAAACTGGCAACCATCGGCATTCTGGGAAATCACGATTATGGAATCCGATGGAAGGAAGATCGAGTCGCGACGACCGTAGTCAAACTCGCGGAAGATGCCGGACTGAAGATGATTCGCAATCAAAGTTGTCAGGTAAACGGATTACAGATCGTCGGATTTGATGATTTGCTGGGTCCCAATTTTGGTGGTCCGCAGGTGCTGAAAAAAATCGATCTTCATGAGCCAACACTCGTGCTTTGCCACAACCCGGATGCGCTCGATTTCCCGATCTGGAACGGATACGACGGCTGGATCCTTTCCGGACATACCCATGGAGGTCAGTGCAAGGCTCCATTTTTACGACCACCGATCGTTCCGGTACACAATAAACGCTATATCGCGGGTGAAATTCCCCTGGCGGATGGACGTCGCGTGTATGTCAACCGAGCGCTCGGACAGTCGATGCGTGTCCGATTTAATGTTCGGCCGGAAGTGACGCTGTTTCAGTTGGCCAGCGATCTGGCGGGGACACCATCCCCCAGTGTAGCCGAGGTCTCATCGAAATCGATGCGGATTGGCTGAGACTTACTTCATTGCCAAAAATCACCATCTTGCGATTGGGGACATCTCAGGTGGGCCAGTCCTGACCGGGCGGACCAAACCGGGTGCCGACGGGAAATTGTAATCCGAACCGTTCGCCTAGCAGGATACGCAGTTCTTCGGGATCGGTGATGTCGAACCGCTCGAGTATTCTGGCTCCATGCCGATGAGTGAACTCGCGGTTCCAGAGGGAAAGACGGGTCCCGTCAGGGCGTGCGAGTCCCACAATCAGGTTGAGGCGAAACTTGGATTTCGGATGGGTGCTGGTCCAGCAGTTTCCGACTTCGCAATCGATGTGCGGCATCTCTTCCTGGGTGAATTCATCAATATCGACCCATTGATCGAGCAGTTTTGCTTGATGGAAATAGCGATGCAGCGGTGGATTTTCTTCCCAAAGAATCCGCCGCGGTTCGTGGGGCGTGGGTTGCTCGACATCCAGCAAATCTAATCGGAATGGTCCCGTGGGGGAAAGCCCGCCAATACCGACATCGACCAGCCAGGGGACATTTGCGATGTTGACTCGCAGGAACAGATGCACCCTGGGAGGTGTCACCTCACGGGGCAGGTTCAGGCGAACACGAGCCGAGAGTCGCTGGAGGGAAAAGCCAAGGGTGGTCAGCACGCGTGCCAACAGCGAATTCTGTTCGAAACAATAGCCCCCTCGCCGATCGGTGATGAGTTTCCGATCGATATCCTCATCGGTGAGCGAGATTCCCCGGCCAAGCAGTACATCGAGGTTTTCGAACGGAATAGCACAGGCGTGGGCGAGCATGATGTCGCGCAGGACTTCCAGGGTTGGTGTGCGAGGGCCTTGATAACTGATTCGTTCGAAATAGGGATCCAGATTCATCCACGTTCCCATTCGTCTGCAAAAGGGACATACATGATGTGATCAACGACGAATCCGGATTGACCGTAAGGAATGGTCCTCGCGGTTTGTGTCCCGCTGTCACTATGGCGTACCTCATGAGAAGCTCTATTTACTGCCAATCGCATACAGATGCGTATCTGTTCGCAGCAGCACATGCCCGTTAACGAGGACCGGCGAGGCCACGGTCTGTGTCCCATCCAGTTCGTTTTCAGCGAGGATCTTGAATTCATTACCCTGCGCCAGCACAAAGGTCTTGCCATCTTCGCGGGTGAGATAGATCTTGCCGTCTGCCAGAACGGGGGACGCACTGAATCCGTGGCGGTTTTTTTCCGTCTGACCGGACCAGAGTTTCTTACCGCTGGCGACTTCAACACACGAGAGGACCCCTTTATCGCTCAGGATATAGGCTTTCCCGTTGGCGACAGCGGGGGTTGGGACATCCGAACCATCCCCTTGCTTTTGCCAGGCGACGTGGGTCTTTGTGACATCACCGACTCCCCCCAGTTTCACGGCAGTTACGGTTTCACCACGGGCATAGGGGGCGACCACGACGCCGTCAATGACTGCGGGTGAGGCAATCGAGCGGAAATAGCCATTGCGGGTCGGGTTCAATCCCCCGACATGCCAGATTTCGGCCCCGTTGTCGGTCCGATGAGCCGAGACATGATCTGCACCGAGCACGATGAGTGTCTCGCGACCTTTGTCATCGATCACGACGGGGGTGGTGTAGCTTTGCGAGGCTTCTTCGGGGGCATCGAGATTGCGGTCGACCTTCCAGGCAACCTCTCCGGTCCCCTTTTTGAACGCGACCAGATAGGATCCGCCGGTTTGCATTACGGCGATGATACAAAAGTCTTTGGTGAGGACGGGGGAGGTTCCCAGATCCCACCAGAGGGTATCCTTACCGAATTTTTCCTGCAGGTTGATTGACCAGAGGGGCTTGCCGGCGAGATCGAGGCTGGCCAGATCACCACTTTTGAAGTAGGCAAAAACCGACGATCCATCGGTGACACACGAGGAATTACAACCCGAGGCCTTCTTGTTTTTGCCGGGGGTTTCGGCACCGACCGTTGCCTGCCACTGCAGTTTTCCGTTAAGCCCGTAAGAGACGAGTGTATTTTTGCCGCTGATGCCACAGGTCAGGAAGATCTGGTCCCCCCAGACAATTGGGGTTGATGAACCGCGGCCGGGCAGTTCTTGCTTCCAGGCCACGTTCTCGCTGTCGCTCCAGCGAGTCGGGTAACCAATCCCTTCGGCAACACCCTGAGAATTCGGACCTCGCCAGTTACCCCAGTTTCCGGCCCAGGCGGGTGAGGCGATCATCAGGGTTAAACTCAGAGCAGCAATCAGTCGCATGGGAATCTCGTCTTTCCATCGCAGGAGTTCATCAACGGCGTGATTTGTCGAACCTGTTCACTGCATGCTGCGGTACTTGGCCGCATGCGGGGGGGATCGTAACAAACCTGATGCCAGTCACGATCATCGGTTGCCAGTCAGGATTGATCGAAACGAATATATCGCCGAGGGAATCGGGTTCGCAAGCAGGGGTTGGGAGTTCCCGAGGGGTTCCGTTCCAGGGGCTGCGGCAGAAGAGACGAAAAAAACACAGGCTCGGCCCTCTTACGAAGACCGAGCCTGCTGCTTAGCGTCATCGTTAGGACCGAAAGGGATCCTGGACGAGACAGTGGCCGTCTGTAGACAGCCCGTCGACCGCTGTCAGACGTTGCCACCTCGCTGGCGTTTACTGTCGGAATCCACTAGATCACCTCCCTTTCATGAAAAGGTCACCCGCTTCGACTGGAAAGCCAGTGCCAGTCACCTCGCGGCTTGCAGTGCCCCGTCGCGTACGTTGCCGCGACCCACGGGAGGATCATTTCCCGGAAGCCGGGTTTCGGCAAGGGGAAAAATGGAAAAAAACGCCATTTTTTAGAAAGTGGCGCGGATCACACCGCTGTGCGGATCTGTGCAGCATGGGGGTGTTTCGACAGTCCCTGATGCGATTCCAGGCCACGAATCACGAGATTGCGATGCTTCTGTTCAAAGTCCATTTCCAGTTCGTGCAGTTTTTCCATGACGGTATGGTCGACGAGTCGGGTGGCGGAGAGGTCGAGGATCACAGAACGCTCTGCAGCAATCGACAGGATCCTTCTTCGCAATCCGATCCAGGTACTGAAGACCGCCGCGTTTTTCACCGTGACCAGAGTGGTGCTGCTATCGGGTTCTGTGACTTCAACATTGGGCGTAAACAATGAGCTGATTGGTGCACCATTGTAGATGTGAAACGCGGCTTTGACTGCAATTCCAATTCCGACGCCAACTAATAAGTCGGTTGCCAGGACACCAATGATGGTCGCGACGAAGATCGCGAGTTGTTCACGGCCAACCCGATACATGTGAATGAATTCATGGGGGGATGCCAGGCGATAGCCGGTAAAGACCAGCATTGCGGCCAGCGAGGCGTTCGGGATTAACTTGATGAGTTGTGGAAGTAACGCCACGAAGACCAGCAAAAACAGACCATGGAAGAGATTTGCGAACCGGCTGCGCGCCCCGTTGTCGATGTTGGCCTTGCTCCGGACGATTTCCGAAATCATCGGCAATCCCCCTACGAACGAGGCCAGCGTATTGGCGATCCCCACACCCAGGAGATCGAGGTTGAAATTGGACTTGCGTCGATACGGATCGAGCAAATCGACCGCCTTGGCACTCAGCAGGGATTCTAACGTTCCCACTAAGGAAAACATGAGAATAAACTGCAGGGCGTGGTAGAGGTGACCACTTTCAAACGCCCCCGTGAAATTGGGGAATGCGAGCCCCTGACGGATGTCATTCGGCACGTTGACGAAGGCGTTGGACTCGAGTTTCGTCGAGAAGTAGTACCCCAGCAGGATTCCCACAGCCACGACGACGAGTTGCGCCGGAAGTTTCTTCAGCCAACTGATTTTCTTCGGCATCACCGCCCAGAAAATCATGATCGCCAGGCAAGCGAATCCAATCATGGCGACTTCCGGTTTGAGGTGCTGGATCGCTTCGGGAATCGCCTCAATCACTTTCAGTGGTTCTTTTTCTTTCGTTGGATTGCCGATCATCGCATGGAACTGTTTGGTGGCAATCATGATGCCGATGGAAGCCAGCATGCCATGCACGGCGGCGGTCGGAAAGAATTCGCTTAAGATCCCTGATCGAAAAATCGCCAACACGATTTGGACCAATCCAGCGATGACACCGACGGCGAGCGCCATACGATAGGCTTCAAAGTCGGCGATGATGTCTTGGCCTCCGGTATGGCCAAATCCATCGACGCAACCGAGCACAATCACGATCATCCCAGCGGCAGGCCCTTTGATCGTCAATTCAGAATTGCTGATCCAAGGGACCAGTAATCCACCGATGATCGCAGTGAAAATTCCGGCGATCGGGGGATAGCCGCTCGCTTTGGCGATTCCCAGACAAAGCGGCATCGCGATTAGAAAGACAAGGAATCCAGATTTGATATCCGCCGAGAAATTCTCACGGAAACCGGATATCCCAGGTTTTGGAACTGCCTTGGGTGCCTGCGACATATCGTCTATGCTTTCCGTTCGGACGGGGCTCAACTGAAGAATCGAATTCTGCTGAATTCGTTCCCAGCTCATCTCCATATTGTCGCGAGTTTGGAAGCTGCCGTAAGCTCACTCTCCGCTGAAAAGCTCTTAAGGTTTTCGTCGCCGAGGCTCGTCGGTTTCCACCGGGGCACTCTGCAGTCCCTCCATCTCTTCGGTCAGCAAGCGGATTTTTTCGCCGCCAAGGTGGACATTGATCAACGTACTCGCATCGTCACACATCCGTTGGATGCGGGCTTCGGCCCCCTTGTCGCGGTTCTTCTTCGCTGCTGCGACTCCCGCGACTCGAACGGCGGTTAACCGGTCAAGCAACGTACTGACGCTTTCCCGCTCTTTGATCAGCGTCAACTTTTGGTTGACGGTGGTCCAATCATCTTTTTTGGCTGCGGCACGAATCGTCTCGACTGCGGTCGTGCGGAGTGCGACGGCATCGATGATTTCCCCTTGCAGCATTTGTAGGTCCGCTTCGGCAGCCAATCGCGTCGTATCATCCGGGACTTCCAGATGAGCGGTGGTAGCTGCTCCAGGGACAAACGGGACCCGTGCCAGCAGATGCTGTCCGCTGTAGGCAAACAGCCAGACCAGTCGATGCTCCTGATCCGCAGAAATCAGGCAGCGCCCGCGTCGATCGGTCAGTTTTTCATCGAGCAGCGTTGCCAGAGGATCGATTTCCGGGTGCTCGTCCGAGGGACGAAGCAGAATCGAACTGGTTCGAATTTCCAACCGATGACCGACCAGCGGACGCGGAGGTTTGGTTTGAGTGAATAGTTCGAGTTCCGTCATCTCTTCCTGTGGCCGCAGCGCAATGACAAGCGTATCGATTCGGCCCCGTTTTTTTCCTCCCAGGGCCATGCGTAATCCGCTTTGTACGGTGCCGCTGACACGCGATCCTTCGACCTCGTCGACCGTGATGAATGTCCAGGGGATCGTCTGTAGTTTTTCGATTGCTTTCTGTTTATTTCGGTAGGCCAGCAGGGGGACCAGCACTTCACCTTTCACGAGTTGTGCGAACGACGGATCGGGGGCAGTCAGTTCGCCAGCACGCATTCGAATTCGTACGGCGCGATCATTGACCTGTTCCACAATTCCCATGGGACGAAACAGGTCGCGACTCAGTCGCACCAGGGCCACGGCGAGATCACGTTGATCCTGGACATCGGCCGAGACGAGGCGGGTTTCGGACTGAACGTCGGGCTGCCAGGAACGAAGACTGATCCGCCACCCGACCGGGAGCGCGTTAATGGCCGCAACGAACCAGATATCCCCCGTTTCCTGAGGGTGATGCTTTTTCAGTGTCCCCAGATTTAATCGTCTCAGACCTTGTTGATTCACCGGCCCCAGCCAGTCAATTTCGTTGACATCGAGTTGCCAGAGATCACCGACGCAGCGTGCCGCCGTCTGGCGCACTTCGAGCAGGATCGCGTTCCTTGAGCGGGCATCCAGTTGATCCGCATCAAACGCGACCTGCAATTGAACGACATAGGGGCGTCGCTCGATCGCGCGATCCTCAACGGGTGTCAATGCTTCTGCGGCACCAAGCGTTCCTTCCACCACTGCGGCCATGCCGCAAAGGAGTATCAGCCAGATTTTGCCACCGCTCAGCAAGCCAGTCATCAAGGATTTTCCTGTGGATACCAGGAGTGCAAGGTCCAGCGTTCGACATCGTGAAAAGCATGCATCAATCGTGGGGGAAGGCCGATCAGGTTTCGCCGCGTGACAAAAAACTCGTCAATTTCCCATAACGGGATGTAGCGAGTTTCGATCAACAGTTCCGTTTCGATTCGTTGCAGCAGGCTGATCGCCGACCCCCAGTCATTGACCTGTTCCAGATCCAGTAATTGCCGCCGAACACGCTCGGGAAGTGGTCGCAATGACTCGACGCTTGTCCCTCCATGAACGGTCAGCAATGGCCAGAGTTCGGATAAGGGTTCGACAATCCGTGTTGAACGGTAGGCGAGATCCCACTGATTCTCGGTGAGATCCGCCTGGGGATCAACCAACTGGACCATGATACCAACTCGACGCCAATGTTCGATCATCTCGGTCGCTGCTGCGTGGACTTGGGGATCCGGTGCGCAGACCAGGCGGAGTACTGGCATGTCGCTGCCGAGGTGTTTTTTGGCGGTCATGGTCAGGGCCGCAGCTCGTTGGGGATCGTAGGGGGGAGCGCGTAACAGACGATTAAAGCCGTAGCTATTCGTGGGGAACGGCGACGAGGTGACTCGTGCATACGGTTTGCTGGCACCAGAAAGTATCGACTTTTCGACCAATTCCTCGCGGGGGAGCGCCAGCGTTAAGGCACGCCGCAATTGTCCATCTCGCAGGGGGGTTGAATCGGGGTTAAAGACGATCAGATGGGAAACGGGAAGAGCATAGGGCTGCACAAAAAAACGATTATCATCCTGCAAACCTTTCACATCGTGCAGGTCGACCTGCGGGAGCCCAACGACCTCGCCGCGCAATAAACCCTGCAAGGCATGCTCCCACGAGTCATAGCGGACTTCGACGATCTCATCGACATGCCGCGTTTTTGTGTTGGCTGGCTGAGGTCGAACGCGTCGATAAGCAATCTGTTTGTCCTCGCGATGAAACTCGTAAAACCGCTGCCGTCCAAATTCGGTCAGTGCCTCGGCAGGAGGATCGGGATTTAAAGCCTGTGGATCGATGACAGAGACGGGAAAGGGGAACAGCGATTCCAGCCGGAGCGGCAGGCGTCGGAAAAAAATGGTGAATTGTGAGGGGGACTGTACGTCAACATGCTCGATCGCACCGGCCAATCTCGCATCGAAGACTGAGGTGGTGGGGTCGATCCTGGCGGATAATTCGTGCTGAATATCGGCAGCGGTAATGACCGGGCGCGCCTCCCAATCGGCACGTTTCAATCGCAAGGTAAACTGAACTTGTCGACCCAGATCCTTGGGTTCCCAGGATTCCATCACTGTCGACCGATACCGGACGCCTCGTTCATCAACCCGGACTGGCTCAAACAGGGGTTGAAGCGTAAGTCCATTGACCGCCGCCTCGGCCGCCCCCTCAAAGGGATAACTCGTCTGCTCACCCGCCAATCGCAAGACTCCGAGGCGAACACTTTGAAAGCGATCATTCAATTCACGGTGTGCCTCTTTTAATCCCGCTGTATCGGGCCAGATGCGCGCTGCCCGATCCACGAGCAGTGCCGCCCCAGCCGCATCTCCTTCTGTCACAGCGCTGCGGGCCGCAGCAATGAGAGTGGACGTTTTTTCCGCCAGAGTTGTCCGCCATTTTTCCGCGATCGGATGTTGAGGATCTCGGTCGGTCAACCGCCTGAGAAAGAACCGCGACTGACGAAAATCTTCTCGCCCGACCGCCTCAGTGATCAGATGGTCGACAACCGCGCCGAAGCTGGTGGATAAATCGGCATAGGACCGATTGCGGTCCCACAAATCTTCGAGCAGCAGCAGGGCCGATTCGTGATCGCCGCGCTGCGAACGGAGGGCCGCGTCTTTGAAGAGCAGTTTCTGGCTGGTCTCCTCGAATCGTGGCCAGCTCTTGCTGATTTTGAGCGGCGGTGGAGCTGGGAGGGTATAACGAAACCTCTCTTCGGCTGTAGCCGCAGCCGCCTCGTCCTGCTTATTGGATTGATAGGCATCCGCAAAACGAAGGTTGTTTTCTCGATTCCGCCGATCAACAAACAGTAATAGATCATAGGCCAGCGGGATCGCCCCCTCATCAATCAACAGATTGGCCCGACGCAGGACCAAGTCTTCGAAGTATTCGATTTTCTGGATAAACTTGGTTTCCAGCACATAGTCGGGATCCTGGTCGGGGCCCGGGTCGAGCAGGGTGAGGGGCAGCCGCTGCAGTTGTTTGCGTCGTTCCTTGAGCTTCTCGACCCCCTCGGTAAAAGATGCTTTCCCTTTGAGATGGCGTTCGTATTCGTTATTGAGGATCACCAGGGTCTCGGGCCGCGGTCCGACCGGTTCAACGACCAGCACATCCATTGTCTTCAGCACGATCCAGTCGAACGGCTTGGCTTGCAAGAGTTCCCCGGCGGTGGGGAGTTCGAGATCCGAGTATTTCAGCAGCTGCAATTCCCCATCCCCCCCCTTGGACTTGGTCACAGGATTGGTCGGGACAGGATCGTCCGAATCGGGGTCATCCGCGGCAGTCACTGGCCTCGAGATTCCTGCAGCCAGCGTCCCCAGGACGAGCAAGACCGCGAGCCAGCGCAGTCTTCTACTGGGAGGATTTGAATTGCTGGACGAAAAACAGCAAGAACTCGCCGCGCTTCCGCGCGGATTCTGGCATCGGGAACTGACCGCTGGTCCCGTTTGGTGGGAGCGGATTGGATTGGGGAGCAGCATTTTTGCTGGGATAAAAGTCATGGAGATTCTTCGATAGCAACGAAAGAACGACCATTTCTTTATACGAAACCTGGGCCGAATTGTCTCGGGTTTTTCCGGAAAATCAGCAAATCGAAAGAACTTAGCTCTACGCCATTTCGCGTTAATTCGCGCTAAAGTCGGGTGGAAACTTGCGAGATTTTGGCTGCACTGCGTCTCGAGCCTCCCCTTGCAGCACGCCGAGCAGCTTCAGGCTGCGTGAATCGATATCGAGATCATCCATGAATTGCTGTGAATGTTCTGGTGGCAGGGGGACAGCCCCCAGAATAATGTCGCAGAGGGTTTGCAATGGCAAATCCGACGACGCCGAAAGAAAGAGTTTTTTGAGGGGGATTTCCGGGAAAAGTTGACTGAAGAGTGACACCAGTTCTGCGGCACGTTCCTGCCGATCATAGGTAGGTGTTGGTTCGAGATGTTCCTGACAAATATCGACGTGACCGAGCCGATAAGGAAGATCGGCCGGTTGTTCGAAGGCCAGTTTGACTCGTGCTAATCCGCGCAACACGAGATAGTAGCGTCCGTCTTCGAGTTTTTCATGGGCGATGATCTTCCCCAGTCCCATGATTTGGTGTAGTGGTAGGTTGGCCGTTGAGGAAGCGGATTTTTGCCATCCCGGTCGCGTCAGTGCCATGGCGATCATGCGTTCCCCATCGAGCGCATCCGCCACCATTTGACGATATCGTGGCTCGAAAATATGCAACGGCATCAGGGCGTGCGGGAACAAAACGACATTCGGTAATGGAAACAAGGGTACAAGACCCGAAAAGCCCTCCAGATCTTCATCGAATTCCCACGAGTGCGTCATGATCTCTGTCCTTCCGAGACATAGCGAATTTTCGGAACGAGTTCATCACGAATACCCACAGTCGTCGGATAAGCCTCGGTGTTGTCGAGGAGTTCCTGAAAACATTGGCGGAAATCCAGCAGAAACAGGGACAACTGGATCCCCATGAATTCGTCGCCGAAGAGATCCAGATTTTTGTGGGCCGACAGATACAGTTTTTTTGCCCCACCGAAGTTCTCATTGCCGAAATGAAACAGAGCGACCGCAGCCTGGATCAGTCCTTGCAGGAACTTGCGATCGGCACCAACGGTTTCAGACCAGAGCTCTTCGAGCACCTCGTGGCATTCAAAGAATTCCTCATCGTTGAAGAGACGTAGCCCTTCGCGATATTGTTCAGGAAATTCTTCTGTCACGATTTGCACTCTCCTTTTCAAGCTGTCGATGCATGGTGGCCAATGTATGGCGATTTTCAGTGGGTGCCGACGGCGAGCATTCCGTGCCACGATGATTGCTGGATTTCAAGAATTGTACGCCCCGTTTGAAAACGTCCTCAGCCAGAATCGACCACACTCTGGATTCTAGCGAAATTCATCAACCACAGTCCACGATCAACGAATAAGAATTACTGCAAACTTCCATGGCAAAAAAACGTTTAAAAAAAGTCGCCGATGAAAAGCCACAGCGCGTGCAGCGATTGATTGAGTCGCTCCGAACGACCTACCCGGTCGCGTTATGTGCCTTGAATCATGAGTCCCCGTTTCAACTTCTCGCCGCCACGATTCTGTCCGCACAATGTACGGATGAACGGGTGAACCAGGTGACACCGCAGCTGTTTTCCCGGTATCCCACCCCGCAGAAGCTCGCCAAAGCGGTCCCCGAGGAGCTGGAGCAGGTGGTTCAATCGACGGGTTTTTTCCGCAATAAAGCGAAAAACCTGATTGGAATGGCGCAGGCCGTGGTCGAGCAGCACCAGGGTGAACTCCCCCGAACGCTGGAAGAATTGGTGCAACTCCCCGGAGTCGGCCGCAAAACGGCCAATGTGCTGCTGGGGACCGCGTTTGGAATTCCCAGCGGTGTCGTGGTCGACACCCATGTCAGCCGCATCAGTCAACGTCTCGGGATCACGAATGGCAAGAGTGCCGAACAGATTGAGCGAGATCTGATGCAGCTCGTTCCGCAGGACGAGTGGATCAACTTTTCCCATCGATTGATCCACCATGGCCGCCAGGTTTGCAACGCACGACGCCCAAAATGTGCCGAATGCTCGTTGCGGACAGACTGTCTGCGTATTGGGCTACCTCCCTTGCCAGATTGACATGTCTCCTGTTGCGGGTAGAATTGTTGAACCGCTCATCCTTCCTGCTCTTTCGCGGGCGAACCGAGTGGAAACACGTGAGATCTTGATCCGAGTGAGTCACTCGCCTGATCGTTTCCGTGCATGGTTCGTCACTATTTACGCCAGACTTGTGGCAAAACATAGGATTCCTACCGGCCTGCCGGAAAAGAATCTCCGCGGAATTATGAGCTTTTCCCCGGCATTGATATGCGGGGGCTCATGGGTGTCCTGAAAATTGGCTACGTCGTTTTGAAGGAGAGATGGATGATGGTTCCTACGCTGGCCTTTATTTTGGGCCCCGCTGAGATGATTTTTGTTGGAATCATCGTTCTGGTCTTGTTCGGCAGTCGCTTGCCCTCTGTGATGCGGTCGTTGGGGCAGAGTGTGACCTCGTTCAAAAGTGGACTGAACGATGACTCTGAAGATCAACCTGATCCGAATTTGAATCAGAAGAAAAAGTAAGCGACTCGCACGTCGTCGAATTTCCATACCGTTCCCGATTTGTTGTTTTTCCGTAGGAGAGCCCTGATGTTCCCGATCGCATTTATTGGTAGTCTTGGCCCGGCAGAAATGCTGTTTGTCGGCATTATTGCCTTGTTGCTGTTTGGCAAAAAACTCCCCGAAGTGGCACGCAGTCTTGGCAAGGGAGTTATTGAATTCAAGAAGGGCCTTCGCGGCATCGAAGACGACATCGACACCAATGTCTACTCGCCACGTAATGATGCCAGCAGCTACCCGCGTCCGACCCCCATCGACGAGAGCGTTGTGACCTCGGCACCGAAGTTTGAGCCACCCAAAACTGAACCGACCGAATCACATCGCAGTGAGACGTTTTCACAGTGAGACGGCTTCAGCGAGAAGCTTTTTCCGGCGAGTGAATTGTCACTACGGGTCAATCTGGGCAGAATCTCGGGATGACGACTTCACGATGCGTTCGTCGTGCGGTGACGAGTCCTCGGGAACTTTTCGTGCCAGGATGCTTGTCCCCTGTCCCGTTGTCAAAAATGAGTCGCTTTGTCAAAAAAGGAACATGATGTATTCCGTAAAAATGATGTTGGGCGTGGTCGCTCTCGTGGGGTTAGGGATGGGTCTGGGTTGGGTCATCAAGCCCGTGCAGGCCGCACCAGAAAAACCCAACTTTGTATACGAGTTGCGAACCTACACGACAGAACCTGGTCGGTTCCCTGCACTGCAAGCACGCTTTCGAGACCACACGGTCAAACTATTCGAGAAGCACGGCATGAAGAATGTTGTGTACCTGACCCCGATTGATGGCGAAGGAAAACCGGTCGACAACAAGCTGGTCTATCTGTTAGCCCACAAGAGTCAGGCTGCGGCAAAAGCCTCGTTTGATTCGTTCCGCCAAGATCCCGCTTGGCAAGCAGCACGAGACGCATCGGAAAAAGACGGAAAAATTCTCGCCATTCCGCCTGAATCCCAGTTTTATGTCCCGACCGATTACTCGCCACTCAAGTAGTACGCGGGATTTCAGAAAAGATTTCATGACGAATCCGCCCCCTACGATTGCCTGGATTGGAGATGCCTCGACGGGGCATCTCCAATTGATCGACCAGACCTTATTGCCGGTCGAGTACCGTGAGCTCCGTTGCACCACTGTCGAGATCGTCTGGGAGGCGATCAAAACACTCCGCGTACGTGGTGCACCGGCGATCGGTGTCTCGGCTGCGTATGGTGTCATCGTCGGCTGTCAATCGGCCCGAAGTCTTTCCATAAGCGAATTCCGCGATCGGCTGAAGCAAGTGGTTCAGTATCTGGCCGAGAGTCGACCGACGGCGGTGAATCTCTTCTGGGCTTTAGACCGGATGCAGCGAACCGCCGACGAATCGAAGGGGTTAAGCTCCCCTGAATTGCTCGAACGACTCTTCGTCGAAGCCACGAACATTGAAAACGAAGATCGTGCCATGTGCGCCGCGATCGGACGATTCGGCAAGCCCTTGCTGAGTGGTTGCTCCGGCGTCCTGACTCATTGTAACACCGGGGGTTTGGCAACGGCCGGTGATGGAACGGCGCTCGCGGTCATTTTTGCTGCTGCCGCTGAAAATCCCGCCTTGAAAGTTTATGCCGACGAGACCCGTCCGCTGCTACAGGGGGCCCGCCTTACCGCGTGGGAACTGATGCAGCGCCAGATCCCAGTCACCCTAATCTGTGATTCCATGGCAGGTTGGGTGATGCATGAAGGCCGCGTTCAAGCGGTGATTGTGGGAGCTGATCGGATCGCTGCCAATGGTGATTCCGCCAATA
>Ga0114978_10000742_pt1 | contig 27385 bp, 33 predicted proteins | sample S_140212_EF_Meta_FD_87027 | JGI IMG/M metagenome (GOLD analysis project Ga0114978, IMG submission 87027) | Freshwater microbial communities from Lake Simoncouche, Canada to study carbon cycling - S_140212_EF_MetaG | ecosystem: Environmental > Aquatic > Freshwater > Lake | place: Lake...
AAGACGAACACTCTGCCCAATTGGATAACGACCGCCGGCCTTCTTATATGCTTCGAGTAGACTTTCCATGGCATCATAGCACATCTTAGCAAACATTTCACAGCCTACACCCGGTACAATACGTAGATCACAGATTGCCCCACGCTCATGTGGAACACCCCTTGTTATACCATCATATCCAATGTCATTCATCTTCTTAAAGAACTTAATATGTGGATCATCAGCAGCAATTACAAGTGTATGATCGAACATAGATTCAGACCAATCTTTAAACTGCTTTAGGCCACCAAAGTCAAAGACCCAATTACGGTCATCTAGTGTTTCGCTTTCGAATACTAACTTAATACCGAGACTATATCCGTGTAGTGTACTGCAATGGCTATGTGTGGCACGCCACTGACGAAAGCAACAACTAAGCCCTCTGTCTGTGCCATATGTCTTAGTTGAATAATACTTGCTCACCTTGTGATTCCTTTACGCATCATTTCCATAGTGATTGCATGTGCTACACGCTCTTCAAAGTTTTCATTTTGACTGATGACATGTAAGGCATATTCACTACGATCTTTAACCATGTCATAATGTCTAAATTCCAATACTGTGCCGCCATCAGCACCGTAGATACTCAGTGTAAGTCCATGACTATCTAAACTTCCGTGCCCTGCATATTTTGCACTTGCAACTACTAGATTACTGGTATATGGGGTTGATGGCTCATCATCACGAGTCTCCCACGCTTCTTTACACTTTTTTCTAAACCAATTATCAAACCACTTCATTGTTCAATCTCCGTAATTGTTTTTCTTCCCATTGTGTGATTTACTCTTGCACGAATATGTGCGTTCTCCCACGTCCAACATTCTCCAGTATCATCTTGAAAACATACCCACTGAAGATCATGTTCCGGACCGTAATCAATAATAAAGTGTGCTAACGCACGACCTTTAGGAGTCATTAATGGAATTGGTGGATCTAATCTAGTCACCGAGCATATTCCTGTTGTAGCTTAATGTTGTCAAAGAATTCCTTCTTTGTGCCAGCATCTTCATTGAATGCACCCTTAAGCACTGTAGTTTGTGTTAGCGAACTATGTGCCATAATGCCTCTGTTCTCACAACAGCCGTGAGTTGCCTGTATATAAACAGCAACATTTTCACTGCCAGTTGCCTTTTGAATCTCACGAGCAATATCATTGCACAGTTCTTCCTGCAATGTACCACGTCGAGCACACCACTGTGCAATACGTGTATACTTGCTAAGTCCAATCAACTTGGTAGCAGCAATGATACCAATGTATGCAACGCCAGTTACTGGCTGATGATGATGACTACACATCGACTTTAGTTCACTACGAACAACAAGCATACCGGTATATGCATCATTTCCGTCATTCGGAAAACTAGTTGCATCTGGCGCTGGATTATAACGCCCACTCATTACTTCATTGAAGTACATCTTAGCAAGACGCTTTGCTGTGCCTTTACTATTTGGATCAGTCTCACGATCAATTACAAGAGCATCCAATACATGTTCAAATGCTTCAGTTGTTTCTTCAATTAACCTGTCATATTCATCAAAATAGATATATTGTGAGATGTTATCTCCAGCCCAATAACGGCCCCCGTCAGATTTAATACGATTACGAATAGTTTCTGAAACGCTCATTTAATTTCCTTATGATCACGCAGTAGGTATTGCGATATGTTTTAATATACTTTATTTAGGCCTGTACTTCAATATTTAAAATTCTGATCTGTAAAAATATCTGGATATTCGTTTTGATATTTTTTAAAGATAGCATTACCTATGTTTTTAAGATTTTCTAGAGGTTCTAACTTATCCCATTTATTAAATGGTTGAGGTTTTGCGTTCATATTTAGTTTAAATCTTAAAGTAAATTTAATGTTTAAAATATTACATGCTTCTTCAATATTAATAACTTGGGGATAATTTAATACAATTGAAGTTTCCATTAGATCTTTAATGTTAACATACCAATTGCATATTTCTTTTACTTTAGTTGCAAAATATATTGGATTAATTACAAATTTTGTATCTTTATATTTGTTAACGTATTCTTCTACAGAAGTTGAATGAAAATGATAAGTTCCTGTTTGTTCTGCTAACATAAAACTTGCTGCGATTTCAACTGGATTTCTAGTTATAATAATAGTTTTTCTTGATGGCAAATAAGATTCTACTAATTCTCTATGGTGGGAATGTATTATATTTGATATATTTTCATCGAAAACAGTATCCTTATCGAGATGAATAAATTCAGAATTGCCAAAATGAAAAATACAATAGTTTTTAAGATAACTTGACAATTGTACACTACCGGCTCTGCCAGGACTTAATACAATAAAACTCATAGTGTATCTTTAATTACGTTGTATAGATTATTTCCATTAAAGAAATTTCCAGTTGATGCATTATTTAAATTCTTTATAGTTCCAGGCAAGTCAGCATTATTACTACCCATTATATTACGAATTCTTTCCATTAAACGATTCTTATTACGCAGATAACTATCCCAATCTTTAGTCCAATCACTAGGATATTTAAAGAATGTGTCCCACATTTCATCATAACTTAAACGATTTGGTACAAGTGGATATGTACCAACAATGGCACCTTCATATACTGAGATACCAAGAGTTTCTTGCAAATTAGCACTAAAAACAATCTTGCTCTCTGCTAGATGTGTGTGGTATTCGTGCTTGCTCAACTGATGGTCTTGTGCAACGAACCAATCGTATTCTGGCATTAATGCAGCAAGATCTCTGAAGATCTCCAATTGCTTCTCAGGAGCAAGACGATGGGGGAAAATAATCTTATCTTTCTTTACTGTATTGACATATGGCTCAAGTATATCATTTAGATATTCCATAGGCCAACCAACAATATGAATCTTATCTGGATGCCATTCAATCATTGCATCACTTGAAGGTTCATCAAACAAATTAAGACAAAACATATCGAGATGGAATTTAGTAGCAAAGAAGTTGTGATCATAGCAATAGAACATACTAGATTCGGCATTGCGAACCCAGGGAGTATCGCCAATCAATCGTCCTAAGAAATCCTGGGGATCATAGGATCCTGCATGCCACATTCCGCCTAGTTTAACTGGAATACCTAGCAATTCGCTCATATATTTCACTTGAATAACAGTTGGGTTCCACGCATCTGTATATAAGAAATAGTCTCCTGCTTTAACAGTTCCGTCTGCAAATAACTTAGAAATTTCAAGTAATTGCTGACTTTTGTAACTGTTAGTACCAGCAAAATTAAGGAACGCTCCGGGTGTTGTAGCCTGCGGAACATCGCCTCCACTAATAACAACTACACCCATGCCAGCAGACTTCATCTGCTCTGGAAGATACTGCTTCCATTGTGCGGTATAACGTGTTTCAACTGCTTCTAAATCAACTAGATAAACTGTCATGCTCGTTCCTTATAATAGTTACTGGACATCCATTGCATTAAACAGATAAGCCCTTGGCCTTCGTCTTTAAATTTTACTGTAATCATACGATAATCTTTGTACTCAGGATTAGCAATAATAACATAGTCTTCATACATCTTCAAATTTTCTCTTTGAAGTAATGCTTTTAATCCTGTTAAAGTAGCATTGCGATTGTGCCATTTACCTAAACTGGCATTGACCAATGGAAAATCAACTGCTTCCCAAGTTTCACTTAACCATTTTTCAACGGTCCTACTCACATGCCCATTTCCTTACGTATATTAGTAGCACTAATCGAAGTTACCGATTCGTCAAAAGTTTCTTCGCCACTTGTATATCCAACACCTCTGCCCCAACCAATATGTACAATGTTTGGAACAACTTGTATCTCGTACTTGCCTTGATATAGAGGATCGAGATCTTTTCGGATAAATCGCTTTACTTGCTCAATCTCAAATGGATTACTACCCTGCCATCCTTGTACATCGCGCACTTGGATAATAACTTGTCCAGTACGCTCTAATAGACGCTTAAACAATGCACGATGCCCATCATGCCACGGTTGCCAACGTCCAAGCATTTGTACAGTTTCCTTTCGCCAATCAAATATTGGGCGGCGACGATTAGCACAGATATGATCCCAAATAAAAGCAGCCCATTTAATAGCATTCTGTTCCGGCACACGGAAATCATATAGATCAGGTTCGATAAATGCTTTGTTAGTATCTTCGTAGCGACCGCGATCAATGGTATCAACCCATATGATCCAATCTGCTTTGAAATTATTGCGCATCTCAACTAGTGGAGCAACAAAGTCAGCAATTACAAAATCCATCGTGCTCTTATCTGCTAGTTCACGCATACGGATACTTTGACGTATACGTCCGCTGTCACTAAAGTCCCAATCATTGTATTGCTGGCGAACAGCATCAGCATTAAACCAATCTACAGTATAGAAATCTGTTTCCATACGCTTTTTAAGTTCTTGAGCAAGTGTAGTCTTTCCTGCTCCTGGTAGTCCCATAATTAAAATCTTTTGCATTTAATTTCCTTTTAATAAAGAGAGGCTAGTTTTTACACTAGCCCCACAACTCTATCCTGGCAGTATGTAGAATTAGTGACGGCTTACTCGACGAGGAGCAACATTAGCATAGTTAGCATCCTCTGTCCAGTTGTTAATAACCCTATCCCCTCGACGGATACGTTCAAATTGACCGTATACGGTATTACGCTTGTAAAGATCAGACTCGTTAAAGACATGACCATATTCTACACAAAATTCACGATATGCATCTAATTCGTCAAACACACGAGCAACATTGCGATTCTTAATCATATTAGACTTCCCATTTGATGTTACAACCATTTTCATTATCTTCGCTTACTTCAATCTCTACTGCCCTGCCAGGATATCGAGTTGAAATTAGTTTATACAAGTCTTCTGCTATCATTTCGCAACTCTTGTAATCAAGTTGTAGTGTAGCAGTATTATACAAACTTGTCAACCAGCGTTTAAACTGGATAAACTCAATGTCCCTGTCATCATGAAATACCTCAATGGCAACACGGAAATGGAAGATGTGACGATGAGGATATCCAAGAAAACTGACATCATACTCATCGCCTGTAGCCAACTTTGGATCATCCAAAGCGGCAGGATACTTGTGGATACCTTCACGGGCAAAAGTCACCCAAATCATACTCTTGCGTGTAATTGGCATTCGATCAGTCACCATCTTCTTCTTTTTAAAGGGGTTCATATTAATTACTACCATTTTGAGTCTCTTCGTTATAATCTTTATAATCTTCAATATAGTTGTCAAGTACTCGCTTAAGATTAACAACATCATCATGATTAGGAATAACATCATGCCATTCAATACTACCACGACCGATAAGGAAGCCGGTAGCCATCTTTAGACGCTCCCAAAAATTGAGATGTCCTTTATCAGCCTGTAACATGAAGTAAAGTTCTGGTTCATCAGTACCAGTAGAGTCAAAATATTTGACTTGGATGATGTGCTCGGGACCGTGACATTGACAGCCAATGTAGATCTTTTCGCTCTTGTCAGTGTAGTCGGTGCGTGTGCTCATAGTGTTAATATACTATGAGCACACTGGTTTGTCAATTAAAAGTTTATTCTAAGACCTATAGTTCCTGATACACCAGTTAGGTTAGAACTCTTATCTATACCAACTGAAGCATTTAGGAATATGCCTTTTTCAATTTCAGTGTTTGCTGTAGCACGGATGCTGCCAACAGTTTTGAAATCTTTGCTCTGTGTAACACGACCTTCAACACCAAAATTCTTATCAAAGTCATATCTCAAACCAACATATGGATTGAAAGCAGTACTTGATTTTGCAGTTGGAATTGTTGAAAGGAATGGGCTACCACTTTCACTTATTCCGCTGATTGAACTGCTTACTACAGTTACACCAACTAGTGGGCGGAAGTCATAGTATGTGTCTGCACTATAAACAGTTACATCGCCATATAGGATCTTTTGATTAAACTTAGCACTGTTTGATAATGCAAAGATTGGGAGACTTGTAGTTCCGTTATACTTGCTATAACCAAATCCTACAGCAGTCTTAACCCAAACATCCTTGTCTTTGATGAAAGCGTATGCAGTTGCATCATAACTATCGTTTTCAACTTTACTATTGCTTAAGCCACCGCTTTTAGCACTGCCATAACTAACAGCAACTCCAAACTTATTAGCATCAGCAGTCCATTGATAACCAGCAACTGTGCCGCCATTTGTCATAGTACCTACAGTCTTGTAGTAACTAGCAGTCGGACTAATCCAAGCACCATCATTCTTATTAATTGGATCAATTAGGAATGGATTAAATGAACGCAACTTAACAGCATTGGCGAATCCAGCATTGTTAAAAGTAGCATTGCTTGAACTTGTGCTACCTAGACGCTGCTCACTTGGCTTAACAGTATCTTCATCATATACAGTACCATTAGTCTTCACAACAGTGCTATCACTCATGTCTTGATTAGTAACAGGAGTAACAGCAACTCTGCTAGTAACTGCCCTTGCATCATACTTGTCAATTGTGCGAGTAACAACGCCAGTTGTGGCAACATTTGTTCTTGCATCTGTTTGTACAATTGCAATCTGTGTCCATGCACCATAAACAAAGAATGGTGTGCCTTTAATATAAGTTAAGTATGGAGCACCGACTGGAGTTGGACCTGTAGGAACAACAGGAGTAACACCGGGCATTGTACAATCTACTGTACACCCCGGGACAGTTCCTGGAATTCCGCCGCCTGCGCCAGAAGTAACAGCAGTAGTTCCTGCGGCTAATGTGCTTGGCCCAAAAATATAAGCATATTCAAAAGTTACTGATGCACCGGCAGCAAGTGTTGGTAGATAGAACCCAAGACCAATGGTATTATCACCATCGCCAATGTTAGTTCCACTATAGTAAGTAACAGGATCTGTAGTCCACCCCGTAACGCCTGCACCTGCGTTAGTTGCAGCAGTATAAAGACCTAGTGCATACTTACTAATTAGTGCTTCACTAAACACAACGTTCTTAACACCAATTGGACTAAAGCCCAAAGTGTTTGTAGTTGCTGAACTATCTCCTGTTGCTGCTCTTGCATCCGGATCTGTAAAACGACCAAAGTATAGATTAGTCATATTAACAGTTGTAGTAAGTTTTGTTTTGATATCTACAACTTTGTCGGGATTATTAAATCTAACATCGTTAGTTAATGAAAAGTCAGTTGTAGAACCAGTCCATACAACACGATTGTCAAATGTAGCACCACCATAAGCAATACCACTATAGTTTGTTAGAATGCCGCCAGTAATAGCAACAGCGCCAGTATTATTATTTGTTTTACTAGTAGTTACTCCAGCATCGTTAGTATATTTTACAGTAAAGCCTTCAAACGGACTTCCTGGTGTTAGATAATCGTATGCTGGGTTAAATGTTCTTGTTCCGGTATTATCATATAAGATACCTGGGGCAGTATTTCCTTTACTGCCAATAGTTCCATAATCACTTGTGCCAATTTTAACATAGTCACCGGTTAATGTAAAAACCGTGCCAGTTGTTTGAGCATATGCAGAGGAAGCAAATAGAATTCCTACTGCTGCTAACAGATTTTTAATCACAATTTTTCTCCAAATTGATTAAATTTTTCGAAATACTATGATTAATTGAAAAAATACTCTATTATTTATTGCTCTGCATATAATAGGTTTGTGGGAATATATCTTTCTTAATTACACCATAATCGTTTGGTCCGTGCTTAACAATATAATCATTGCCAGCAGTGTAATTAAGTGGTTCGCCCCAACTTGTATTAACAACTCCATCGTGGTCAGCCAACTTAGCTATCTTGATAATTTTCTTTGGTGTTGCTGTGCCATCGCCATTATCGTCATATAGCCCAGCAAACTTCTCAGGCGGAATAGGATACTGCTCGCCTTTTGGCCCAGTAATGATCTTATAGCCTGCTTCATACTTAACAGGACCTTCTAGAGTATCTAGTGTTCCTGCTGAGTCCGCAGTTGTATATTTTACTGGATTGGCTTTCTTATATGTTTCAAACGCACCAGTATCAAACCAGTTGTCGTTAATCGATTCACTTAACATATCAAGATACTTTCTGAAAAATTTAGGATCCATGTTAATATTTATTTTACTTCGGTGTCTTTAGTATACTGATCCCAATATGTATACTTGTCTTTAGACATAAGATCATGTAGTTGATGTGTCCATACTCCTGGATTAGTAGCGCCCCAAGTACGGTCGTCTATCTTGATAGTGGTGTTATAGTTAAGCAGACTGATGTAAGGCAACTTTACGCTGAGCATTGGGACAAAGCGATCATGTTCGCAAAGCCCTGATTCCAGCAAGCCTTCTGCTTGTTTAACATCTAAATCCAAGGTGCACCAATAACCTGTATCCAAGCAAGCCTTAATAACATCAGCCCATTTATTCCATTCATCAGCATCATTTACAGCAATATCTGGAAAACTTTGACTTGTGCCAAAATAGATATGCTTTACAATATGTAATGATGCTTGCTCCAGAATCTCGTCAATAGGAGGTGTTCCCACAACAAATAATGTAAACATACCGTGACAGATAGTATGCTCAACTTCATATCCGGTGAAATATACTACGTTCTGTCGTTCTTCTGTATTCAGTCCCATACTAAGTAGCCCCTACTGTATCCTGCCGAACGATTCGCACCATCTTCAAAAGCCTGCTGCCATTCTGTATTGCGATTATAACCCCTAGTCCATAATCCGTCAACCTTCAATCCACAGTTTGTCATATATGTTACTGCTGTAGTCATTGCGGTATAGAATTCTTCATTACGAGGACTTGGACATATTATTGTACAATTCTTCCAAAGTAGATTAGCAAATGAAGTTGTAATTGCAGGATGCTTCTCTGCTGCCAGCACAACTATGGCGTTATTCTTCAGTACATCTTTTGTGAATACTGTATCATCCTGCTTGAGATCAATTACAACATCATACTGTCCTGTAGGCTCTTTGGATAGTTCAATGTGATCTTGCCAAAGATGTCGATTGCTATTTCCAACTACGGTAATTGCGCCGTCATATGAATGTATCAGCATAGTTTGAAACACAATCCAAGATAGGAAACCTGAACCTAGAATTAGCAAACGCTTGTTCTCAGTATTGTATGTAGGGAACCCTTCTGTGGCTACATTGATTCCACAAGCAATAGGTTCAATAATCCATTTTGGATCAAGTTCTGGAACAACTACAAACTCAAATCTGCCAGTATTGTAGTAATCGCTATATGCTGGTTCGCCACGAGTTGCTACAAAGTCGCCAACTTTTACAGGCTCTAACCCCTGTCGATTAACCTTTGAGCCAACCTTAGTAACAATGCCTAAGCCTTCGTGCCCCTGCATATGAATAGGCAATGGACCAAAGTTACCCTGCATCATATCAATATCGCTGCGACAAATACCTGTCATTGCAGCCTTTACCTCAATCTCATTATCTGTAGGTTCAGGCTTATCCCATGACGTTTCTACAAATTTACCATCACCTGCTGTATAAAGAATTCTACTTCTCATCGTATGGCCCTAACATATTGTGTATCCAAAGATCCTGTTCCAGTTGATCTCGCCACCACACTGGATTACTGATGTTTTCGAATGCTGTTTCAATCATCTTCTTATATGCTGAAACAGGACATAGCCCAAGTTCAAACCGACGTTCCCTGTCGCCAATAAAAGCAATACTTTGATCATCTTGTTCTAAACTACGCCAATTAGCAGTTAGATTATAATGTACTTTTCCAACTCTTAATTCAATATTAGCATAATCATCCACGTCGTATAGCCCATCAGGATTGACATTGCCGTATGTTGTATCTAATAGATCTACTAACTTCCACCGCTGTTCTTTTACAAACTTCAATACATTAGAGTCTTGATATATTGTGGGATTTAATACTGCAACCCAACTAAGCAAATGCGGCATTAGATCTCTGCTAACTCCACCGAAGCTATAATGACTATTAGTAAACCAACTACCTGGATTTGGTACGCGATTGTAATTGATCCAGTTAATGTTTACATTAGTACTGACATTATTCAACGCCTTAAAGAATACAAGTTCTTCACGATATTGATTGTTCTTTACCATGATAAACTTAGTTTCGGGACAAGAATCAACCATGATTTTCCAATCGTGTGCTGTCTTAACTCCTGGCTTTTCAACAAACACAATTTTGCTATGCGCTGCAACAAAATAAGCAATTTGTTCATGTGTATGATTTGGCGTGCAGATAAAAGCAGCATCAAATTTTGGATGAATATCCAATGCTAATCCTATACTTTTAAAGTCAGCAGCGCGATTACCTGTATCAACTGTAACAACTTCGTGTCCTAAATCTTGGAGAACTTCTTTATAAAGTTCTCCAATGCCCATTCCAATAATTAAACTTTTCATGTCTCACTCAAATAGTGCATTAAATTGTGTATTAGCGTTAATTGTCTTCTTACCAGTATAACCCCGTTGACCTATAATGTCAATCCAAAACTTATTATGTTCGTCAATAAGATCCAAACTGCGTTGGTTGCCGGCATTTTTAATAATTTCATCTACAAGTTCACGGAATCTAATTCCCGTATTCTTGCGAATAAGCATGCCTGGTACAACACCCATATCGTACTGTTCATTAGCAGTAAGTACAGCATTGATATGCATCCAAACATTATGTGCCATTTGGATAGCATAACTAAAACTATCCCAACTGGTTTTTCCTTCTTTACCTATTAGATTAAGATCGCCTGGAGCGTAGCAACAGACGTCATTAACTGTCATATGTTTAGATATATGGCTATCCATAAAGGTAGGGATAATACCGTCACTGCGAGCCACATCTCCATATAGCCTAGTGTCCGTTGCATATTTCTTGTTGTCGATGCCGGCTTCCATGCCGTAGGTCCATTTTTTGCCATGCTCTATCCTTAGTTGATCATAAACAAGACCTTTAGCATTAGCCATGAATGGACTTGCACAATCAAAACTAATAGTAAAGTTCTCATTATGGTATTTACGAACAGAACGCTGAATATCAGTTAGCAGTGTAGCCCACTCTAACTTACTTGTTCCAAGAAAATGCATCCAATCGTGTGTGCCTTTTTCAAGTAATCCATCACGAATCATTTGTACAATACGACGTAGCACAAGATGAATGTCACACATATTCTGACCGCCCATAGCCCACCCATTGAAGTGTGTTTGGGGATACAGTTTTGGATCATTGAAGTCCTTCATTTGATTATACCAATCATCTGCTTCAGTGTGATTCTCACCCTGTAGCACGTTAAGGAACTTACACTTGCCTGTACGATGCTTCATCCAGTATTCGTTATTGATACGAGTACCTTTTACTGCTTCCGCGTAAGTACTAATGCCAGTGGCAGCAGCACCAGCAGGACTGCGAGCAACCCAAGCGGGAATATCAAGCACCATACCATAATCCATATAAGCGTCCATCCAACGCAGAACACCGTCACGCTTAGAATGTGCCTTAGGGCAATTAGGATCTCGCCAATCGCCTGCCCATACTCCCTTACCAATTTGGAATCCACCACTATCCCCCAATACAAAACTATTTGGATTACGATTTCGAACCATTTCTTCTTTTTCGTCTGGCCCGACTTCTAGAATTGCGTGACCAGCAGAATACAGACACCAAGGATAATAAAAGTAACTAATATCCGGATCAAGAAAATCGAGGCCTCTAATACCATTTTGCATTGCTGCTGGTACACGACTTGCTTTCATCTTCTTTCCATACTTGCAAATTTGGAAAGTATAAAAACTACTCAGTGCTGGTAAGAATACTGCGTAATCTTTCTGTCTTAGAGACATATTATCCTGGGGTATCAAATATACATTCCTTCTTCGCCTATTTTATCCATATCTTCTTCGTTTATTTTATCAGTCGGAGAGTTTGACTCAGTCATTGCAGCAGATGCATAACTATGAAATGATTTAGACCTATCGCCTTTGCCGTTTATCTTCTTTCCACATTCTTTACATTCCCAAAAATAAGTTTTACTTACGATTGGTTGATACCCATTCCATTTTGGCGTCCTTGTTATTTCATGTGAACTTGGAGCAAACTTATTTAGACATTGGTTGAAGGAACAAACAATTTGCTCCTCCTCAACCAATCTAATAAATCTAATATCATTTTTTAATGGTTTAAGTTGATATTCTTTCTTTTCTTTTTTAGGCATTTTACTTGCTCTGTGCTGGCAATATGTACTCGTATACAATAAGCCCACTGTCAACTGTAATCTGTGCTGCACCTTCGTCACTGAAATTTACAGTCTTATCGCCTGCAAGAGTTAGAATGCCTAAAAATTGAATGATTGGCCAATTCCAACCCTTTGCAATATTTCCCTTTACACCAGACTGGAATACAAAGTTTCCTGCATGAGTACTATGATCTCCAAAGTAAAATTTTAGATCAGTACCTTCTGTCTTAGCAATAAACACAGTCTCATCGCTATTGGCTGCTGTCTGAAACTTAAATCGCTGGATATTGGCAATTGTTGGTTCAAAAGAAACATCCCAATTAACACCCTTAAACTTTACACTCTTCAATTTCTCATTAATAATTTCTGTACTCATAAAACGATAATCATTCTTAAAATCGCCTGATTCATTTTCGAAATGAAGTCCAGTTGGGACTGTCTCGCCGTTACGATCTTGAGTTTGCAAATCAATCTTTGCATTTTCCTTGTACTCGGGAATATTTAGAATTGTATTCAACTTTTGCATATTTGGCATTCCGAACACTCCATTAAAATTAGCATTTGGTGTCTTGAATGTACCTTTTAAAATTACACTGCGGTCGTCAGCAGTTGCTTCTACAATAGTACTGGAATCATCTCCTGTAATCTTGACTAGAGAGATAGTTAATGGTAGAGTATGCGACACAATGTCGAGTAGAAAATCTTTCATAATTTGTCCTTTACTTTCTTTATTTTATAGTAATTCTTCAGTAGTTGCAATAACTTTTGCAAGTATACTTGATAATTTTGGTGAATCTAACTCGCCAGGCTTCTTACAAATAATATAAGCCATTTTTCTTGGAGATCGGTTTATTTTCTCAACTTCGAACCCCATTGATTGTAAGTTATTAACAAGGTCATCTGTTATTGCACCATATCCAAATTGTGTTATGTTTTGCTCTACTCCCCAGTATCTATCCAAAGGATTGTAGTTGAACAAATAAACACCACCCGGCAATAACACATTATAAGCACTTCTTGCTATTTCAGTAAGTCCATTCAAACTTTCAAACACTGTCCAATTAACACTTGTTACTAATCCAAATGCTTGCTGTGGCAACGGCGACAGATCGTAATTAGAAATTTTGTATTGCATTAAACGTCTTGTGCTGTAAAATTTATTGAATAAACTAGCACAATGTTCTAAAACTTCGTCACATGTATCCACAATGTAAAGTGGTTCTGAACTTACCATATTATGTAAAACATTACCCACTCCAGGAAATAATACCAATCCTGGATAATTCCATCCTGAAAATCTTGTTAAAATATCAGCAAAAAAAGAAATTTCTGCATGATTATAATTGTGACTTTGAAAAAACTGTAATCGATTTGCCCCCGGTAAACTTATTCTACGTTGTAGTAAACTTTCAGCAGCAATATTAATCTCATCAATATGTACTTTTAACCTATTCTTAACTTCTGCTAATATAGGCAGAAGCATATTAGATATTTCTTGATTGTCTGTATCTTTTGTTGAATTGATACAATTTTCAATATAGTCCTTTACTTTTGCTAATTCTACTGTATTCATGATATCACCTTAAAAACTGAATAAAGATTCGAATGTGTTGGTAATGTTAGTATTACTTGCAAGATCCCATTCTAACACACCCAATAAGTTTTCTACTTTCTGTGTTATAATACCTTCTTCCATTAAATTACTATCAAACGGCATATCTTTGTACCATTGTGGTAATCTTTGCTCATCTGTTGGATAAGCAATACTTGTCATACCCAATGGATTTGGACGTAATTTACAAACAATTGCCTTCATACCATCAGTAATTTTCATACTACGATTATCACTATGCATACGCAACATATTATTCCAATTAATAGCAGCGCGAACATGCCCTGGCATATTTGTCTTGCCATTCTTTATTTCTAGATCACCATAATATGTTAACTTATTAACACGCTTTGGTGTACCTTTTTCCCATGCTGGGCGTAGTTTAAAAAGTTCTTTAAACTCTTTAATCTTATCGATCACTTGCTCTCTTGTACCGCCTTCTAGTACTTGTTGTAGAATGCTACTTAGAAATTCTTGTACAACTTTTGGAGTATCGCTACGTTTAAGATCAAGTCCCATTGCTTTGATCTTACCTGTCTTGCCCTCACGATCTAAACGCTTGCCTTCTAAGTCAATAATTAATGCTGCATAACGCTTCTTAGTAATAAACAAACTCTTACTGGCAACAAGTTCGCGCCCGCCTTTAATAATCTTTCCATTTTCATATGGAACATGGAATGCCTTTTCCATGAATGGTGGGAAACTAATATTAACTTGATCAGCAATTTTATCATATAGTTGAATACAAATATCACTATTCCATTCCATTCGTCCTGCTAATACATCATCCTTAATAACAGGCCATGCACTAAAGTAAACAGAATCGGTATCGCCGTAAATTACACTCTTACCAATATAATCATAATCTCCAGTTAAGCATTCATTAACAGTTGCATCCATATGTCTTGCAATAACACGACCACTTAGCGTAGTTGACTGTCCAATACGTTTATCGAAAAATCTACAGCCTGGATTCAAAATTGCACCATATAGACTATTTAGATTAATCTTCTTTACCAACTGCCTTTTATCCCAGAAAGCAGACTCTTTTTGATCCTTAGATTCTTTCTTTTTGGCTTGGAGTTCCTGTCGCTCTTTGTACCATTGCTCAAGCAAGCCTGGAACAACACCCTGCTTGTCAAGAGTAAACAGCGTCCCGTTGGCGCTAAGACTCCATGTCTGGTTGCTGTCGAACACCAACCTATATATTTGGGATGCACTGTACGTTTCACTATTACCATCCTCCCAATCAATTGTAATCTCAGTACCAATTTCCTGATTCATAACTGCGGTATATTCAATTGTGCCAAACATACCTTCCCATGCGTCTGCAAAACTGCTACCTTTATCCATCTTGTTCTTGATATAAGCATCAGTCATTATTGGACGTAACTGTCCGATAATAGTTTCAACGCTCATGTTTAATGCACGAATTGCCGAAGGATATAGTGAGTTAATGTCAATTGCACCAATCCATTCATGAATGCCTTTCTTAGGATAAGCAACATAAGCACCTGCTGCTTGAACACCGTCATCGTATCCTTTACGAGAAGGAACAACCATACCTCGTGCATGAGCAGCATTAATAATTGCTTGCTCAGTTACAGCAACAGCACCCATTGTAGTTTGTAGCAGCACGGTATTAGAATGAGCAAGTTCGTTTGCAAGATCAAGAAACTTCAACTTCTTATCTAACTTGTCTAGTAGTGCAGTATCCTGTCTGTTATACTCGAGGAACTTTTTAAAGTCATCATTGTATAACTGATCGAGAGATCCTTCATATGGAATCTTACGTTCGTTAAGTTCGTACTCGCCGATGGCATCCAGTGCATAACTATGGCGCTCTTCGTAAGTATACTTGCGATACAAATTCATATAATCCATATGAACTCTTCCAACAAGATCAAAAGTTTGACGCTCTAGTCCATACTTCTCGTAGGTACGATCTTTTGGCATCTGTCCCCAAAGACAATATCGACGTGTATCGTCTTTGCTGAGTACTCTAGAAGTGCGATTAATCATGTAGGGAATATCAAAACCCTCACTGTTCCACCCACTTAAGATGTCTGCATCTTCAATAAGATCCATAAAGGTCTTGAGAAGTTCTGCTTCGTCTTCAAACAAATAACAGTTTGAAATACCATCACAAATTGCCTGTGCGTCTTCCTGCGACATGTTAGGGGGAGCAATACACAATGTAATTAATTGATCTAGCCAATTAAGAAATACTGTTACTGCGGTTACTTTAGTAAAAGGATCTTCTGGGCTACTATATCCACGGACCTTATCAAAGTCCGTTTCAATATCGAAAAATGCAACATTAAGTTCTGGAGCATCTTGACCTAGATAGTTGTCTGCTAAACAACGAAAGATTGGATTAATATCACTTTCGTATATTTGCTTACCCTTAAAAGCAGCCATTTCCTTACGGAATTCTTTACTGCTGCGGGTACTTACACGTTGACATGGTTCTCCCCAAAGAGTGCGGAACTTGCCGCGCTCATCGGGGTAATAGAACACATAGTTTGCAGGATAATCATGGTAAACTCTTTTACCATCTTTACGTTCCACAACATGGATACGCTCTTTCTCTCTATCAATGATAGCATCTACGTACATTTACATTCCTTCGCTGCTTAGGGCCAGCATTGCCACTACATGCCGAATAAGGTCGGCGACCTGCATATACTTATTCGTCCTCGTGACGTAGATTATCTGTGCTGTTTAAGATACTTTCAATCATGTCAAGATCATCACGCACACGATCATAATCACGCTTCTGCGCCATCTTAATTGCTCGCTTGAGCAAACTTGGCTTAATTTCCATTTCCTCAGCAATGTGCTTAATTGTATCATTAAGACCTTCAGTTAATGTTTCAACTTCGGTCATAACTGTTGAACTCTCGCTGATGAGATTTTTCAACTTAGCCTTTTCTTCTGCGTTAAAATTACGAGTTGTCATTTTTTTCCTCTGTTATTAATGCTTCAAGCAACTTAAATTGATGATATGCTGCTTTGAATTCTTCGCTATTATAGCGTGGTTCGATATGTTTTGCACTATCATATTGCACAAATGCATCCATTAGAGTAGGATGATTTTCAAATTTATTGAAATCTGGTACAATAATATGAAACATTTCATTTATGATCTGTAGATTTTCATATACTTTATCAATGTCAATTTTATGCTTTTTAGTATTGATGCATGGTGTGTCACCGTCTAAAATAACATTACCTGTTAGTGTAATACTACCCTGTGTAATGGGGCTATTTGATATTACAGAAGTCCATCCACTCGTACCTAAATATTGACCAGCACCGCCGCCCCCGCCGCCCCCAGTAATAGTAACAGTTGACGGGTTTGAATTTGAAGATGGGTAGTTATAAACTGTTGAATTTTTAGTAGACCAAAACATATGAGCCCTTTATGTCAAGGGTTAGATCTTTTTTGGCTGACCTTCTCTTGACTTCTTATAGTTTATAGCATAATCATCAGGAGTGCAATTAAATTTTTGAATAAACATATCGTGTAATTTTTTTGGTTCAATTCTAAACTTTTCGCATATACTCTGCATTAACATGTCAATATGATCGTAATCAGTTTTTGGAATATACTTTAAATTGTGTTCGAGTTGTTCAACGGCATTCTTATCGCTATCTTTCACATTATCTTCCACAGCACGATCATAGCGGAAACGTGCGCCCATAAGTCCACGAGCACCTGCACTAATTGGATGTTTAGATTGTACACCAACTGACATTACTGCTTCTTTAATTTCTTTTAAACGCATTAGATTTTTCCGTTTGCTTGTAGTTTAGGTGGCCCACTATTACTTACCTTAAACCCCATTTTGGCTGCTTGCTTCTTATCCTCGCCCGGCTTAATATCAACAGTTAAAGCATTGGACCACCTTGGATCATTTGCTTCTTCATCATTGACTGGAATATGTCCACTGGCTTCGTCCATGTCATCCTTTGGCTTCTTACCATGCTTTTTCATATTAATAGCAATGGCTGCTTGTTGTGCAGGGTTGGCTGCTTCTGGTACACAGTTAGGCACAGTTTTGCCATTCTTCTTTTTAGTACCAACAGGATAATAACCTTTCCAGCAAGGATTGTCTTTAGGGTCCTTTAAACCTTCTAGGATTTCTTTAATTCTCACGGCTTGCCTTGTCCTCTATATTTCTTAAAACTACGTTTAGTATGCTTGTTCATTGAACTCATTTTGAGATTACCAATACCTTGGCTAGTCTTCTTGTTATTCTTGATGCGCTCTACTTTAACTTCTTTGATTGCTTTACTTGCCATAATTGATTCTCCCTTATGCTATTGCGAGTTCTTGTTTTAGATGTGCTATTAACTTCTGTTTGTCAGCAGGCTGTAAACTCTTAATTTGCTGTGATACAGTATTAAATGTTTTACTTGGTACAAAATCTCTGAACTTATCGGCTACTGCACCAGCAGCACCTTTAACTGCTCCTGCTGCTTTTCCTGCTAATCCGCTAGCGGCTGCACCAGCAATGCCAGCACCGGCAATTTTTTTAATTTGATCAATTGTTGCGCTTAATGCATCATTGAAAGCAGCAATTCCTTTTGCTTGTTCCATATATGAATCCCACGCTGCTTTTGCGGCTGCTTTACCAGCAGTATTTGCAGCAATGAGTTTCTCTGCCGCTTTTGGCATTTGATCTGCTAGAGTTTGCATCTGTTGAATTAGACCTGCTGCTTTTTTTGGATCATCATCAAGTAGATTAAATGCCTGAGTTTGCAATTCATTAAACTTAGAAATCATATCTTCTGGGCCTATAAGTTTAAAGTGCCCAAAAACAGTACTATCAACAGTTAATGTTAAAAGCCCTTTTACGTCATATGGCCTTGGACCACTTGGTATAGCATGACGCAATTCAGAACCAATTTGATCGAGTCCCATGTTTGCTAACGCACCTAATCCTGCACCTACTGCCATTGTCTTAGCACTTGATGCCATTGCAGATGAAAGTTTTTCACCCTTCATATACTTGTTTGTTGTCTGTAAAATAAAGCCAACACCTGCTGCACCAAAACCACCGGTTACTAATGCAGCAATAGCAGTTATTGCACCAATGATCAACCCTTGTTTAATAGGGTTTTTCTTAGCCCACTCAACATACTTTTCCATTGTTGCTGCTACTTTAGGATTTAACTTTCCCTTAAGATTTGCTACAATTTGATCTGCTTTAGCATCAAAATTTTCTACAGGCTTTGTATTTCCTGCCAATCGACCAAGTTTGTTAACAGCATCATCGGCAGACTTAATGCCTTTCATTACGCCGCCTACAGTTCCTTTAACAATATCCCACACACCTGCTTCGTCTAACTGACCTTCTAAAAGCATAGTTTGACGAAGAGCAAGTGCCTGAAATAATTGACTTGTTTCTTCAATATATGAATAAGTTACTACTTCGTTAAATCTCATTATGCATCTCCAACCATTTTCTTGCCTGGAGTCTTTTTATCGTTGCCCTTCCAGTAGCCAGTAAAAGTTGGTTCATCTTTTTCTACAGTTTCTTCACCAATCTTCTTTTTCTTACGTTTCTGCATACCAATACCGCCACTGGCAAATCCAGTTGGACTTCCGCCCATTGCCCCTGCACTACTTGCACCGGCACTTGCATCTTCAGCAACTATTTTCATACCTTTATGATCTTTACAATGACTAAAACCTGTCTGATGCGGAGCCTTTAATCCACTCCCGCTAAATCCTTTGCCACATTGACTGCAATGAACTACTTTCTTTTCTTCTTTTGCTTCGCCAATTACAAAGAACCCTTGTTTCTGTTTAGAAATAATATCTGCTGCTTTAACCATTAACGGTGTGCCTGATGGTTTCTTATTTTGATCTAACTTAGACATCTTTACCATACCAGGACTTGTTGAACCGGGAGTTGAACCGCCTGCTGGAGGAGTTGCACTCTGCTGACCAGGTTGCATGGCATTTGGATTTTGTTGTGGAGCACCTGGTGCTTGTGGGTTTGCTGGTTGTTGACTGGCGTTGGGATCGTCTCCAGGTCCATATGCTGCAATTGCTTCATCAACATCATGCTCATTATTCATTTCATACTCTAAGTAATGATAAACACTGTCTAGATAATCAGCAGCCTTAGTAATCTTAGCCTGTACCCAACCTTCTAATCCCTGCTCTTCGCTAATTCTTTCAAGTAGTTTTCCTAGTGCAATAGAAGCGTGAGCAGCACGATGTAATTCAGCGCGGGCCATATCTACTTCATGATCTGGTTCTTTGTGATGGTGTCCCATTTCATGATCATTACTATTATCTCTTGATGGAATACTAAGTTCGACGACTTCTGAACTTTCATTAATTCTATCTAAGGTAGCATATAGTTTAGCAAGCAATGCGTTTGCTGCTGATCTATTTGATTCTGATATTGTTGTACTTTGTAGTTCACGAATGCGTTGTTCAACAGCATAACGCTGAGTAAGAAGTTTAACGTGTCGCTCGTTCATCGGGAAAATCCTGTGTTGAAAATATTTATCGTAATTCGAAAGATTGGACTAAAGTGTTTAAATCTCGATATGCTGTATCGTTAATAACAAGAGCATTTATAACTACTGGAGTATCCATCTCTAAGTTTTCAAGCTTTACATTGTGTATTCCTGGAGGTAATTTAACATAAACTGTTTCTTCCAGTTGCAAATGACTACCAATTTCAATAGGATAGATACGCTCAATCAACATGAATTGATTAAGCCAAAGTCTATATCTACCATCTTTAGTTGATGTTTCGGGTATTTTAATTCTAACTCTAAGTATCGATTTCATTAATTACTTAGTAATTAAAAACGCTTAGAAGTTGTTTTTCTAATTCAAGGCCTCTAGCACGCTCTTCCTTCTTCGTGCTATTTTTCATTTTATGTGCTTTGCTTAATAAGGATCTTAATTCGTGTTTGTTTAATTTGTGATGATTATCGATGCCCAAGTATTCCACTGCCTGGCGTTTTACTTCCACAGTCTTTATATTGATAGGTTCTATTAAGGAGAAATTCTCCCATATTGTAAAGATTTGATCCCAGTCTCTATCATTGGTGCAACGCATGTCACGCTCCTCATTTTGGAACTCCAGACTTAGCAATTTTTTCCAGTATCTTTTCAACTTGCGGAAATGCCGAGTCATCATACTTGATGCCAATACCACCAGATGCCTTCCAAGCGTTAATGTTAACACCAAAGTCATCAACTAGTATACTTGGCACGCCTTCGTGCATAGCATACTTTGCTTTGTCCGCAGTTAGTACAATTTCAACTGGCATCATGTCACTTAGATGTTTCTTAATCCAATCCATTTTACCAGGCTTGCTGCGAACATCGCCTTCTAGTGGTTTACTGCAAATTCTATATTCACCATATTTTTCAATTACTGTTTTTACTAATGCTTTTGCATGTGGAAGCATTGGTAGATCAATCCAAAATGTTGGATGATCTCTTACCAGTTGTAACTTTGCTTCAACATCGTTGATATCCTTATAATGGTCAACATCGCTGATACGTGACCATTCGCCAAAGAAATCAGCAAGCACCCCGTCCATATCCAAATAGACACGTGGCTTTGCATCATCTTCCATTATGCTTTCAAAACTATGAACTCTGCGTTCCACTTTGTTTACCCAATCTTTGCTTGGATGTCCACTACCATGATAGTATTGTAACACCTTTTTTGGGTTTTTCCTAGAGACCAAAGCCCACTCGCCTTTAACTTTTTTAAGAGTTTCGTCTAAACTCTCATCAAATTCTTCAAGTAAATGACCACCTTCCATGATTGCTAGTTCCATTGGCGACCAACTTTCGGTATATGTTGCGTCTTTTGGTGCTCTATCAAACTCTTCGATCTCACTATCCGGGATGATCTTAGCAGGAATGGTTTTAGCGCCTGCTGCTTTGAAAGCATGAAAACGATGATGCCCATCTAATACTTGATAACTGCCTTTATACTTTCTTACAAAGATTGGGGGGAGATCTTTTCCTTGTCCTGCTTTTATTACGTCAGTCATATTTTTCATGCTCATAGCACTTTGAGCATCTTTCATCTTACTATCGGGTTCAAAACCAACAAGTTTATCCAATGGAATATTAACCACAGGCAATCCATCACCAACTGAATCATCAACATCAGCGCCAAAGTAATCCGGGTCAGTATATAGTTTTACCTTTGCTTCGCTAATGCTTTCACTTACAGCATTCATTGCTACCCACGCTGGGCCACGATAACCATTGGGGAATTGTTTGAAGTGCTGTATAGTACGATGCCATCCTTCAATAAGTTCAAATCCCTGCGGAGTCATTTTACCAATTACAGGCTCTTTGCGAACACCGCCTTGCTGTTGGGCAAGTGCTGCCTGTGTAGCATGACGTTCAGCATCCTTAGGCACCTTCATTGGATTAGCACTGCCACCTGCTCTAATATTAATGCGGCGCTGTGTGTCAGGATGTAGTTTTTCTATCTTAAATTCAAAGTTGGAGATAAGTTTCCATTGTGTTTGTGCTGACATGCCTTCGCCAGTTAGGCTTCTATCAACTACTTCCTTAGGATTCTCACCTGGATCGTGTTTGGTTAGCCCCCTGTAAAGCCAATCACGCAGTACATACTCTGGCCACGATGGCAAATAACTCTTAAGCCAGTTTAACGCACCTTCTCTTGTCTCAGTGAGATCATAGAACTTACCATCAATTTCTTTCTTAAGATCAGCAATTGCTTCATCTTCGCTGCGACCTTTAGCAATCAATGTCTTTAGCGCACCGTCGATAATAGTCTTTGGCTTCTTAGGCTTCTTCTCTTCATTAACTCCACGCTTATACATAGAGATATTGCTAAGAGGAATAACACCGTGATACTCCAAAGTATCACCTTCGTTATCTTGAACATTTTGATCAATCTTTAATAAGGAAGGATTTAAACCAGCAGTTACGATTTTCAATATGACAATATCATCTAACCATTCGTCTGGAACAGTTTCGCTTGCTTCAGCATAACTTTCCGCAACATTTGGATCAGTAGCAAGATATACTACGCCATGTATGCTGTCTTCCCAACGCTTACGCTCACTCCCTTTGCCACCTAATCCTGTCTTTTTAATAGAACGTAATAGTGGTCGATATGTAGCATGGTATAATACAGGAGGAATATTTGCTTCTTCGCTAACACTTTCCTGTGCGACTCTCTTAAACGTATAGCCTTTATCACCATTGGCAAATCCAGAATCAATTAACTTATATTCTGGGAGATAACGACCAATATTCTTAGCAATCATATCATATAACTTGATACGTCCTGCGTCTGAAGATTTGCCACTAAAACTTATATAAGGTGGCTTGCGTTTAGCAACAAACTGCTTGACAATAGAACCTACAGTGGCAAACACACGGAAGGCATCGCCCTTGCCAGTTACGCCAATTGTGGGATTTTCTTTGTCAGTGGCATCAAAGAATCCAATGTCAGCAACGCCGTTCCCTGTATCAACTTGTATAAAAACTTGGATAGTTGATCCACTATCAGTTTGGAACATGGATTTTTGAGTAGTTGCAGTGCTTACTGGACTGATGAAACGATATGGTTGATCAGCAACTTCGTTTGTTATTTCTTCATTTGCTTTTTTCTTACCACGACGCATATTAAGTTGCCAACGTGCTAATTGTCCTTTACGACCTTTGGCATGACTAGATTTTTCTAACTGTGATATTGAGGCGCCTTTAGGAATGCCATGTCTAGCACTATCTCCAGGGCGCCCTGGTCCTTTACCATCAGCAAAGTTTTCACCAAACTTTTTTGTTGGTGTTTTTTCTAACTTGTCTAAAAGATCATAGTAGTCTAATCTTTCACCAAGATGATCCATTGCTATCTCAGTAGCAACTTCGATATCATTGGTATGTTCAAATTCTACCTTAACACCTCTGTTAACTTGACGGTGTATAATAGAAGGATCAGTTGCATATTTCTTAGCAAGATCTCTTACATTTGGCGTACTTTTACTAAGTTCTGCACTCTCTCCAACACTTTCACCTAATCCCATTGCTTTACGCAATGTTGGATATAGTTGATTGTGTACAAGATCTGCCAACTTGGGATTGATCTTAGGACCTAAAATACTACGAACAAATGCTTCTGGATCACCATCTGTTACATTTCTACGAGCATTAGTAGCACTTGCCAAACGTGGACTAATAGCAAAATCTAACGGATTAAAGATAAAGCCCTTGCCTGTTTTTACAGAATTGGGATTTTTTTGCCCGTGTGCGTTTCCGCCTTTAATCATGTCTCCATAACTAGTCATATCATCTTCGCCGGCTACGAATGTAGCAGCACGATAGCCTTGCTTGTATAACCAAGTAGCAGCAATTAGTGGAGTCTTAATACTTGCGTCATTAATAATATGACCTTTTGTTTCTGGAAACAATGCCTGTATCCACCAAATTTTCTGTTCATATGTTAATGGATTCTTTTCATCACCTGTTTTAGCACTAACAAACAAGAACCAATCGCACCCTTGTTGTTGTGCTGTTTTTTGTAATGTTTGTATTAGGGCATGGTGACCAAAATGTGGAGGATTTAATCGGCCAAAAGTAAAAGCTACTTTCTTAATGTTTTCTTCATGAAGTTCTTCTACACGCATGATTAAGCCCGATTGATAATATATTTATTAATGTTCAAAATTGGCAGCACTAAACTTAGCACGGTCAACAGTTTTAAATGGGCCTGTTTTTGTATGTACAAGATATCCTTCTTGTCCAGGCACATCATTAATATGTGCTTGCATTTGTGCAGGGTGCGCATCTAGATTATTAACAATATGATCCTTAACACGCATGATTCCAATAAATGCTTGGCACAATACTTTGTATCCTGCTCTGTTGCTTTCAATATATGTTTGAATATTACTCATCTTTTGTGGACTTACTTTTTTACTTGCTAAGAAGTCAGTAATAAAATCACTGCCAAAATTATCAAAATTACGCTGCTTAACTCTGTAGTTGCCATATGCTTGTAGTAATGTAGGAAGATCTTTTATCTTCAATGAAGACAATGTTGCTTCATCTAAAAATTTATCCATTACTGCGCCATTTGAAGTAATGAAATTCTCAATCGATTTAAGATCTGGCGGTAGTTTAACTCTTGGTGGGACTGTGAATTGATCAGTGACCATTAACAGCGGGCCTTTGTTGTTAACTGCTGCTGGCAATTTGCTAATGTGTCTGCCAGGCGGAGCAACAAACTGACCTTGCGGATCCATGCCAGGTGCTTTTGAAAAGAATGTATGTACACAAATACCACTTGTGCTTTTTGCTATCCCTTGACCTAGTTCACTATTAGTTGGCACAGTATAAACAACAGTATTAGGTTTGAATACAAACTGATTGTTTTGAACTGGGGGAGTTTGACTCCATAGCAAATCACCAAATAACCATCCACGGAAACTATTTGGAACACTTGCTTCGAACTGCGGCCAAAGTGCAGACATCATTGATATTAAATCTTCTCTGCCACCACCTTTACGTTGCGAATATACTTGTGCCAATTGATTGGGATTACGCGGTAATGTTCCTGCTTTGAACATATGTTTATCAACCAGAGAGAATCCTTGTTCATCTCTGCCCCAAATTAATGCAGGTTTACCGTCTGGTTTAATGCTAATTGTTTCGGGATTACTTGCCATTTGTTTTATAGCAGCAATGGCACGTTTTGCTCCAACCGAACCGCCTAATAGTATCTCATCTTCGGGGTGAGGTACTCTTGCTTTTGTTGGGTCGTATTCTTCAATGAGGAATTCGGTTGCTCGCATTTTATATTTATGCTGCTAGAGGTTCTCTAACAGCCATAAATATGTTGGGGTAGCAAACTTTATAATCCATTTTCCTGAATGTCCCAAGGTGTTTATTCTAAAAATTTCTTTTTCAAGCCACGATACTTCTTGAAGGCGTGCTTCTGAAGGATAGAATGCACAACATTTAAATATTACACCATTACCCAACTCAATGTCATCAATACTTATATTATTAATAAAAAGTAATTGATCGTTAAGTATATTTCCGTCTTCGTCAATTATTGTATCTGCATTTGTCTTATTAAGATATTCAATAATAAGTTGGTGTTCGCCTTCTTCTAATTCCTTATCAAATTTAAAAGTTTGATGTTTACCCTCACTCCTTAATTGATCGATATAAATCTCAGATTCTATCAACGTATCATCGAGGAAAATATTAACTTTTGGGGGATCTTTCCACCATTTAGCAGACAACAAAATTTCAAAAGAAACATTCTCAGCCATTAGTTAAGTTTTCCTTATTGATAATTTCTACATCTGAGATGTCATTAAGATTCAATTGAATCTTAGGAACATTCTTATCTGCACCAACTCCAACACCATTACCAATTTGATTAGTTAATACCTTCTTAAGTTCGTCAAGATCACCTGCATATTTGTGATATCCGGTATGATCTAACTTAATTCCAGTATCAGCAAATACCTTACCGCCCATCAAACGCCATAGGTAACAGAATGTCCAATCTTCCGAAAGATAGTTTTGATCGGGATCAATCATTGTATCAAATAGGCCATACATCATCGGTTCATACTGGGGACCAATACCAATATTATCACGATACTTAAGTTCAGGATGAGCAGCAATCATCTGTTCAATGACCTGTCTCTTAATACACATAAATCCTGTGCCCAGTGTACTAACTTCAACTAGATCACCTTCAATAACAGGATTTGGAACAGTATTAATAACATAGCGTATCGGGATACGTTTCATTGGATAAACACCACCAACAACATCTCTATTTGCAACTAGTAGTCGTAGAATTGATTCTGCATCAAATCCAAGATCAACATCGATAAACATCAGATGTGTTGCTGACTGATTGAAAAGAAATTTAGAAACCAGATTATTTCGTCCTCTTGTAATAAGACTTTCATTGACCATAGTATCAATACTATAATTTACACCGAGTTTAGCAGCAATAATACTAAACTTAATCATACTAATAAATGTTGCTTCATTACATACACCATTGTACATTGGCAAGCAAAAATGTACATGTGTACCACGAAGATATTCTAATACTTCGGGAGGAAGTCCGTGTGCATTTGGTTCGACTGTTTCTTCTGACATTGATTGAAAACTCTTTCTCTAGTTGATTTTAATTATATAGCACTTTATTGATTGTGCCTGCTGTGAAATTGACAACAGCAACTCTTATCCAAACAAAATTTCCTGTGACGTTATCAAACGAATTGCTTGAAAATGGCATAACACCATCGCCAACTGGTGATCCAACAGTAACCCAATCGTTTTCAGTTGGATCAGTTGCTAATGATGCTTGTATATTGATTATACCTACAAACTCCGTTATTTTGTAACTAAACGTATGAAGACCGTCGGAATAACCATAATATCCACGACCTTGATACTTAGGGCTGTACCAATTTTCATCTGTACCATTATAAGCAC
>Ga0114978_10000743_pt1 | contig 27365 bp, 24 predicted proteins | sample S_140212_EF_Meta_FD_87027 | JGI IMG/M metagenome (GOLD analysis project Ga0114978, IMG submission 87027) | Freshwater microbial communities from Lake Simoncouche, Canada to study carbon cycling - S_140212_EF_MetaG | ecosystem: Environmental > Aquatic > Freshwater > Lake | place: Lake...
AGGGCCGCGCCCAGACCTCCAACGAAGGCGAAAGCGACACCGCCCAGCAGGCCTGTCAGGATCGCCATAGGGGCTAGGCTTACCGGGCCGCCAAGCGCGATGGCCGCGATGGGGGCGGCGAATGCCAGGGGCCCGTTGATTGCCAAGAATTGCGCCAGAGCCTTGACGACGGAAACGGCCTCCAGCGGAACTGGCCCCATGGCTAATAGTTCCAGAGCGCCATCCTCATAGTCGCGTTCAAAAAGGCGCTCCAGCGAAAGCAGGGAGGCAAGCGCGAGGGCTAGCCAGGCGATGTCGGGCCCCAGCAGGCCCAGTTGGGTCGGGTTGCGCCCGGCTGCCAGCGGTAGCAGGGCAACCAGGCAGGCATAGAAGGTCAGCGCCAGCAGTGGGCCGCCGCCGCCGAAGGCGAGGTTGAACTCGCGCCGCATCAGGGCCAGCAAACCCTTCATGCGCCCACCTCGACGGTCCGGACCGGAAACGGCAAGGGATCGTGCACGGCAGCCATGATCAGGCCGCCTTTTGCGAGATGCCGTTGCATCAAACCGCCCAGCAGGGCGCGGCGTTCGGCGTCCAGCGGGGCCATCGGCTCGTCCAGCAGCCACAGCGGCCGCGGGCTGGCCACCAGCCGAGCGAGAGCCAGCCGCTGGCGCTGTCCGGCTGACAGGCGCCGCACGTCCAGCCCAAGCAGGGGTTTCAGTGCCAGGGCGTGGATCGCGGTGCCGACGCCACCCACTTTCGCGCCGGTCCAGGCGGCCTGGAAGTCGAGTTCCTCGCCCGCGGTGCGGCTGGATTTTAGCCCGTCCTTGTGACCGACCAGGTGGATGTGATCGGCCCGGGCGACATCCGGATCGAGCGACATACCCGAGGCGTCCAGAAACGCCACGGAGCCTGATTCGGGGCGCAGCAATCCAGCGATGGCGCGCAGCAAGCTGGTCTTTCCAGCGCCGTTGGCACCCGTCAGGGCGACGGCCTCGCCGGCGTTCGCCGCTAGGCTGAACCCCTCGAAAAGCCTTCTTTCACCGCGTCTGACGCTCAAAGCCTCAATTTTAAGTGCAGATAGAGTCATCGAAGCGCACCGCTTGCATGGACGCCCGGCGCCGCCGGGGCTAAGAACCCGTCTGTCGCCGGGATGATGCTCCGGAACGTACGCTGCACGATGTCGGACGCTGTGTGTCCGGCTTCAGTTGCGCGCGGTCTTGAGGGGCGTTTGGCGGCCTTAAACAGGAGGGGAATCCTTATATGTCGTCTATCGACAGCCTGCATACCCGCCGCGAACTCGCCGTGGGTCGTAAAAAATACGTGTACTACAGCTTGCGCGCTGCGGAAGCTGCTGGACTAGAAGGCATATCGCGCCTTCCGGTGTCTCTGAAAGTCCTGCTGGAGAACCTGCTCCGCAACGAAGACGGCCAGGACACCTCGGAAGCCGACCTCAAGGCCATGGCGGCCTGGGTCGAGAACAAGGGCGAGATCCAGCATGAAATCAGCTTCCGCCCGGCGCGGGTGCTGATGCAGGACTTCACCGGCGTTCCGGCCGTGGTTGATCTGGCCGCCATGCGCGATGCCATGGCCAAGCTGGGTGCCGATCCGGAAAAGATCAATCCGCTGGTTCCGGTCGATCTGGTCATCGACCACTCGGTGATGGTCGACAACTTCGGCACCGCCACCTCGTTCAAGGAAAACACCGACCGCGAATATGAGCGCAATGTCGAGCGCTACAACTTCCTGCGTTGGGGCTCCTCGGCCTTTAACAATTTCCGCGTGGTGCCCCCAGGCACCGGCATCTGCCACCAGGTGAACCTGGAATACCTGGCTCAAACCGTCTGGACCGCCACGGTCGATGGCCAAGAAGTGGCTTATCCCGATACCGTGGTCGGCACCGACAGCCACACCACCATGATCAACGGCCTGGCCGTGCTTGGTTGGGGCGTGGGCGGCATCGAGGCGGAAGCCGCCATGCTGGGCCAAGCCATCCCGATGCTGATCCCGGAAGTGATCGGCTTCAAACTGACCGGTGCCATGGCCGAGGGCGTGACGGCGACCGATCTGGTGCTGACCGTCACGCAGATGCTGCGCAAGAAGGGCGTGGTCGGCAAGTTTGTGGAATTCTACGGCGACGGCCTGCTGGCCCTGACCCTGGAAGATCAGGCCACCATTGCCAACATGGCGCCGGAATATGGTGCCACCTGTGGCTTCTTCCCGATCACCCAGACCACAATCGACTTCCTGAAGCAGACCAACCGCGAACCGGCCCGCATTGCCCTCGTCAAGGCCTACGCCAAGGAACAGGGCATGTGGATGGAAGCGGGTCAGGACGATCCGGTGTTCTCCTCCAGCCTGGAACTGGACATCAGCACGGTTGAGCCCTCAATGGCTGGCCCCAAGCGTCCGCAGGACCGTGTTCTGCTCAGCGAAGTGGCGGCCAAGTTCGGTGAATCCCTGGCCGGCGAGTTCGGCAAGCCCGACGCGACTGAGCGCGTCGCCGTGCAGGGCGAGAAGTTTACTGTGGGCCACGGCGACGTGACCATCGCGGCCATCACCTCCTGCACCAACACCTCCAATCCCGGCGTGCTGATCGCAGCCGGCCTGGTGGCCAAGAAGGCCGTCGAAGCCGGTCTGAAGGTCAAGCCGTGGGTTAAAACCTCTTTGGCACCTGGCTCGCAGGTGGTCACCGACTATCTGAAAACCGCCAAGCTGGATAAGCCGCTCGACGCCCTGGGCTTCAACCTGGTCGGATACGGCTGCACAACCTGCATCGGCAACTCTGGCCCGCTGCCAGAAGCGATTTCCAAGGCGATACAGGACGGCGACCTCGTGGCCGCTGCCGTGCTGTCGGGCAACCGCAACTTCGAAGGCCGGGTGAACCCCGACGTTCGCGCCAACTACCTGGCCAGTCCGCCGCTCGTGGTGGCCTACGCCCTCGCCGGTACGATGCAGATCGACCTCGTGACCCAGCCCTTGGGCCAGGGCAAGGGCGGTAAGGACGTCTATCTGAAGGATATCTGGCCGACCAATTCCGAGATCGCCGATATCCAGCGCACGGCTGTCACCCCGAAAATGTTCGCCGCCCGCTATGGCGACGTGTTCAAGGGCGACAGGCATTGGCAGGCGATTAAGGTCACCGGCGGCCAGACCTATGCCTGGGACCCGACCTCGACCTACGTGGCCAATCCGCCTTACTTTACCGACCTGTCCATGACGCCGGCCCCGGTTCAGGATATCGTCGAGGCGCGCATCCTGGGCGTGTTTGGCGACTCCATCACCACCGACCACATCAGCCCGGCCGGTTCGATCAAGAAGTCTGGCCCTGCTGGCCAGTACCTGTCGGATCGTCAGGTCAGCCCTCTGGACTTCAACTCCTACGGGGCCCGCCGCGGCAACCACGAAGTGATGATGCGGGGCACCTTCGCCAACATCCGCATCCGCAATAAGATCACGCCGGAAATCGAAGGCGGTGTGACCAAGCACTTCCCGTCTGGCGAGACCATGACGATCTACGAAGCCGCCATGAAGTACATGGAAGAAGGCCGTCCGGCGGTGATTTTCGCCGGCAAGGAATACGGCACCGGCTCGTCGCGCGACTGGGCGGCCAAGGGCACCAAGCTCCTGGGCGTCCGTGCGGTGATTGCCGAGAGTTTCGAGCGGATCCACCGGTCCAACCTGGTGGGTATGGGCGTGCTGCCGCTGCAGTTCGTGGCCGATGGCTGGCACAAGCTGGGCCTGAATGGCGATGAAATCGTCTCGATCCGCGGCCTGAAGGACCTCGCGCCTCGCAAGCAGTTGATCGTCGAGCTCTATCGCCCTGGCGATGGCCGTATCGCGCGCTTCCCTGTGCGCTGCCGTATCGATACCCCCACCGAGCTTGAGTATTTCAAGAACGGCGGGGTGCTGAACTATGTGCTACGCAACCTAGCCCGCGACGCGGTCTAGGGCGCCGGGAAAAGGTAACGCCCTCGTGAGGGATCAAATCGGACGAAACTCGCTTTATTGCTGCGCAATGCGCAGCGTGGCGACGATCCTATCCGGCTTGGCCCTTCTGGGGGCTGGAGCGCTCTATAACCCCGCCTGGGCGGCTAAGGCCCCTTTGGTTGTCGAGCTGTTCACGGCCCAGGGCTGTTCCTCGTGTGGCTCCGCCAATGCGGCCGTTGCGGCACTGGCCGAGCGCGACGATGTGCTGCCCCTGATCTTCTCGGTCGATTACTGGGACTATCTGGGCTGGAAAGACACCTTTGCGGAGGCCGAGTTTACCGACCGCCAGCGCGCCTATGAGAAACATTTTGGCATCCGCGAGGTCTTTACCCCGCAGGTGGTTCTGAACGGCAAGGTCCAGGGTTCGGGTGCCAAGGCCGGTGCATTAGACACCTTGCTGGCGGCCCAGGCCAAGGCTCGGATCAATTCTCCCGATATGCAGGCCCTGAGCCCGACACGGATTGCCGTTGGCTCGGGCCGCGTTCCGGCCGGCGGCGCAGAGGTCTGGCTGGTGCGGTTCGATCCCAACGCCCAGCAGGTGTCGGTGCGTCGCGGCGATAATCGCGGCCAGACGGTCGACTATCGCAACGTCGTGCGCGAACTGGTGCGGCTGGGCCCCTGGGCTGGCAAGCCCCGCGCCTATCGCCTGCCGGCGGCCAAGGAAGACGGGCTTTCAACAGCGATCCTGGTGCAGGGCGTAAGGGGCGGGCCCCTGGTTGGGGCCATGGCAATACCGGCCGATAAGACCGAGGACAGTGCCCCGCGCTGAGGGCGAATTTGGCAACCCAGTGCTGCGGGCAAGAAAAAGCCTGCGCGGCCTGAGGGGGGGGCATTGGGCGGCGCAGGCTTCAACTCTAAGCGCCAGTCAGCTCATCGCCTGGAAATCTAGGGGGGCTGTTCAGGGTCCGAAACCCAAAGCGCCCAACTGACCGACCTCTGCATTATCCGAGCGCAAGCAGGCGGTGGCGAGACCAAAATAAGGTCATTTCGCGGCAGGTGTGACGGCCGGCGCACATTTCCGGTCCGTGTTGCCGCGTTGCGACGATGCAGACCTCGATGGGTCGTGCACCCAATGTTGTATTGCCCGGCCGGGCGGAAAAAATCAGCCATATGTTCACTCAGCGCGCTCTAAGCCCTGGCGAATTGCCTCATCTTGGGTTTAGGCTGACCTCAATGTCAGTTGACGCTCGTCCGCTCGCCGGTGCCGTGTTCTTCGACCGGCGCGACCTCAATCTTTTGCTGCGCCTTTATGGCCAGATGGTCGCCGCCAACGAATGGCGCGACTACGCTATCGACGGCCTCAGCGATCTGGCCGTGTTCTGCGTGTTCCGCCGCAGCCAGGATCAGCCGCTCTATCGTATTGAAAAACGTCCAGCGCTGGCCTCGCGCCAGGGTGCCTGGTCAGTCATTGGCCAGGGCGGTCAGATCCTGCGACGCGGTCACAGCCTGGAGACGGTGCTCAAGCTGTTCGACCGCCATCGCTTCCGCGTGGTGGACTAGCTAACAAAAAGCCCCGGAGATCGCTCTCCGGGGCTTCGCTATTCTAGCCTGTCCCTCGGCTCTAGCGGCGGTTGCCCATGAATCGGAGCAGGAATTGAAACAGGTTGATAAAGTTGATGTAGAGACTCAGCGCGCCGTAGTTGGTGGCCACGCCCATCGCGGCCTGATCACCGCCCAGGCTGTAGTAGGTGCCCTTCAGGCGCTGAGTGTCGTAGGCGATCAGACCCGCGAAGATCAGCACGCCCAGGGCATTGACGGCGAAATAGAGCGCCGGCGAATGCAGGAAAATATTGACCACCGAGGCGAGGATCAGACCGAACAGACCCATGATCATGAAGCTGCCCATGCCGGTCAGGTCCTTCTTGGTGGTGTAACCCACCAGAGAAAGAGCCCCGAAACTGGCCGCAGTGATCAAGAAGGTCTGGGCGATCGAGGCACCGGTGTACATCAGCACAACCACGCCGAGACTGGCACCGATCAGTGAGACGATCCCCCAGTACAACATGCCTGAACTACGCGGGTTGGGGTTGCGCACCGCGAACCCGGAAATCAGCATCAGCACCAGCGGTGCGAAGGCCACGAGGGTGCCAAGGCCGGTGTAGCTGATGCCCCGTGCGGTCTGTACGAACATGAGGTCCCGCACCGGCGCATAAGCGCCAGTTATAAAGGCGAGGGCCGCCGACAGTACCAGGCCGAGGGCTACCTTGTTGTAGACCCCCAGCATAAAGCTGCGCAGTCCGGCATCCACCGACATGTCGGCGCGGTCCGCCGGGACCGATCGCGCGAAGTTGCCGTTGAAATCGCTCATCGAAAACCTATCCTTCAAAACGCCCAGGATGGGCGCAGGTGTAAATATCGTGTCGGATTGCGGCGGGCGCAAGGCCTTCCGACAAAGCGAGGCCTTGAAGCCCTATTCTCCTCGAAGGACCGGTGCCGGGCGGCGTGATAGGGCCTTCGTCGCGGCGACTAGTCCGCCGCCGCCGGTAAGGACCGCCGCCCCGCCCACCAGGGCGAAAACGCCCGAGGCGTCGAAGGCGAACCTGGCTTCGAACACCTGTGTCACCACTGGCCATGCGGCCGCGAAGCCCAGGGCCGTGCCAGCGAATCCGGCCAAGGCGCCAACGCTGCCGTATTCCACACCATAGGTGATTAGAATTTGCCAACGCGATCCACCCAGAACCTTGAGCATCGCCGCCTCTCGCGCCCGCGCCGGTGCCCCGGCGGCGATGGCGCCGGCCAGGACCAGCAGTCCGGCCAGGGCGGCCATGGCCGATGCACCTCGAATGGCCAGGGATAGCTTGTCGAATAGTGTTGCTGCCGCTTCCAGTTGTTCGCGTACGCTGATGACATTGACGCCAGGGAAGCTGGCCCCCAAGGCGCGGGTCGCGCGGGGCTCCTCAGCTTGCGATGCCTTGGCGATGGCGATCTGGCGCACCGGGGCACCGTCTAAGGTATGTGGGTCGAGGATGACCGCGAAGGTCGGGCCAAAGCCGCCGTAGTCCACCTTGCGCAAGGACGCGACCGTGGCCTTAATCTCGGTTCCCAGCACCTGCAGCACGATAGGATCGCCAAGTTTAACGCCCGCGCTCTTCGCAACCTCCTCGTCCAGCGAGATCAACGGCGGCCCGGCATAGTCTGAGGGCCACCATTTGCCCGAAGCGATACGCGCATTCGCCGGCTGTGCGCCTATGACCGACATGGCAACATCGTTGTCATACAGCCGCCGCCCTGCGCCGCGCAGCTTGCGCCGGTCTAGCGCCCCGCCGCGCACGGTGATGATCCGCCCGGTTATGTATGGAAAGCGCAGGTAGTCGCGACGGGTGAGGGCTCGTCCGAACGCCTGAGACACGGTCTGGTCAAACGAAGCCGCCTGCTCGCCCGGCACATCCATGAACACGATGGAAGGCGCGCTTTGCGGCGCGGCCTGAGTCACCTGCGCCAGCAGGCTGGACTGGATCAGCACCACGGCGGTCAGCAGGGCAATCCCCAGGCCGATAGCCGGTGTGGCGGTGCGCGCAGCCGAATGCGGACCGGCCAGGTTGGCCAGGCCAATCCGTGCTGTGCCGCGAGTCAGGGCGCGCAGTCGGCCCGCGCCCTTGGTGGCTCCCAAACCCAGAAGCCAAAGGATCAGAAAGCTTGCCGCCACGCCGCCGATCATCACAGCGGCCGACAACGGCGTCGGTGCAGTGATCACCGCCAGGCCGGCGAGACCGCAGGCGGCAAGGCCAGCGGCTACAGACTCAGGGCTGAAGGGCAGGCGCGCCGTGAGGTCGCGACGAAACAGGCTGGCTGGTGGCGTGGCGCGGGCGCGGGCCAGCGGGCCGAGCGAAAAGGCGGCGGCTGCAAGCACGCCGAAGGCACCGGCCTTGATAAGGGGCAGCGGATAGATCGCGAAAAGGGCCGGTATCGGCAGGTCCTTCTTGGCGATTTCCCCCAGGGCCAGGGGTGCAAGCGCTCCGATCAGCAGTCCGATCAGCACACCCAGCAAGGCCAGCAGGGCGATTTGGATCAGGTACATGTCGCGGATCAGTGCCCCTTCAGCCCCTAGGGCCTTGAGGACGGCAATGGAAGGCTTGCGGGCCTCTAAAAAGGCGCTGACGGCCCCCGATACGCCCAGACCGCCGGCAACTAACGAGGCTAGGCCGATAAAGCCGAGGAAATATTCTAGCTGGTCGATCAGCCGCTTGAATCCGGCGGCGGCGTCGCTGCGCTCTGTAATGCGCAGACGCCCATCCGGCAGCAACCGCTTGAGCGCCGCGATCTGGCGCTTGGGGTCTTCGCCGTTGGGCAGGGCGATCTTGGCCGAGACGTTGAAGATATAACCGGGGGCGAGGAATCCGCTGCGCTCTAGGGTTGATAGGCGCACCAGCACGCGCGGCCCCAGGGCAAAACCGCGCGAGACCCGGTCAGGCTCTGTCACCAGCACTCCGGTGACCGCTAGGGGGAGGTTGCCCACCAGGAAGCGGTCGCCGATCTTGAGGTGCAGTCGATCCAACAGGGCCTGTTCGACCAAGGCCCCTGCAGCATCGCCCCGAGCCGTTAAACCTGCGGCCAGGCTGCGCGTGCCGGTGACGTCGACGGTCCCGGCCAGCGGATAGAGATCGTCCACGCCGCGCAGCTCCACCAGACGGCGATCACCGGCGGGGGTTTGGGCCATGGCGCGGACCGCAACTGAATAGGACACCTCCCCCTTGGCAGCGAAGGCGGCTTGTTCCTGCGGTGTGAAGCGGCGTTGACCTGTGTTGATCCGGATGTCGCCGCCCAGAATCTCGCGCGCCTGCGCTCCCAGCCCCTCACGGAAGGCCTGCGCCGTCGAGCCGGCGGCGGCGATTGCCGCCACGCCTAGCGCCAGGCAGGCCAGAAAAATGCGAAACCCGGCTACGCCGGCGCGCAGCTCGCGGGCGGCGAAGCGGAACGGGAGGTTCAAACGATCAGTCCGTCAGCCATCACCGCCTGGCGGTCGGCGCGGGCCGCCAGAGCCAGATCGTGGGTCACGAGCACAAGCGCCGCCCCTGTCTCGGCCACCAGGTTGAACATCAGCTCAGCGACTCCCTTGGCATTGGCGCTGTCGAGGTTGCCGGTGGGCTCGTCGGCGAATAGCAGGGCCGGACGGCCGGCGAGGGCGCGGGCCAGGGCGACGCGCTGTTGTTCTCCGCCGGAAAGCTGCTGCGGATAATGATCGAGACGTCCGCCCAGGCCGACGCGATCCAGCCAGACGCGGGCTGTCTGCGTGGCGTTGTCTACGCCCGCGATTTCGAGCGGCGCGGAGACATTTTCCTGCGCGGTCATGTTGGGCAGGAGGTGGAACTGCTGGAACACCAGCGCAACCCGCCCGCGTCGCAGCCGTGCGCGGCCGTCTTCACTGAGGGGCCCAAGGTCAGTCCCGAACAGGCTTGCGGTCCCGGTGGTGGGTCGCTCCAGCCCAGCCGCGACGGCGATCAGAGATGACTTGCCGCTGCCCGAAGACCCGACCACCGCCACACGTTCGCCGGCCTTCACAGTCAGGGAGACGCCACGCAAGATGTCGACCGGTCCGGCGGCGGACGGCAGGGTCAGGGTGACGGCGTCCAAGTGCAGGGGCGGGGCCGTCTCGTCGCGATCAAACATCGATACCTGTAGGGATTGGACGCAGAGCGCGCCTATCCTAGATAGGGCAAAGCCATGCGCAACCACAGTCGCCGATCCGTTATTTTCTCTACCCTCGCCGTCGGGATCTGGGGCCGTGCCTTTGCGGCACCGGCACCGGTGCGGATCACGATGCTTGGAGACTCCATAACGGCCGGCTACGGCCTGCGCGCTGGCCAGGCTGTGCCGGCGCGGCTGGAGGCCGAACTGAACCGACTGGGCGTCCCGGCTCACGTCACCGCGGCCGGGGTTTCGGGCGACACCACAGCCGCCGGACTGCAACGGGTAGATTTCAGCGTGCGGTCCACGACCCAGCTTTGTATCGTCGCCCTTGGTGGTAACGACCTGTTGCAAGGGCTCGACCCCAAGGCGATGCAGCGCAATCTGGCCGCCATCCTGGCTCATCTGAAGGCGCGGAAGATCCCGGCCATGTTGGTCGGGATCGCCGCCCCGTCGATCATTGGGGCGGGCTATGCGCGCGATTTCAATGCGGTGTTCCCGGCTGTGTCGAAGGCGGCCCGAGTTCCGCTCTATGCCAATATCCTCGTCCCCGTGGAGGGGCGCCCCGACTTGATCCAGGACGATGGCGTCCACCCGAATGCTGCTGGGGCTTTGCGGGTGGCCCAGCGCATTGCGCCGGCGGTAGTCCAGGCCCTGAAGGCATGCAGATGATCCGCCTGTTTGCCGCCGTGCCTGTGCCGGACGAGATTGGCATCGGCCTGATGGCGCGCCAGGGTGGGATCGAGGGGGCGTCATGGCGGCCGCTCGACGTCTTGCACATCACCCTGCGGTTCTTCGGCGACATTCGCGAGGATGTCGCCCGCGATCTCGATGCGGAACTGATTCAAATCGAAGGTCGGCCGTTCTCGCTGACGATCTCAGGGGCCGGCTCATTTGGTGAGGACGCCGACCTGCATGCGGTCTGGGCTGGGGTCGATGAGAGCGTGCCGCTGGTGCGTCTGGCCAAGGCCTGCGAGAGCGCCGCCCGTCGCGCGGGCATCAAGCCGGAGGCGCGGATCTATCGGCCCCATGTCACCCTGGCCTACCTGCGGCGTGCCAGCGGGCTCGACGTGGCGCATTGGATCCAGGCCAACAATCTCCTGAAGAGCCCCGCATTCGAGGTTTCCTCGTTTGGGCTGTATTCCAGCCGGCCAACGCCCGAAGGCCCGCGCTACCGCCTCGAGGCGGACTACCCGCTCACCTAGTAAGACTTGCGCAGCCGGAACATGATGAACGGCTCCATCTCGGCCGAACGTTCTTCGGTAAGGCTGATGATCCCGTTTGAACGGGCCCCGCTGTAGATCACCCGCTCACGGCGGCGTTCACGCAGGAAGATGTTCTCAAACAGCTGCACTGAGGCGATGAAGGTCGGATTGGGTCGCCAGTTGTACTGGATGTTGACGTAGTTAGGCGTGGTGTAGTCGAATCGAGTCTCACTGCTACGGTACTGTCGCACCTTGTTGCCTAGCTGCATTGTCGTGATGACGAAGGTGGATTTTAGCCGCGGCAAATCCTGAGTCAGATTGAACTGACCTTCCCAGGGATTGAGACTTGAGAATGGTCGCTCAAGATGTGTGGTCGGATCAGTAACCCGAGACCGCCGCCAAGTATAGCTGCCCCGCAATGACAGGCCCTTGAGGCCGATGTTGTCGAACGGCAACGCCAGGGTGGCGTTCAGTTCGTCCTTGGTCCCTTTGCCAAGGTTGCCCGGCGCGTCGAACACGCTCGCGCCTGAGAAGATCGGGATCACATCGACCACGGCCTCAACGGCACTGTGGGTTGCGGTGAGCACCAGGGCACCCTTGTCCCAGAACCGCTGTTCCCAGGCGATTTCGCTCACCCACGCCCGTTCGGGTTGGAGGTTTGAGTTGCCGACGTTTAGAACTCCGGCGGAGAGGTCTCCAGAGACGGCGAAGTCTTCGAAATTCAGTTGGCCGACGGTCCGCTCGATTCGCGCTCGTAGCTGGATGGCCTTGGAGAGCCCGAAGCTAAGCACCATGCGCGGCTTGGGGAAGGTGAGGGTCCTTTCTTTCGAAACGTCACCGCTCTGGGTGATGGTCGAGGTCTCTATGCGAACCCCGGCTTCTATCGAGAGTTGTGGGGTCGCCTTGGCGACGGCGTTGACGAAGCCTTCGGCACGCCTCTCCGCGATCCGCACATTGGCAGAGGGCAGGATCACGGCGATGCCGCCAGTGGCCAGGCTATTCTTCACATCCAGAGTGTTGATGGCAATCTCGCCGCCCGTCTCAAGGGTTACACTCGAAAACACGCGGCGCATCGTGCCGCGGACTATGGATTCGCCGCCATCGGTGGTCTTGGTCGAACGGGTCGCGACGCCGGGACGGGTCTGCACCGAGACCAAGTCGCTGGCTTTGTAGGTGTAGAGGCCGATCAGGCGGCCGGTCAGGCCGAAAGCCAGGGGGCGCTGGTAGTCGCCGCCGATCTCGGCCTTGTCGGCGGTCACGTCATTGACGACCTTTTCGGTGCTGCGCACCCCAAGGTTATTGATCAGGTCGGCGTATTCCGTCCGGGGCGTCTCGGCCCGCTCTGCACCGACGTTCAGGCGGAAGGTGCGGTATTCAGCAGCCGCATTGGCCGAGTAGATCCGACTGTCGATATTGGCGTGGAAAGGACCGCTTGCCACCAGATCGCAGCGGCCGTTACGGCGGATGAAGTTGCCGTTACCGCTGTCGCCCTGCTGTTTCTCGAACCGGGCGTTGACCGAGCCGTTCAGGCGCAGGTCGCCGATACGGGTCGTGGCGTCCATGCGGGGCGAGGCGCCAAAAGGATGGTCGTTGTATAATTTGCCCATATATTCGAGCGTCAGGCTAGTTTCCGCGCCATTCTTACGGATCACATTAGCCACCACCGCTTGGCCCTGCATGTCGATGCCGGGTGCTCCGCCGCGAATGAGGTCAATGCGCTCTACCTGGCTGGGCAGCATGCGCCGCAAGGCCTCGTCCACGGAGACCGATTTAGACGACGGCCGCGCACTGTCGATCAGCACATTGCCAGCCGCGCCGCCAAATCCGCGCACGTCGTCGCCGCGGCTAGAATTGAACCCTGGGATTCGGTTGACCATGTCGGATGCCGTGGTCGGCCGGTACTCATCGAAGAAAGACGGCGGATAGCTTATCACGCCGTTGGTCGCGGGAGCCGCCTCAGCCATGCCTGACGGGGTGGGCTCTGCTGCGCTTTGGGCGAACGCTTCACCACCTCCGATTCCAACGAGTAAGCAGATCAGTCTCAGAGCGCGGGACATGTTCGGATTGATCATTGTAATGGGCTCCGGTTTCACTTTACAGGAAGCTCGCTGTAGATCGCGCGAAATTGTGAAGTGGAAGCGCCGGCAAAGGCGCTCCCGCATGTCACGGCCTCTAAGCGAGGCTGGGTTCGATTATTTTGCAGACGGCGATCAGGCCCTGCACCGACTCCACAGATTTGACGAACATATCTTTTTCGCTATCGTCCATCGGGAATTCCACCACGCGCTCGACGCCGCCGGCACCGATCACGGCGGGCACACCAACGTAAAGGCCGTTCAGGCCGTATTGGCCGGTCAGGTGTGCCGCCACCGGCAGGACGCGCTTTTTGTCCTTCAGGTAGGACTTGGCCATGGCGATGGCGCTTTCGGCAGGGGCGTAGAAGGCCGAGCCGGTCTTCAGCAGGGCAACGATCTCGCCGCCACCGCCGCGGGTGCGCTTGACGATGCCGTCCAGCTCATCCTGGCTCATTGCACCCTGTTCGACCAGGATCGGCAGTGGCAGACCGCCAACCGTGGAATAGCGGACCATCGGCACCATGTCGTCGCCGTGGCCACCCAGGGTCCAAGCGTGAACGTCCTCCACCGAGACGCCAAGCTTTTCGGCCAGGAACCAGCGGAAGCGTGCGCTGTCGAGCACGCCCGCCATACCCACCACCTTGTTGTGCGGCAGGCCGGAGAATTCGCGCAGGGCCCAGACCATGGCGTCGAGCGGGTTGGTGATGCAGATTACGAAGGCGTTAGGGGCATGGGCCTTGATGCCTTCGCCGACTGACTTCATGACCTTGAGGTTGATACCCAGCAGATCATCGCGGCTCATACCGGCCTTACGCGGCACGCCAGCGGTAACGATGCAGACGTCTGCACCGGCGATGTCGGAGTAGTCATTAGCGCCCTTCAGCAGGCTGTCCTTGCCAAACACCGGAGAGGCTTCGGCGATGTCCAGAGCCTTGCCTTGCGGCACGCCTTCGGCGATGTCGAACAGGATCACATCGCCTAGTTCTTCGCGGGCGGCTACGTGAGCCAGGGTGCCGCCGATAGCGCCGGCGCCGATGAGGGCGATTTTCGCTCGAGCCATTGTGTTCTCGCTTGTGTCTGGAAGCTTTAGAGTTGGGGCGCCGTCTAGACCCGTGCGGCCCAGCCTGCAAGAGAGGGGCATGGACGATTTCGGCTTTATCCTCGATCCAGCCTTCGAAGCCACCTCGGTGAGCGTCGGAAAGCTGCCGCTTTGCGAGGTTCGCCTACAGGCCGACGCGCGTTGGCCTTGGCTGGTTCTCATCCCGCAAAAGCGTGGTTTGCGGGAGATCGAAGATCTCAATGTGGTCCAGCGCGGCCAGCTGATCGAGGAGGCTGTGGCCGCTGGCGCTGCCGTACGCGCTGTGGGTGGAGTCCTGGGCCTGCCGGTCGAAAAATTGAATCTGGGGGCGCTGGGCAATGTGACGTCTCAGCTACACCTGCATCTGGTCGGGCGTCGCGCGGGCGATCCAGCTTGGCCGGGCCCCGTCTGGGGGGTCGGAGCGGCCCAGGCCTATCCGGTGGAAACGCTCGCCCAGGCCGTGGTTGCGGCGCGGTCAGCGCTCAATATCTGTTAACAATGCCAGCGTCGGTCTCATGCCGACCCGCTGGGATCCAGGCCGTGTATCCGTGACGGTCGCTATCTCGTCTTCTTCGTCGCGACTTTTTTCGTCGCCTTTTTAGGGCGGGCTATTTTCGATCCGCCCGTCTTGGCCCTACTCTTTTTGACCGTCGCCTTTCGGGCCGACTTGCTGCGGACAGCCTTACCCTTGGCCTTGCGAACCGGCGCGGCGCGGGTGTTGTCGGTGTGATAGGGCGAGACCACGCCTGACCCTGGGTTGCGCAGTGGCGCGACGTTCAGCAGTGGCTCGCTGCGGACCATCTGCACCGCTGTGGTGAGGCCACCCTGCGTTAGCTGACCGGCCCAGTTTCCGTCGGTCTGCTGGATGAGGCTGACCGAGGCGGATTCGATTCCACCCTTGGGATAGAACGAGGCCTGCAGCAGCGCGCCAGAGCGCTGCACATCGGCGATCAACCCAGTGCTACTGAGCCCGTCGCCGCGACGCAGGTCGCGCCAAGCACCCTCCAGATTGGCGGGGGGTTTGGGGGAATCGACAAACTGGAAGGTATAGAGGGCCACCTTGTCTGCCGTGGCCTGCAGAGACCATGCGCCGTCCATTGGGCCCTGTAGGCTTTGGGCGGCAGCGGCACCGCCCAAGATACGGGCATCCAGCTGTTGGCTGGTCAGACCGGGTACTGCCAACTGCGGCGGGGCGTCGTCTTCATCGGTAGATTGATCGAGCAGGTCGTCGATGCTGGTCGGGGTGGACTGGGCGCTGGCAGGCGACATGGCCGGGGGCGAACCGATCGGTTGCGGGGGTCGGGCCGGGCTCTGGGCGTGCGCGACCCCGGCCGCCAGCAGCGCGGCGGCGATCAGGGCGGCATGGGATAAGCGAACGACCATGCGCCCTCTTACCCCGGTGTTTGCGGCCATAGAAGGGCCTGCATTCGCGCCGTTTTGGATCGAACGCCCGTCCAAGCCAGCCTCTAGAACCAACCCTGTTGCCGCAGCACCGTGGCCTGGGTCCGGCTGACCGGCGCTATGATTCCGCCCTTGAGGGTTAGGGTGGCGCGGCCATCGCGGCGCTTGACGCTCTGCACCGCCTGCCGCGCGACCCACCAGGAACGGTGGGTCTGGGCACCTTCCACCGCGCTCAACTCACCGATAGCGTCGGCCAGGCGCAGCAGGATCAGGTCCGACCCCTTATCGGTATGGACGCGCAGGTAATGATCCTGAGCTTCGACCGCATACAGCACAGAGTCGCGCAGACGCGGCGTGAGGCGGTCGAGGAACGGCGTGTTCAGGTGCGGCGTAGGGGCTGACTTTACTGCAGGGGCGACCAGGATCAGCCGATTCAGGGCGGTCATCACCAGGCTGATCAGCAGCACTGATCCATAAAGTGCCGGCCATTCCCCGGCACTCAGTGTGATATTGAAGGTGAGTCGACCCCAGACCCATATCATCGCTGTTGTTGGCGCGCTCATCAGGAGGGCGATCGTCAGGATCTGTGGCCAGACGCGGTCGTACAGCGACCTCCAGCGCAGCACCATTTGGGTTGTGGCCCATCCGATCACCCCGCCGCCAACCATCGCGACGATCCAGTAGCCCAGCCGCAGCGCGATTGGCGCATCGCCGGTGCCGAGTGGTCCGATCAGCGCCAGAAAGGCGCCGGCCGCGACGCAGATCAGGGTGATCCGCGGCAAGGTGATCGCTACGGCTGGCGAAGCGTGAAGGGCATTGGGCGTCGATTCACGCAGAGGATCGGTCAAGTCACGTATCCGAGGTTTCGGCGGCGGAAGGGCTCCGTCAACTTGGCGATCTCGACCTCGCCTGACAACCCGCCGGGACGCCCGCCATGAAAATACCCAACACCACCAACACGACGTTTCGCCTTGTCATCCTGCCAGCCATCGCCCTCAATCTCGCGGTGCTTTGGCTGACCCGTGATCAGCTCGCTGGGTTTGCCCGCGCCCATCTGCATGCGCCAGACTGGGCGCTGGTGGCGCGGCAGAGCTGGACGATTCAGCTGCACCTCTATGCGGCGCTCAGTGCCTTTTTGATCGCGCTGTTCATGTTGTCAGGCGCCAAGGGCACGCGGGTTCACCGCACGCTCGGCTGGGCCTGGGTGATTTTGATGATGACCACGGCGGTGTCATCCTTCTTCGTCCGCACCCTCAACCCGGGACATATGAGCTGGATTCATCTGCTGTCGGGATGGGTTGCCTTCGCGACCCCGCTTGGGGTCTGGGCTGCCCGCACCCATCGGGTCAGGCTGCATCGGCATATGATGACCGGTTTGGTCGTCGGCGGCCTGTTCATCGCCGGCGCCTTTACCTTCGTTCCCGGCCGCTTGATGTGGCGGGTCTTCTTCTAGCAGGGTGCGTGGATCACACCCGAATGATCGTATCGCTGTAGGCGGCGAGGCGCGCGTCACGGGTTAGCAGGCGTAGGGGCTCGGCTTGGGCCTGAGCGGCCAGCAAGCGATCGAATGGATCAGTGTGCAACATGGGCAGGGTCTCGGCCAGCAGCACATGGGCTGGGGTGAGGTCCAGCATGTCGTAGCCGGCGCGTCGGAAAAGGTTGGCGGCCCGCGCTGCGCCGATAGGCACACGCGCCGCGCCCTCTGGGGCTAAACTGTGCTTGAGCGAAATTTCCCACAGCGACACCACGCTGACGAATACTGCGTTGGCTGGGTCTTCGATCAGGTCGTACGCCTGAGGTGTCAGCTTTTCCGGATCGGCCAGTGCGAACAGCGCCACCTGGGTGTCGAGCAACAGCCTCATGGGCGGCGACCGCCGAGCATCACGGCGATGACGTCGCTTTCGGCGTCCAGATCGTCAGGGACCGAGAACTGGCCCTCGGCCACCCCGATGCGACGCCCCGGCGCGCGATGATGCATCGGAACGAGCCGGGCCGCGGGTTTGCCGTTGCGGGCGATGATGATTTCCGCCTCCGCGCCACTTTCAACCAGCTCAACCAGTTTCGAGAGTTGACTCTTGGCCTCGAACATATTGATCGGCGTCATCATATTTCCTAGCTAAGTCTAGCTAAGACTAACTTGACGCTTTTCCGGGCGCAAGCGGTTGCGCTGCTCCATCGCGACTCCTATAAGGCGCGGAACCGATGCGGGAACGCGGGAAGAGGCGAACGATGAATATCCACGAGCATCAGGCCAAGGCCGTACTGGCGCAGTTCGGCGTCCCTGTTCCGAAGGGTTTCGCAGCCTTCACGCCGGCTGAAGCCAAGGCGGCCGCCGAAAAGCTCCCTGGCCCAGTCTTTGTCGTAAAGAGCCAGATCCACGCTGGCGGGCGCGGCAAGGGCAAATTCGAAGGGCTCGGCCCCGACGCCAAGGGCGGCGTTCGCGTCGTCAAGTCGGTGGCTGAGGTCGAAAGCAATGCCGCCGAAATGCTCGGCCGGGTGCTGGTGACTCACCAAACCGGCCCCAAGGGCAAGCAGGTCAATCGCCTCTACATCGAGGAAGGCGCGGCGATCGCGAAGGAATTCTACCTGTCGCTGCTGGTTGACCGCGAGACCAGCAAGGTTTCGGTCGTCTCCTCGACCGAGGGCGGGATGGACATCGAGGATGTCGCCCACGCCACGCCGGAAAAAATCCACACCTTCTCGATCGACCCGGCCACCGGCGTCTGGCCAACCCACGCGCGCGCCCTTGCGAAGTCGCTGGGCTTGACCGGCGGCCTCGCCAAGGAGACGGCCAGTCTGTTGAGCCAGCTGTATGAAGCCTTCCTGGCCAAGGACATGGCCATGCTGGAAATCAACCCGCTGATCGTCACGGCAGACGACCACCTGCGGGTTTTGGACGCTAAGCTGTCGTTCGACGGCAACGCCCTGTTCCGCCACCTCGACATCGTGGCGCTGCGCGATACCAGCGAAGAGGACGAGAAAGAGATCAAGGCCAGTGAATATGGCCTGGCCTACATCGCCCTCGATGGCGAAATTGGCTGCATGGTCAATGGGGCCGGTCTGGCCATGGCCACCATGGACATCATCAAGCTATATGGGGCAGAACCAGCCAACTTCCTCGACGTGGGTGGCGGGGCGACCAAGGAAAAGGTCACCGCGGCCTTTAAGATCATCACCGCTGATCCGGCCGTGAAGGGCATTCTGGTCAATATTTTCGGCGGTATTATGCGCTGTGATATCATCGCCGAGGGCGTGATCGCCGCCGTGAAGGAAGTAGGGCTGCAGGTTCCGCTCGTGGTGCGGCTCGAAGGCACCAACGTAGACCAAGGCAAGAAAATTATCTCGGAAAGCGGCCTGAATGTCATTGCCGCCAACGATCTATCGGATGGGGCGGAGAAGATCGTCGCCGCTGTGAAGGGCGCTCGCTAATGTCGGTTCTCGTCAACGCCAATACAAAAGTTATCTGTCAGGGCATCACCGGTGCCCAAGGCACATTCCACACCGAACAGGCTATCGCCTACGGCACCAAGATGGTCGGTGGGGTTACCCCCGGCAAGGGTGGCCAGACCCATATTGGCCTGCCCGTCTTCGATACGGTCGGCGAGGCTAAGGCCGCGACAGGCGCCGACGCCAGTGTGATCTACGTACCGCCGCCCTTCGCGGCGGACTCCATTCTGGAGGCCATTGAGGCGGAGATCGGCCTGATCGTCTGCATCACTGAGGGTATCCCGGTGCTAGACATGGTCAAGGTCAAGAAGGCCCTAGCGGGTTCCAAGTCGCGGCTGCTGGGCCCAAACTGCCCGGGCGTGCTGACTCCCGGCCAGTGCAAGATCGGCATTATGCCCGGCTCGATTTTCTCTCAGGGCAGTGTCGGCGTCGTCAGCCGTTCGGGAACCCTGACCTATGAGGCCGTGTTCCAGACCACCAACGCAGGCCTTGGTCAAACCACCGCGGTTGGCATCGGCGGCGACCCGGTGAAGGGGACTGAATTCATCGACGTGCTTGAAATGTTCCTGGCAGACGATGCCACCAAGTCGATTGTGATGATCGGCGAAATTGGCGGCAGCGCTGAGGAAGCGGCGGCGCAATTCCTCATCGATGAGGCCAAGTGCGGGCGCAAAAAGCCTATGGTTGGTTTCATCGCCGGCCGCACGGCCCCGCCGGGACGTCACATGGGTCACGCCGGTGCCATCATAAGTGGCGGCAAGGGTGGTGCTGAAGACAAGATCCAGGCTATGGAGGCTGCGGGCATCCGTGTGTCGCCGTCCCCGGCCCGGCTAGGCGAAACCCTTCTGGAATTGCTCAAGGGTTAGGCGCGAGTAGACAAAATGGGCCGGCCGGTTCGCCGGATTAAGAGACCCGATATAAACCCCGATTAGATACCGAAGGAGCGGCATGGATCGCCGATTCGGACGGCAAGGGCGGAACGCAGATGGCGGACGACGCAGGCATAATCAACCAGGTCTTGACCGAGACCTCCTTCCTCTATGGCGCTAACGCCGCCTTTGTGGAGGACCTCTACGCGAAGTGGGCCTCAGACCCTGCTTCGGTAGAGCCGTCGTGGCAGGCGTTCTTCTCGGCCCTGCCCGACCAGAACGCGGCCATTCAAGCCGCGGCCGTCAAGCCAGCCTGGACGCCAAAGCCCGCTCCTGGTGCTCGCCCCGACTGGCTTTCGGCCCTCGATGGCCAGTGGGCCAGCGTCGCCCCAGCCGTTGAAGCCAAGCTGGCCAAGTCCATTGAAGCAAAGGTGCCCGGCGCGTCATCGGACTTGGTGCGCGCGGCCACCTTGGATTCTCTGCGCGCCATCATGATGATCCGCGCCTACCGCATGAGGGGCCACCTTGCGGCCAACCTCGATCCGCTTGGACTGTCGCCGCCGCGCGACGCCAGCGAACTGAACCCGGCCACCTACGGCTTTTCTGAAGCGGATTTCGACCGGCCAATCTTCCTCGATTTCGTTCTCGGCATGGAATCCAGCACAGTCCGAGAAATTCTGGCGATCCTACGACGAACCTATTGCGGCGATCTGGGTGTGCAGTACATGCACATTTCCAATCCCGAAGAGAAGGCTTGGCTGCAGGAGCGTATCGAGGGGCGCGACAAGGAAATTTCGTTCACCAAGGACGGCAAGATCGCCATCCTCAAGAAGCTGATCGAGAGCGAAGGCTTCGAGCGCTTCCTGCACAAGCGCTTCCCGGGCACCAAACGATTCGGCCTCGATGGTGGTGAATCGCTGGTTCCGGCCATGGAGCAGATCATCAAGCGGGGCGGCGCGCTTGGCGTGAAGGAAATCAGCATCGGCATGCCGCACCGCGGCCGCCTCAATGTGCTGGCGGCTGTGATGGGCAAGCCCTATCATGTGATCTTCCACGAGTTCCAAGGCGGCTCTTCGGTGCCGTCCGACATCGAGGGCTCGGGCGACGTCAAATATCACATGGGCGCCAGCAGTGACCGCGTGTTCGACGAAAACAGCGTCCACCTGTCGCTGGCCGCTAACCCCAGCCACCTGGAAATCGTCAACCCTGTCGTCATTGGCAAGGCGCGCGCGAAACAGGCTTTTATCCTGCGCGAAACGCCCGACGCTGGTCGTGGCCATGTCATGCCGCTGCTGCTGCACGGCGACGCCGCCTTCGCGGGCCAGGGCGTGATCAGCGAATGCTTATGTCTGTCGGGCCTAAAGGGCTACCGTACCGGTGGGACGTTGCATTTCATCGTCAATAACCAGATCGGCTTCACCACTGACCCGCGTTACTCGCGCTCCAGCCCCTATCCGTCGGATGTGGCGCTGATGGTCGAGTCCCCGATCTTCCATGCCAACGGCGATGATCCCGAAGCCGTTGTGTTCGCCGCCAAGGTGGCCACCGAATACCGCCAGAAGTTCGGCAAGGACGTGGTGGTCGATATGTTCTGCTACCGGCGGTTCGGTCACAACGAGGGTGACGACCCGACCATGACCCAGCCGCGTATGTACGCGGTGATTAAGGATCACCCCTCGACGCGCGAAATCTACAGCCAGCGGCTGATCGGCGAGGGCGTCGTGACCAAGGCCGAGGTTGACGGCTGGATCGGTGACTGCGAACAGTTCCTCGACAGTGAGTTCGAGTCCGGCAAGACCTATAAAGCCAACAAGGCCGACTGGCTCGATGGCAAGTGGGCGGGCCTAACCTTGCCCAAGGGTGAGGACAACCGCAGTAACACCGGCGTTTCGGTCTCCCGGTTGCAAGAGCTTGGCCGCAAGATCACCACCCACCCGGAAGGGTTCAACATCCACAAGACCGTCAAGCGGATGGTCGATGGGCGCCGTGCCGCTATTGAGGCCGGTGAAGGAATCGACTGGGCGCTCGGCGAGCACCTTGCTTTCGCGACCTTGCTCGACGAAGGCACGCCGGTCAGGCTCTCGGGTCAGGATTGCGTGCGTGGCACCTTCACCCAGCGCCACAGTGATTTCATCGACCAGACCAACGAGGAGCACTTCACGCCCCTCAACAACATCAGGCCCGGCCAAGCCCCGTACGAGGTGATCGACAGCGCCCTATCGGAAGAAGCCGTGATGGGCTTCGAGTATGGCTTCTCTCTGGCCGATCCGAACACGCTTGTGCTTTGGGAAGGCCAGTTCGGCGACTTCGCCAACGGCGCCCAGGTCGTCATCGATCAGTTCATCTGCTCGGGTGAGCGCAAGTGGCTAAGGATGAGTGGCCTCGTCCTGCTGCTGCCGCATGGCTACGAGGGCCAGGGCCCAGAGCACAGCTCGGCCCGGCTGGAGCGGTATCTCCAGCTCTGCGCCGAAGACAATATGCAGGTGGTTAACTGCACCACCCCGGCCAACTACTACCATGTGCTTCGCCGGCAGATGCACCGCGAGTTCCGCAAGCCGTTGATCGTGATGACGCCCAAGAGCCTGCTGCGCCACAAGCGCGCCGTCTCCAACCTGGCTGATTTCGCTGAGGCCAACAGCTTCCACCGCGTCATGGTCGACGGGGCCGAGGCCGGTTGCGATGTCGGTGACATCACGCTGAAGCCCGACGCTGAGATCAAGAAAGTCGTGCTGTGCTCGGGCAAGGTCTATTTCGACCTGGTTGAGGCCCGCGAGGCCTCCAAGCGCGACGACGTCTATTTGCTGCGTCTGGAGCAACTCTATCCCTGGCCGATGAAGTCGCTGATGGCGGTTTTGGGCCGGTTCAAGAACGCCGAGCTGGTCTGGTGCCAGGAAGAGCCCAAGAATATGGGCGGCTGGACCTTCGTCGATCCGTGGCTCGAACTCACCCTCGAGAAGATGGATATCAAGGCCAAGCGGGCCCGCTACGTCGGCCGCCCCGCCAGCGCCTCAACCGCCGCGGGCCTGATGAGTCGGCACAAGAAGGAACTCGAAACCTTCCTTGCCGACGCCATGTCCTAAATCGCCACGATCAAACCTTCGCCTAAGCAAGCTCACCAGGAAGTACGAGTCCCATGGCTGATATCAAAACCCCCGCCCTCGGCGAATCCGTCTCAGAAGCCACCGTGGCCCGCTGGACCAAGAAGCCCGGCGATGCCGTGAAGAAGGACGAGATCCTCGTCGAGCTAGAAACCGATAAGGTTAGCCTGGAGGTCGCCTCGCCGGCTGACGGGGTTCTGGAAGCCATCAACGCCGCCGAAGGCGCGACCGTGACGCCGGGTGCTCTGCTGGGCAGCGTGACCGCCGGCAAGGCCGCCGCCGCGCCAGCCGCCGCGGCCGCACCGCCGCCGGCTGCGGTTCCTGCGTCGACTCCAGCCCCTGCGCCTGCACCCACCGCCTCGGTTCCCGCGGCTCCGTCGGCCGCCCGAGTTGCCGCCGAGAACAATCTTGAGCTTTCCGCCGTCGCCGGTTCTGGCAAGGATGGACGCGTGACCAAGGGCGACGCCCTGGCGGCCTTGGAGGCTCGCTCTGCCGCGCCCGCTGTGGCGCCCGCCTCGCGCCCAGCCCATGAGCGTGAAGAGCGGGTCAAGATGACCCGCCTGCGCCAAACCATCGCGCGCCGGTTGAAAGAGGCGCAGAATTCTGCCGCCATGCTGACCACCTTCAACGAGGTGGACATGACCGCGGTCATGGCCCTGCGCAACCAGTACAAGGACGCGTTCGAAAAGCGCCATGGGGTGAAGCTTGGCTTCATGAGCTTCTTCGTGAAGGCCGTGATCGCGGCCTTGCAGGCGACACCGGACGTCAATGCCGAGATCGATGGCGACACAATCGTCTACAAGAACCACTATGATATCGGCGTAGCCGTCGGCACGGAAAAGGGCCTCGTGGTCCCGGTCGTGCGTGACGCCGACGCCATGAACTTGGCTCAGATCGAAAAGACCATTGGCGACCTGGGCAAACGCGCCCGCGCCGGCCATTTGGGCATCGACGAGCTACAGGGCGGCACCTTCACTATCACCAATGGCGGTATCTACGGCTCGCTGATGTCGACCCCGATCCTCAATGCGCCGCAGTCCGGCATTCTGGGCATGCACGCGATTAAGGACCGGCCTATCGCTATTAGCGGCAAGATCGAGATCCGGCCGATGATGTATCTGGCGCTGAGCTACGACCACCGCGTGGTCGACGGGGCCGGCGCTGTGACCTTCCTGGTCAAGGTCAAGGACGCCATCGAAGACCCGCAACGGCTGCTGTTGGATCTCTAAGACCATGGCTGACCAATACGACGTCGTTATCATCGGGGCCGGCCCCGGCGGCTATAACGCGGCCATTCGCGCTGGCCAGTTGGGCTTGAAGGCCGCCATCATCGAGGGCCGCGAGACCCTTGGCGGCACCTGCCTGAATGTGGGATGCATGCCATCCAAGGCTTTGCTGCATGCCTCGGAACTGTTCGAAGCGGCCAGCGGTGCTGAGTTCAAGACGCTCGGCATTGACGTCGCGCCCAAGCTGAATCTTGTCCAGATGATGGCACAGAAGGCCGAGAGCGTGACCGCCCTGACCAAGGGCGTTGAGTTCTTGATGAAGAAGAACAAGGTCGCCTGGATCAAGGGTTGGGGCCGTATTGCCGGCCCCGGCAAGGTCATCGTCAAGGCCGCCGACGGGTCCGAGCAGACCCTGGAAACCAAGAACATTCTCATCGCCACAGGTAGTGAGCCGGCATACCTTCCGGGCGTTACGGTCGACAACAACCGCATCGTCGATTCCACCGGCGCGCTCGACCTGCCGGAAGTGCCAAAGAGCCTGGTTGTTATCGGCGCGGGCGTGATCGGGCTGGAGCTCGGCTCTGTGTGGCGGCGACTTGGTGCCCAGGTGATCGTGGTAGAGTTCCTCGACCGCATCGTGCCCGGCATGGACACTGAGGTCGCCAAGGCCTTCGAGAAGGTTCTGACCAAACAGGGCATGAGGTTCAAACTGTCCACCAAGGTCACCGGTGCCAATGCCGATGCCAAGAGCGTCAGTCTGACCGTTGAGCCGGTTGCGGGCGGTCCTACCGAAACGATCAAGGCCGACTATGTGCTCGTCGCCATTGGCCGCCGTCCCTACACGTCGGGTCTGGGCCTGGAGACGGTTGGCATCGAAACCGACAAGCGCGGCATGATCGCCCAGGACCATCACAAGACCACCGCGCCCGGCGTCTGGGTTGTTGGCGATGTCACCTCCGGCCCCATGCTGGCGCACAAGGCCGAGGACGAGGCCGTCGCCGCAATCGAACGGATTGCCGGTAAGGCGGGCCATGTGAACTACGGTTTGATCCCGGGCGTGATCTACACCGCTCCGGAAGTGGCCACAGTTGGAAAGACCGAGGAAGAGCTCAAGGCTGGCGGTGTTGCTTACAAGGTGGGCAAGTTCCCGTTCCTGGCCAACAGCCGCGCCAAGATCAACCATCAGATCGACGGGTTCGTGAAGGTGCTAGCCGACGCCAAGACCGACGAGATCCTCGGCGTACATATGATCGGCCCTAACGTTGGCGATATGATCGCAGAATATTGCGTTGCCATGGAGTTCAAGGCGGCGTCGGAAGACGTGGCCCGCACCTGTCACCCGCATCCTACCCGCTCTGAAGCCCTTCGCCAGGCGGCGATGGGCGTAGAGGGCTGGACCATGCAGGCCTAGGCGGTCATGGTCGGATCATGCGCGATCTGGCCATACTGACTCAGTCCAAAGAGATCCCTACGATCCGGGTCATCGCTATGCCGGCAGACGCCAATCCGGCAGGCGATATCTTCGGCGGCTGGCTGATGGGCCAGATGGACCTTGCCGCCAGCACCATCGCCACACGCCGCGCGCATGGCCGCACCGCTACCGTGGCTGTCGACGGAATGAGTTTCCTGGCACCGGTCGCTGTGGGCGACGAGGTCAGCCTCTACGCCGTGCTGACCGGAGAGGGCCGCTCCTCGATGAAGATCCGGGTCGAGGCCTGGCGTCGCGCTCGGGCAGCCGAGGAAACCGAGAAGGTCACCGAAGCCGCATTCACCTTCGTCGCCATCGGCGAGGATCGCAAGGCGCGGGCTCTGCCGCCGTCCTAGGCTCGCGGATGGGCCGATGCATAGGCCCCAAGCAGCCGCTCTGCATCGACGGCGGTGTAGCGCTGGGTCGTCGATAGAGAGGCGTGGCCGAGCAGTTCCTGGATCGCACGCAGGTCGGCACCGGCACCCAGCAGATGGGTGGCGAAGCTGTGACGCAGGGCATGGGGCGTGGCCTTTTCCGACAGACCCATGCGGCCACGCAGGGTCTGCATCAGGTACTGCACACGGCGCGCTGGCAACGGACCACCCCGCGTGGCTCGGAACAGCGGCTCCTCCCTCGTCAGGGCGAAGGGCAGGGCGGCGGCATAGGTATTGATCGCCCGGCTCACGGCAGGCAGCACTGGAACCAGCCGGGTCTTGTTTCCCTTACCGGTGATGCGAAGGGACTCGCCGAGCGGAAGATCGGCCAGGGTCAGCGATAACCCCTCTGAAATCCGTAGCCCGCAGCCCCACAGTAGGGTCAGGATGGCGGCGTCCCGCAGGCCTTCCCAGTCGTCTCGCATCGGGTCGATCCCGGCCTGGAAGATCAGTCCTCTCGCCTGGTCCTCCGTCACCGGACGGGGTGGGTCAGGGCGTACCTTCGGCCCCTTGACCAGGGCGATTGCGGCGCAGGGCGCATCCAGTCGCAGGTCCAAAAAGGTGTGAAAGCTGCGGATTGCTGACAGGGCCTGACTCAGCGAGCGATTCGACAGTGGATGGTCGCCTATGCGGCGGCGCGCCAGCCAGGCGCGGGCCTCGCCGGCCGTGACACGGGTCAACCCATCTAGGTTTATCGGCTCCCCGCGATGCTCCTTTAGGAAGGCGAGGTAGGAGCGGCCCGCGTGGCCATAGGCTTCCACCGTGCGCGGCGAGGCACGGCGCTCCTGAGCCAGGTGGATCAAGAAGGCCGCAAGGGCGGCCTCGCCTGTCATTAGGAAATCGGCCAGCGCTCGGCGATACGCTCGAACGCGCGCGCCAGGAAGCCGACCAGTTCCGAACCCATCTGCGGCACAAACCCCTCAGGATCGGCCGAACCGAAGGCAATCAGCCCGTCCCGTTCGCTCGACCAAGGGCGGATGCGGGCCAAGGCAGCGCTGCGCACATTGGGTGCGCGGTCGCCAAACAGCGGGAAGGCGCGATCCAGTTTGCCAAGACGGGCCATCCGCGGGCCACCAAGTAAGGAATCAGCACCGCCCTGGTTCAGCACCATCCAGCCGGCGGGCACACGTCCCGGCTCTTCCAGGGCGATAACGGCGCCGACGAGCCCAAACCGCAGCGTGGCCAGCTCGTCCATGCGGCGGCCAAGATCTGAGGGGTTGCGGGCCTCTAAGAGGTCGAGCACGGCCCCTTGGGTCTGAGAGACGGCAGCCAGATTGGCCTTGGCCAGAACTTCAAGTTCCTTGCGCACCCGGGATTCCGCGGCCTTGGCGGCCTTGGCTTTCTCGAGGGCGCGAGGTCCGAGGTCGACCACATTGGCGGCGTCGACCCGTAGGCCGAGTTGCGCCAGAAGTTCGGGGTCGGAGTGCAGCAGGTCGGGCTGCTTTCGCAGCCAATCCTTGATCGCTTCAGACG
>Ga0114978_10000744_pt1 | contig 27363 bp, 40 predicted proteins | sample S_140212_EF_Meta_FD_87027 | JGI IMG/M metagenome (GOLD analysis project Ga0114978, IMG submission 87027) | Freshwater microbial communities from Lake Simoncouche, Canada to study carbon cycling - S_140212_EF_MetaG | ecosystem: Environmental > Aquatic > Freshwater > Lake | place: Lake...
CGTTGTTGTTACCAAGTAATTGTAACACATTTGGCAATAGATCTCTAGTGATATTGGACAATTTTTGGATGGGTTCGGCAAGATCGGTATGATGATCTACCACAACCCATTGTTTGCCGCTGCTGCGTACAGCTTCGGCTAACAGTCCGATATAGTTGGTTCTGCGTTGGGTGGGTTTGGATTCTAGATCGAATCCAACCATAAGGATCACATCGGCTACACTTGATACCAAATGGGCAGCAATTATGTCGTCAACCGAATCCACGGCAAAATCAAACTCGCCACCAAATGCTCGCACACCCTTGGGTGATTTTAACTGTTCATAAACTGTTTGCGGAATGTAAAGATTGCATATCTTTGCATATCCCTGTGCTATTAATTTAGTGGCTTGCTCAGTATCCCAGCACACCACATTGTCAGTGTTAAATCCTCGCTGAGTGCGCCAGCTACCCCAAACGGGTGCAAGGTCTTTTATGGCCTGCACTGGTGTGGTGGGAGGCAGCATGGTATTCTCGGCAAATAACCATGCTATGTTCATGGTTCTCTATGCAGGTCTAATGTGACACAATGGAATCCGCCGCCTAATGTTCTGCTGTGGCGCAGTTGCATGGGAACAACAGTGAATTGATTCTTTTCCAAAAAATCAATCAACATGGGTTGATTTTTATCTACAATTATGGTGTGTGGATTTACCACCAGCATGTTCAATGCTATCCATTTTGATGCGTATGGATATTGGAAGAAGCCTTGTTCCTCCACATGATTACAATAGATAACTTCCCAGTCTTTCAACACCCTAGGTAAGTTTTCTGGATTGACTCTACTACCATTCACTAACACTAGGCCTTCACGCAACGGCACTATGGTTGAGTCAATATGCACGCCTGCATAGAAATTAACTAGTTCAATATCAACAGAAGGAAACTGTTTGCACATCCAATCATATGCAGCACGATTGCCAGACGCTGATTCCAAAAAGATCCACTTGTCGTTGAGCCGTGCTATGTTAGCAGCATCTAGAGTCATTCCTTCATGTCTAGGCATGAATACATAATTGCCAGCAGCATCTGCAACGTCGCTGTAACAATCGATCTCCATGTCTCTGCAAGGATACATCATGGCAGGATTCACAATGGTATCACCGTACACTAGCAATCGATCTCTAGGACAATAGTTGTACATGCCATCCAGCTCTTGAAAATCAATATCTGTAGGACGATGCACTTCTACATTTAGAGATCTCAACACAGCCGATAGCTCATCTAGGTCTTGATTGGCTTCCCGGATGATCCAGTCAGGCACAGGGCCCGACGGTAGTGGAGTTTCTTTCCAGAGTGTGCGTTCACTTTCTGAACGAAACACTGGATCTTTTGTGGGCCAGTTGGCGTGATCGGCACGCCCTACTACTACGGATCGCAGTGGATCCCATTCATTAAAACTGTGTATCTTCATACTGTTCCAGTAAGTTGTAATGTGTATCTATCAGTCTGTCCCATGTTGGCAGCTAGGTGTACAAAGTCATCACGCCAGCTTACCCAGTCTCCTGCACGCCAATTGGTAACTGGCTGACCGTTCATTTCTAAGTAATGCCCGCTGTCCCAATCTTCCAGAAACACAATGGTACGCACTACAGAATGTGTGGATTCTAGTCCATGTATCAATTTGAATCTATCGTATGTATCACTGTGTGCAGGTAACACAGATCCAGGTGCCATGCGATAAAAACTCCAGGCAAATCGTTCAAACGGAAATATGCTTTGAAATCGATCAACCCAGTCTGGTGCAGCATTACGCATGTCGTACATGTCGCCAGTGAATCTACTTTGTGTATACCCTAGATCACGCCACTTGTTCAATGACACACGATCATTGAACGGTTCGTTGACGTATGCCAGATCTCTATGCCGTAGACCCCACCAGGGGTCTACATGCCCCTGGGCCCAGGCGTTATTTTGTACGGGTGTTTCCATAATGGACCACCGTTAGTCCGGTCATGTCAACAAGTTTGCGCCATGGATCAACAATCACAGAACCTTGAGGGATTTCACAATAGGGTTCTGTTTCGGGTTGATCACCGGTGTACTCGTATGTGATCTTGCGATCATGTGCCCACAAAATAACAGCTGGTCCGGCCAGTTCAGAAATCACATCTGCTGGATCATCTGCCAATGGATCAAGATATTTCACATCAAATCCTGCTTCTTTGATATAGTGTCCAACTAGAGTTGAATACGATCCAATGCAATAAGGAACATCTGGCTTGTAGGCCTTGCCATGAATCACAATGTTTATGCCATGCTGTTTGGCATTTTCTACTAGGAATAATGCCAAATTCCGTGCTTGGATCTCACGAGCATGCATCACAGTATCAAACAAGTCGTAACCAATGTTGTATTCTTTTGCTAACCAACGCAGAGCAATGTTATCACGTGGATGGCAAGCACCTGCATCGCCCATGCCGGCAGTCATGTATTTTGGACCCATGATACGCATAGTGCTACGTGCAAGTGCATTAGTCACAACATCTACATTGATATTGCCAATTTTCATAGCAAAGTCTTGCACCATGTTTACTAGTCCCACTTTGGCCGAAATGAATGTGTTATAAAAGATCTTTACAGCTTCACATTCGTCCCAGGTGCCGATCTCATAGCGTGGATCGTTTTGCATCACTGTGTCGTATAGGTCTTTGAGTTCGCCAGCGATACCATTCCAATCACCATCCTCAGTTCCAATCATGATCATTTCTGGATTGACCATGTCCCATTTAACTGATCCCATGGCAATGAGATATGGGTTGTATAGGAACTGATGTTTTGGGTCTAGCAATGGCACAAAGTTCTTACGTGTGGTGCCCGGCAATACTGTACTGATCAATACTACTTTCTTAGAACTACGAGCATGAGTATTAACTTTCTGGATAGCATCGATCACTGCATCATGCCCAAAATCTCTCGGTTCCATATGGCTGCTGGGCACTGAGCCATCGTATCCGTCTGCATGCGGAGTTGGTACAGCAATAAAAATCCATTCGCTTTCGTTAACCAACTCGTTGATGTCACATACTTTTACTGAGTCACTTGTGCGTGGGTAAATATCATAGCCTCTGACTTCATGCTTCTCGGCCATGACTTCGGCACAATCCAGTCCTAATTTTCCAATACCAATAAAACCAATTTTCTTCATATGAATATTCCTTTAGATAATCTGTATCACTGGGTAGAAGGCCTAGCACGACATCCAATGATACTTTATGTATTCCGTCCACCTGGCAGCAAAGATATTTTTGACCTGGCCCAATTTGAAAACAATTCAGCTGTATCATATGGGTTGTCATTGGCACCAGTGGTTATCTGCCACGATCAGGAACCTTTAGATTTTGCTGCACATAAATTTGAATTTGATCATGATCGTCTCAAACGATTGTTTTTACGTAGAGGGTATCTCCCGGATGAGTTAAGTATAGAAATGGAATTTTATTCACATTTGTCATCATTTTCTAATTTCAAGCCAAATTGGCTCAGTGCTACTATCAGTTGTAACGACTGGTTTATACTGTTACATAGTGAACAAAATAGTTCAGATGTTGAACAGTTTTCGCATGCAGGATTCGTACCAGTTTATTATTGGAGTCATGCCATGATTGCCAGAAATTGGTATAGATTTGCCCAGCACGATGTTAGACTGGGTCGCGACAAAATACAAAAGACTTTTTTGGTATATTGTAGAGATTGGATGCCACGACGTGAATATAGATTGAAATTTCTTGATTTGCTAGTAGATGCCGGCTTGGTTGATGATTGTAAAATCAGCACTCAACACATAAACAGTCAAGGAATACATCTCAGAGACTATGTTCCCGAAGATACAAGATTTGCAGTCGACACACAACGTCTTGAGTGTGTGCCCAACAACACCGTTGACTCATCTGCTAGTGCCGACTACGACGTAGCCGATCTTAATACCACTGCTATCAGTGTGGTATTAGAAACAGTAGTGGATGGTGATAAAATTCATCTGACAGAAAAAATACTTAGACCCATTGCTTGTGGGCATCCGTTTGTGTTGGTAGCAGGTCCGGGATCTCTGACATATCTCAAAAGTTATGGATTTAAAACATTTGATTCGGTGTTTGATGAAAGTTATGATCAACAAACTGACACAGTAAAACGATTAGAAATGGTTGTTCAGACCATGAAAAAAATAAAACAATTGAGTGATTCAGATTGGGAAAGAATCAATGCAATTGCTGCATATAACAAACAGCATTTTTTCAGTGATACATTTGTGACACAAGTTACTGCTGAATTACAAACTAATCTCAATAGCGCAGTGGAGTTCTGTCTCGAAAACCGTGGTGATACATTATGGAGATGGAGGAAGATCATGCGGCGTACCGGGTTAATTCACCGCTATGATCTTTTTAAGTCTGAATTAGACAAAAATACCATCCGAGAATTAAGAAAACATCGATTACGCAGATCTCACAATAACTCCGGTCCAGGTACTATCGAGTGATTGGGTTTTTAGATCTTGAATCCGTTCAGTTAGCACAGTGTAAAATGTGTCAAGATCACCGTTCCATTTACCTTTCAGATGCTCCATAGCATCTTGGCAATATTTCCAATTGCGTTTGCGATACTCACTCAGTAGATTGCTATGCAATTCTTTGAATTGGTCCAAACTGGTCATTTCCATCAATGGAATTTTTTCGACCAGGGCATAGGTAGTGGTCAGTTGTTGATCAACTTGAAATGTGTCTAGTTCTAATACTATGTATTTTTCTTGGGCTTGTTGTGCAGCCGAGTCGCCAAATATTATGTTCATGTGTAATCCTTTTAAATATGTATCATGAGTATGACATTCGACTTAATTTCAGATCTACATCTGGAGACGTGGCCTGGGGAATTTGATTGGACTGGCCAACCTACTAGCCCAGTATGTGTGGTAGCCGGAGACATAAGTTCAGATCCTAGAATAGTAAGAAACTGTTTGAAACATCTGGCCAACTGTTACGCGGCTGTGTTTTACATAGACGGCAACGACGAGCACACTTATAACTATCACAGAATAGGTGAAAGCTATCAAGAACTGGCCCGTAGTATTAATCGACTAAATCGAGTAACATATCTTCAAGACAATGTGGTTGTGATTGACGGTGTGGCTATATTGGGTACCAATGGATGGTGGGGATACGATCTGGATGAAAATATCAGCAGAGATGATAGTAAACAACACATGACTGATTGGTGTGCCAAAAAGATACCCGGGCATGAGATAAATCCCGAAGAAATCAGCGACATGAGCAGGCGTGATGTAGCTTACTTGGTCAACAGTGTACAACGATTACAAACACACAATGATGTGAAAAAGATTGTGATTGTAACACATACTGTGCCCGCTGCACATTTAATACGTCACGATATATCCTTGGCGAATACTGTACAATTCAATCACATGGGCAATAGACTCATGCATCTAGTACATACCAATGATACCGAACGCAAGATCAGCACCTGGTGCTTTGGACATTACCATGGTATGGTAGACAAAACTGTGGATGGCATAAGATTTGTAAACAACTGCCGAGGGCGTGGTGATACCCCATATCGGCAAGATGCTTACTTTCCCAAACGCATTGAAGTAAAAAATTGATTTATTTGGAATCAGGCTCTAGCTTGATCTGTAAAGGAAAGTCCTGCTCACGTGCGCTTTCCTTGACTTCGTAACCTTTTTGCTCGGCAATTTCAAACGGCAATACTGCTACTGTGGCTTGCCCGTGCTCATGGATACCTACTGTGAGTTGTGTGGCAGTTTCTACTGTGTAGTCAAAAAACTCCACTAAACTACCTACTACAAATTCCATGGTGGTAGTGTTATCGTTGATATAGATCACCCGATAAAGAGGCGGCTCTTTGATGGCTTTTTTAGTTCGAGTAATGGTTGCTGCTTCTGCGTTTGACATATGGTTCCTCTTGGAGTGGCAGGGTGATTCCTGCCACTGTATTTACACAATTATACTACGAAGTGTAGGTGATTGCAATGCTCTTCGGCTTGGCTGACTCAGGAACTTTACGCTCCAAGTACACAGTCAATATACCGTCCCGGATAGCTGCACCGTTAACCTCCACATGCTCAGCAAGCGGAAATGTCTGCTTGAAGTCACGGCTGGAAATGCCACGATGTAGATATTCATGTTCAGCATCGTCATCACGCTTTTTGTTACCTGTTACAGTAAGCAAACGCTTGTCTAAGCTGATATCAATTTCGCCTTCAGAAAATCCTGCCACAGCGACTTCGATTGTGACTGTGTCGTCACCGGTCTTGATCACATTGTGTGGAGGATAGTTGGTTGAACTTTGAGTTTGTGTGACACGCATTAGGTCGTCGAACACATTGTCAAAACCAATTCCAAATTTGTTGAAAGCAGGGATATCAAAACTACGTAGGTGTAGAGTTTTTGTCATGTTGTTTCTCCTTTAATAAGCAAGTATGACTGAATAATGTAGACCCCACCATGGGCATCTACAAGTGTATTTATACAGGAAATTTCATTGGCCGTCAAGTTTCATTGGCTCAATTACTCGATATGTTTTAAGGTACTCATATGGCGGATTCCAGCTTAGAGCAAAAAAACTATAAAGTTCGTCGGATGCAAACACCACTCGAGTGACTTTTTTTACTGTTTTGATTTGGAAAGGTATATTGTATTTTTCCTGCCACTCATCTAATGCATCCTGAATATCATTCCAGTGCTGCTGGTTCACAAGATCAAATGCGATATACATGGCATCAGTCTGTACCTGTTAGCGCAGTTGGTTTGTTCACTTGTGCAGGATCAATTTCCACACACTTGATACCTGTGCTGGCATAGCGACGTAGATTAAACATGTGCGGAATCAATGTGCGTTCCAGTTCTGAATGCAGTCCACGAGCACCTGTTTTGTTAGCTAATGTATGCTCTGCAATAAGATCCAGAGCAGTCTCAGTAAATGTCAACTCCACTCCATCCTCTTTGAACAGCCAATGATATTGTTCAATGTAGTTGTTCTTGACTTCGGTAAGGATCCGTATCAAATCTGCTTTTGAAAGTTCTTTGAGACTGACCCAATTAGGAAAACGTCCAACAAACTCTGGAATCATTCCAAACTTTACTAAATCGTCCGGAGTGGTCATGCCCAGGTCTGTATCCATATTAGCTTCCACTCGAGCGTTGAATCCAATACTTGTGCCTTGCACACGGTTCTTTACAATACTGTCTAGCCCTACAAACGCACCGCCTGCAATAAACAAAATGTTCTTGGTGTCAATTTCAATCATCTCTCCACCCGGGTGTTTGCGCCCGCCGCCGGCACTCACGCGGCAGATGGTGCCTTCTACCATCTTTAACAAGGCTTGCTGTACACCTTCGCCACTCACATCTCGCGTGATACTGGTTGATTCACCTTTACGTGCAATCTTATCAATTTCATCCACAAACACAATACCTTGCTGTGTTTTGGCAACATCATTGCCCGATGCTGCATACAGTCTGCTGATTAAACTTTCCACATCGTCACCTACATAACCTGCTTCTGTAATGCTTGTGGCATCTGCAATAGCAAACGGTACGTCAAGATATCGTGCTACGGATTTGGCCAGCAAGGTTTTTCCTGAGCCAGTTGGCCCTAGCATCAAGATGTTGGCTTTGTCTAGTTCAGGCTCTACTGTGGTTTTGCTGATGCGCTTGTAATGATTTACAATAGCCACAGCCAACATGATCTTGGCAGCATGTTGCCCAATTACATATTGATCTAAATAATTCTTTAATGCAATAGGATCCATCTTGTCTGATGGTTGTGCCGGTACCGCAGGCACTGCTTCATCTGTAAGTAGATCTTGACAAAAGTCCACGCATTCGTTACAGATACCTGCGTATTCTCCGACAATTAGTTTTTTTACTGAATCTTTGTTTTTGCCGCAGAAGCTGCAAGATGTATGTGTTTCTTTGGTCATTTGGTTTGTATTATGCGTTGTTCAATTTGGTCACGTTCACTATCATTCAGTTGATCAGGATCATATAACCCTTTTTCAATTTGACTAATCAAATGATCTACGTAAGCTATATCGTAAGTATAGTTATCTTGTTGAGTATTGTCAAGACTGATCCATCCTGATCCATTGTGTTTGTACAGTCGATGTGGTATGCCAATGGTGGATATAAATGTATCACCTTTGTTTCCATATTCGGGCAGCACATTGCCAAATCCTGATTCAGGTTCTTTGCCTAGATATTGCATCCAGGGTAGTTGATCTATTACCCCCACTTCTAACAAACGTCGATGGCGTTTTAATGTGTCGCCTGGATTGTCAGCTTTCCATTGTTCCTTGGCATGTTTAATTTCTGCACTGTCGTTATCGTCATGATCATCTTCGAGATGTGCAGTTGGTGAGATAAACTTGAACTTGATAGGTTCCTGATCATCTGAGAATGGGCCATCACTTACATCACAGTCTCGATTAGGACAAAACGGACCAATCCCCGGAGCGTTCATCAATGGTGTACCACATTTATAGCAAGGGTCTAATTCTGGATCGCCGGGTCGGTATACTTGGATATCAACTGGCTCTATCCCTGGCGGGGTACTGCTACCCGGCGGGGTAAACAAGTAAGGATGATCGTTGATGTCAAATTCTTTTTCTGCTGTTGTTTCAACAGGCCCGACGCCGCCTGGCCATTTAACGTATTCTTCCGCAGGGGCTGGCCGGAGTGTTTCGTATCCATCTTCGGATATTTCTTCTTTAATTTCCTTTACCGGTGGTTTGCGAGCCCACTTAAGACTTTCTGTTGCAGCCAATAACATCATAATGGCCAAGGGATCAAACACACATACCAACAGTATGATCACCCAACGTACAGCACGTTCCAGTACATTGATATCTGTATTGTCTCCATAGATCAATGCTGCAATATACTTGATTGGGCCTACTTCTGCTTCAACTTTGCGAACTTCGGCAGCAATCGGAGCACGTTGTTCGTTGAGTGCTGAAATGCGTGTTTGACTTTGTGAAATTTCCGCAAGCAGGCGCTGACGCTCCTTTTGTTGGCCACGCCGTACAGCCACAGCTTTGTCTGCACCTTTTTCGTCTGAGCTACGACCCATAACTTGGTCCACGGCTTCATCCATTTGTTTAAGGGATTTACGACTAACATCTATGTTTTCCTTTTCAGTCTTGATTTTTTCATCATACACGGCAATTTTGGCAATAACATCTCCACTTACCAAACTCTGATCGCTGTGTGCCTTTGATAGGAAACCAAAGATACCCATTGACGTGATCAACATCAACATCATCACAGCGGGAACCAAGTATAGTTTCATCAACCAACGGCAGCGTGACCAGTATTCATGCAGCCACAATGTGACTACAACTTTGGCCAGTTCTAGCACAGAACCCATGACCATGATAGGTACCACGGCCGCAGCAAATATAGCAGTAAGTCCTGCTATGCTATAATATGCAGCAATAACGCTGAGACCCAGGGCCACAGCCAAAGTAATAAGACTAAGAAACATAAGATTATTTACCGGGCAGTGCGAGCACTGTTACCGCATACTTTATAGCTATCCAAGTTGCAAACTTTTCGTCGGGTACATCAAACCACACACGTTCAGTAGTTTTAAGTGCAGACGGCCACATGCGATTGCAGCGTTCCAGTCGACGTTTAGCACCCGATTGACCCTTCCACCCACGAATACCAAATTCACGATTGGCCTCGGCAATGATCTTGTACCAGACTTCAGTGCTGCCAATCTCCACAAAAATACGGTGCATGGGCAAGGGCGTTACTCGAAGCGAATTGAGTGACTCGGACATGCTCAACGCAGAGGTCCCAATTTCAATAGACATTTACATATCCTTTCCAGATTATTCCTCTTAGCATACTCCCAGGGTACCAGCCTGGTTTTGATCTTTCGATCGAGGTCTAGGTCGCAACCTATAAGATTTACATTCACGTGCCACGGCACCTGCAGGCCCGGGTAATCGATTCACCCTGCAGACACCATTGAACAACTCTACCTCCTTGTCCATGCCTGTGTATTATAGCACGAACTAGGAAAGGTGTCAAGATTAAATGGCCATTAAAAAACCCACACAAGGTGGGTTTCTATTTTTGCATGTTGATCAATGCATTTTTAACTTGTCGACTAGACCGGGACTAAACCACTCATCCACATCGGAGTATACTGATTTGGTCATTTCTTCAAATTGAGTAATCTCACTGGCTGTCAGCTCGTGAATTTCTACACCATTTTCCGCACACTCTCGTTCGAACTTATCGCAATCTTCAATGGACCATTGACGTTCGATCTGAGCAGCCTTGACCGCTGCGGTCTGGAACAATTCTTGAGTCTCTGCATCTAACTCATTCCAGAATTTGGTGCTTACAGCAATAGTGGTCATATACATATTATGTTGTGTTTTTAACACATACTTGCCTTTGAACCGCAGATAGGTAGTTTCAGCCACATCGTCTGACCCTTCTTCTATCACATCGTATCCATATCCAAGTCGATGCAGTTTCTTAGGATTAGCACCCAGTGCCTGCATTGTCACGTAGTTTACCGGATTGTGTCCAATACGCACAGATGAATTTTGTAGAGCAGTTAATGTATCAACAGGTCTATTAGACCCAATCACGCGATATCCACCACTGTAAGTAAATGCAAGACCTCTTAATCCAGATCTCTCACTTAAACTTTCACATAGCTCGCGACCAACTGAACCTTCCAATACAGAGCTCACATGATCGTGATCTTTAAATAAGAATGGCAAATCGAGTGCAAAGAAATCTCTATTGATATGTCCAAATAAAGATGTTTGAGTTTGACTCATGGCAATACGACCTTCTTCTAATGCATTAAATATGCTTTCGGTGCTTAAATCTCCATTGAGTTCCAATACTGCTTTGCTATCCTTTTTAAGATAGTCAGACACAGTTAAAATCTCAACCACTAACTTTCCTTTGCTAGTTTTTTCGATTTCATTCGCAAATGCGCGAGCAGTTCTAATAAAAAGATGTACTGGTTCGTGTGCAATAACCCACGAGACAATTTTTGGTGCAGTCATAATGATCTCCTATATCGATTATTTATGCCGCAGATAAAATAATTAAAATCTGGTTCTCAAATTTTCTCTAAGAGCCGAGGCAAAATTACCCGGAATCCACGCAGAAAATCTTGGATCCATGAATATGTCACAGTGAAACTCTGATTCTTTAGTTATGTGATATGACCAGCCGAGCGGTGCTACATCTATGATGTCTTTGTTGATTTTTATATTTCGTTTGTTATCTATGTTCCGATCACACGAGCTCGCAAAAGCTATCAACGGGTCCATTATCGTGTGATAGCTACTTGTATAGTTACAATCTACCCAAGAAAAGTTTAATACTCCATCCGAATTTACTTTGATTTTTAAAGGTAAAAGACCGGTAGTAGAATAAGCAAGTTCTGTCTGACACAATAACCTACGCTCAACTTCCGACGTCATGATCTCATCCCATCTATTATGGTAGTCGTGGTACAGGTAGTCAGCAGAAATTGCTCCATCATGTATCACAATACCATTAAATGTGATTGTTACATCAAGACCGGGTGTGTCTGAAAAAACATCACCAAAAAATCTCCAGGTCCTGGTCGCTGGTGCTGGCAAATTTATTCTCCTTCTTGCAGATCACCGCCGGTGCAACTGCCATCTTCTGAAGATGGCTCGTTTGCGATATTTTGCCAATGCTGGATCCAATAAAGATATTCACAATACTGGCAATCACGATATCAATCTCACAGACATAACCCCTGTGCATAGTATTTATAACCGTTTCAATCAGTGCGGTCAACATCTACAGTTAACACATTAAGAAATTCCTGTGTTAACTGTTGTCTGAATATTCCAACCCAATCTGTATTCATCATGACTGAAAAATTATGTTCCACTATCGGGCGTATCTTTTCTAGCATGAGTTTTTGCGGTTGCTTACTTACCCACTCAATTTGATTCCAGGCCTGCTGCCATCTCTCGTCGTCATTATCTACGTTGTCATAACTTTCGTCAATGACATTTTCAAATGTGCGAAATCCTAGTTTTCTTAAATTAGCTAGATATCCTTTTCCAGCAACCATCACAAACAATCTACGTGCCATTATTGGTTTAACTGTTTTTTCGGAGAATAATGAAAAGTGATTTTCTGCAGAAGTTTCTGCAACTACAGAGTATGCAGTTTGATTGTAAATTTTAAATGGAATAATTTGACTTAGACTAATGTCGCGCCCGTAAAATTCAACGGTCTCCCCCGTGGATCTCGGAGTCTGATGTATCTTAACACCATGCTGTTCCCATTCGGGTTGATGTAACAGTTTCCAATGTAGTACGTGTTTAAAATATGTAAGAACATGAGAGCCTGGATTTTTTATTGCTTGACCAAATATAAAATTTCGATGTTGTTTTCGGACTCCTAACAAGATATCAAAACTCAATTCTTTTGTGTCAAATGGGCGTAACCTGTGTAACAGTTCAGGAAGCCAATTACGATAAAAATCTGTAGCGTTATCAAACCAATGCATGTACTGATATACATGACTGTGCTTTAGTTCAAAATTTAAATGCCCACACAGATAATAGGTAACATTATGATGATCATGGTTTTGAATAAAATTAACGATAGGAGTCACAAGTTCAGTAGTGATTATAAACACATGATCACAACGAGCAATCAACGGTTCAATTTGATCCGCCCATCCGTCATGAAAGGGAAACATGGTCAAAACTGCAATGTATTGATCATGTGTGGATGTCAAGAATACATCACGCTCCTGATCGTCGAGATAATCTCGATATATTTTACAATTTGTAGAAAATTGATTTTCTAATAAATGACTGGTTTCGCAATTTATATAGAGTCCGACACTAGGCGAATTCATGAGTTAGCTGTCGCGTTCCATAACACATGCTTCTGCTACCAGTGCCTGTACTTCTTCTAGTGTGCTGCACAAGATTCTAGCACTAACATAATCGCTTTTTTTGTTACGTCCGCCAACTTCTACCATGAAGCCATTGTCATACATGTGGACTGAGAAGTTGTCGTTTACTTTGGTCAGCTTGTCGCTGAGTTTAGTTACTGTTTTTGCTGTTGCCATCATTTTTTCCTTTTAAAATCTCTATCATTGTATACTGTTCAAACAATTTTGTCAAGTCTACCCACTTGCCCATACCGTTGGGCACTTCGAGTTTTTGACCATGCCCCCAGGCTGCGGCGGCACGGTGATACAGAAGTTCTGCGGCATTTTCATGGATTGTTGGTGACAGTTCCGTCACCATTTCTGTCCATAGATTACGACTCATTATAAAGTTCTTTCCGGGAGTCGGTTCATATCAAACGCTGCGAGGATCTTGTTCTTGACCAAAGTGGATCCTACACATACACCTTTACCGCCGCATTGATCGATACAGAAACCAGCAGCGATGCGAACCAATCGTTCCACTGCTTCTGCTTGCTCTGGTGAGTATTTGAGTCCAGCTTCACTAGCCATGCGTTCAATCAATGAGTTCATTGAACTTTGCCCCAACTGTTTCTATCATAGTCCCAATGCCGCATATCGTAGAAATGCAGTTCTACAGCATACCCCAGCAGGGCCAACATCAGTCTGGCGCCAGCGTGGTCACCGGTGAAACTCATATTGAATTCCACATCGACCATATATCCAGTGCGATATCCATTGAACTCCACTGCTTTGTGTTTGGTAATAGACCTGCTGATGTTCCACAGGATGTTCCAGCGATCTTGTCTCCACGGACTGGCAATGCTAAAGTTTAGATTAATCACACCACGTGTCCGAGCACTTGATAGATCAACTGATCCAGTTCTGTTTGATAATCGTGATTGTTCAGTCGACGCTTCATCCAGATTTTTTCTAACAATTCTTTAGCATCAAAGTTTGCCGCAGCAGGCAATGACCCACGTGCTTCTAGTTCGTCCAGCAAGTCCTCAGTGTCAAACTCGGTGATGTCTACATCAACTCCGACTTCTGTGTATATTGTTTTGTATTTGCTCATAGTTTATCTCCTGGTTCAAATCCACGAAACCTTACAAATCTTGGGAATCGGAGACTGTATGTTCCGTCTTGGTTTTGGGTGACTGCGTCCGCTTCGACTTCAACCACGTGACCAAGTAACTGATTCCGGGAAGCCCAATACTCATCACGATCGCTGTCAGACAAACCGCTACCAACATTAACTCTGATGTTTCTGTCATTATCAACTCCTTCACACACTATAGCACCCAACCGGCTGGCATTGCGACCAGTTCCTTCTTCGAATCCCACGATATTGAGATCCACAGTGATTGTGGGTTTCCATTTCATCCAAAAGCTGGATCGCTTGCATTCGTAAGGTGCAGACAGATCTTTGATCATGATGCCTTCGAACCCATCCTTTACTGCATCTTGTGCATAACGATTCATCACGTCATGTCCTTCCGCAGTGTCTAGATCCACATCAATTCCTTGCATGATACGCAAACAGTCAGTGGCCATCAGTCGATCTCTGCTGCTTTCTAGCCACTCGAGACGCCGTGACTGCTTGGCATTGCAATGTCCTTCCATGAACTCTTCCAGGGGCATGGCATCAAATATATGATATACCATGCCAGCAGTTTCGGCATTGCTTTTGCGATGTGCTTGACGCATGAGCTTTTGAAAACTCTCACCTACTACTTCACCATCTAAAATGAAGCTACCTTTGAGTGGAGAGTTTGCTAGTATAGCTGCTCGAGACTCCATCACAGCATCGGCAATCTGTGGAAAGTTTGCAAACTGTTTACCGTTGCGGCTATACAATGTACAACCTCCTGCGGTAACCACAGCAATTACTCGCACACCATCCAGTTTAACTTCTAGGCGTTTGATGCCTTTCATCTTGGCTGGACGATCAGTGGAGTCTTGTGCCAACTGACATGAGAACACAGGAATACGATATTGTGTTTTGCCCAGCACCTTGTTTAGAGTCTTTTCACTGATACCACAGCGTAGGTCTTTGCGGATCACTGGCGCACAGATTGTGTTCCATTCTTCCGAATCAAATTCTTCACTCACTCGAGTCATGAAGTCACGGGCTGCATGTCCTGTGCTGGAACGAGTGCGCAGGCTTTCCAACAAACCCCAGAACATTGGCCAAGGATTATCACGCCCTGTAAGACCTTGTGTCTCTGGAACTTGTTTTACATGGAAGGTATAGAAAGGATTGTAGGCTTGGTAGCAGTTGAACAGAAAGGACTGTGCGTCGGCACTGCCCAATTTTGCAGCCATCAAGGCTTTTTCAATCACTTTTTCTTTGTGAATGCGACTGTCTGAACTGTTGAGATCTGTTATCCAACCTGAGGACATATATCCTTTGAAACGGTTATCATCGACGGAGTATGGTGCAAGTGGTTCATAAGTCATTATTTACTCTGCTTTCTGTTTGGTTAATGCACACACGAATAAAAACTTTTCGTAGGCATCACGTACTGCTGGATTAGAGTATAGCACATCTGCTTCGGAAAGTAAAGCATTGATTCCTGCCTGTGCGATATCGTATGCGCTGGCACCTTGTAAAGTGCAAAGTTCGTCACCAAACTCTCGAGCCAGTTTCTTCCAAGCTCGTTGTTGAGCAGGCGTGATAGGAGTTTGTCGCGGTTTTAACTCGCTGGCCATCTGCATGGCTTTGGTCATAACATTTTCAGCCACTTGCCCTGCTGCAATCAACCCAGCATAGTCTGGATCAACATTATAACGAGTGCTGCGCCCACCTGGGTGTGTTATCACAAGATGAGCACCTTTGGGAAACGATTCCATAAGCAGACTATCGTACTCACGCACAGGGACATACTTGCGTCCTACCTTTTCGTAAAAAACTGTTTTTACCATGAGCTGTTGTAGAATACTTTTAGGCCAGTGAATATTTCAGCTTTGGCGTCGCGTACAAATTTCAAATCGTGTTCGCGATAATAATCGTCGGCGTCGTTGCCAAAGAAGAATCCACCTGTGGTTGGCAACTGTTTGTGTGTGACTGCACGTTCAAGTTCTTCAAGGTCGTCCCAGGTGAGTTCTAGTTCAGTACCATTGAACTGATCTTCAGGATGGCCGTTTGGACAGCCTTTGTGTTCCCACAGTCGGTGCATCCATCCATGCAGGTTAGGATGCTTGCGCCAGTATGCAATCTCACGCTGTACCAATTTGCCTTGCGTGGCACTGTCGTTGGCTTGGGTGGCTGCATACGCATACATATCTAGACCCATGTGTTTCTCCTTATGTCTGCACTAAGTTAGGTTTTTCATTTTTTAAAATTCTAACTAATTGCTTATTGCGTTCATCTTGTTCTTTACGTTCACGCTTGGCATCAATGTTCTTGTCAACAACCATACTATCATAATCACGTGCCCACATCACACCCTGCATCCAGTAGGCGGCACCTTCTAATGTACCAGCAAACAATACTGCATCACGTGCATAGATAGGCAATGCATCACTATCTTTGGGAACTAATGCTACATTGGCACCAAAGCTATCATCATGCTTGTATGCGGCAAATTTAAGCCCGAGTTTATCTGCTCGTTCTTCTAATTTGCGAACTTGTTGAATTTGATTCCACCCTGACATATCAATCCTTGTGTTGAAGGCGGGCAGGCATTGCACCTGCCCTGTGGACGTTGATTACTTGGTACCAAACACAGCCATCATCAGGCTGTCAACTTCAGCTTCAGTCACGACCACTTCAGCTGCTGCGGCGCGAGCCCGGGCTGCTTTGGCACGGATAGAATCCATAGTAGGACGAGCCTTGACTGTGACAGTCTTGGAAACTTTCTGCTTCACAGCCTTTGCAGCCTTTGCAGCCTTTGCAGGGCGAGTTTTCACAGCCACTTCTGCTTGCAGTGCTTCACGCACAGCATCAGTGTCAGCAAACCCTGCCAGGCCCAACAGATATGCAACTGCGCCTGCCTTGTCCATGGTAGACGGCAGCGGCACAATGTTCACATCAGTGTCACCCAGCTTGGCCAGCTGTTTAGCACGAGCCTCTGAGTTGGCAAAACGAACTTTGAGAACACCATTGAGAACGGAAGTACCAGCGAAAGTGTAAGACATAAAAACTCCTAAGTTAAATTAAAAATGTATTATAACCGAAAACTCAATATCAGTCAACCAGCTCGCGTCCCAGGCTTACACCTTCGGAGTAGTAGCCATTCGACTCTCCTAACCAACGAACGTCCACATAGCCCTTGCGGGTAGCGAACTTGTAGAAGGTATAGGTATAGCTCTCGTAGTGCTCTACGTCTGGCTCAGTTGCACCAGACACTTCTACAGCGATCCACAAAGGCTCACCAACCAGGTCTTCCAGGTCACCTGTGATGTCGTTAATGTCCACGGACTCGCAACAATCTTGAGCGTGGAAGAACACGAAGCGTTCGGTTGCGTTCTCGAACACCATTTCGCCAGAGCCAACTCCACCCGACACGCGAGTGAAGATCTTGCCAACCATGCTCTCTATCTTTGCTGATGCTTTCCAATCTGTGTATCCCATTTTGTGCTCCTTTGTGTTCATGTGTGTATTATAGTAGTTTGGGAAATACCAGTCAACCAACACTTAGTCTAAACGGCTTCCTGCGTAGGCCTGCTCAATACCAAACTTGCGTAGCACATCAGCGTAGGCGCGGGCACCTTCTTCCTTGGCTGTGATGCATTGGGTCCAAGACCCGCTGGGGTTCCATAATTGGAGGCCACCACCGTATGCTGGCTTAAAGCCCACGGCCTTCAGCGCACGGCCCAACTTGGTAGATCCTTTTTCGTAAACTGTGACCCAAGCAAATCCGCAAGCATCGCGATCACCGTGTTTGGCAAGAAAGTCTTCAGTAGTCTTACGGGCTGCGGCTGTTGCGGTGTTATGGATGCTTTCAATGTTGTCTAGTGCGATCATAGTGTGTTCCTTGTTGCGATGTATGTATTATAACCGAAAACTCAATACCGGTCAACCGATTTCACCAACTTCGGTTGAGATATCTAACAGTTCTGCATAGGCTTCATCAATGGTGTCAAAGCCGCAGACATCATAGGACCCATCATACAGCCTGACATAAAATGGTCCGTTGCCCGGGCTAGCTTCAGTGTCAAACCCTGCTTCGCCAACGCTGGGGATTACTTTAAGTGTCTGGTCCATCATGTGCTCCGGTATGTTGCTGTTTATGTATGTATTATAGCCGATCTTGCAATTCTGGTCAACCCCATACTAGACCAAAGTTGCGAGCGCATACCGGACCGTATCCAACTTGCACAGAACGGTTATCTTTCAGCCCGTGATTACAAAAACTGCAACCACCAGTGAGACGTCCGTAACGTCCTGCGGTAGCAGATGGGTCATCTGCAAACTCTTTTACTAGGTCGCAAACTTCTTGTGTGGCACTGCGGGTGGCAAAGAACTCGCCAGTAACATCCACACGTCCAAAGAACTTGTTGTTGCCAAACGGGCCGCCGTCAGTGATCAGAATCTGACCCACGTATTTGCTGTTAGCCCCTGCACGGGCAAACGCCACTGGCTGTCCTTGTGCGGTTTGCAATTTGACTTTGACACGGCGCAGTTTCTTAGCAGCCAGATCAAACAGATCTTGGATCTTTTGAAAGTTCACTTGGATCTGCGCAACAGGTGCAGCAGAAGGTTGCGTGACACGTTGGGTCAATGTATCAACCCAGGTCAGCTGTTTGGGAGACAAGCTACCATAACGATAAAAGTTTTGGATCAGACTGGAAGCAAAGTTGCCATCGCTGTTGCTGAGTTTACCCAGCACAGAACTTAGTGCTTCTACCTGAGTTTGTTGTACTGAATTCAGTTGCACAGTCTTACGAGTTTGGGTAGCGAACATAAACACTCCTTGTTGCGATGTATGTATTATAGCCGATCTGCCAATTCCGGTCAACCGTTTTAACGGATTTCAAACAAAGGATTGATACGATCACTGGTGGCCACACGGATTTTTTTGCCATCAACCATGATGCAGCCATAGTGCTCGTAGAGTCCGTAAGGGCAAGGTTCAATAGTTACCTTACGCACAATCTCGCAAAAACCCCAACGCTTGGTGGGAAACTTCCCCTGGAACAATCGCATGTTTTCAATGGAAGTAATCAGTATTTTTGCTTTCATCTTGATCCTGTTGTTTGCTGCGTATGTGTATATTATAGCCGATCTGCCAATTCCGGTCAACCACGATAATTGTGGGTTTTTTACAACAAAAAACCCTGCACAGGGCAGGGTTTTTGTGGTTATTTTGCGACATTTTGTCGCAAACTACAGTTGGCAATTTAGAAGTTGTATTCTACGCCAACGCCATACTGTGTGACATCTGTTGCAGCGTCTGTGAAACTCCAACGACCATGCAAAGTCAGTGCCTTGCTCATTGTGTAAGCCACACCAACTGCCTTGGCAGTTACACCAGCATTGGTTTCGCCGTAGCCGCCCAATACTGCAAATTGTGAGTTGATTGCTTGACGAACACCCACGCTCTTACCTGTGGTGCTAACACCAGATACTGTGTCATCGCTGTACATACCAAACACTGTGGTGCCTGTTTTGGCTACAGTATACTTGGCACCAAGGATGGTACTTGCACTGTTTGTGCTGCTGTCGTAACGTGCCAATGAGGCAGCAAATGGTCCTGCTGCATAATCAATACTGGCAGTTTGTACATTGGTCACACCAGCGGTTTCGCTGTTGGCCATAACGTAGTTGCCTTTGAACCCAGCCACGGTTGCTGTGCTGACAAACGCTGCGTTTTGCAAACGGCTACCTTGTGCGCTGTGGATTGTGGTTGCGAATGTACCATAAGCATTTTCCAATGCATCAAAGTTATCCAACACACGAGTCACAGAGTGCTTGTCACGGCCTACACCAACGGAACCCAAGCTGTTGCTCAAACTGAACACAGAAACGCGATCACCAAGTGTGGTGGCGCTGGGTGCATCTAATGCAACACCGGTTTCAATCACAGCACTAGCAGTGATACCGTTGCCAACATCGGCTGTGGCTTTGAATCCCAGGCGACTGGAATCATTGGTCAAACGTGTCAATGCACTTGCAGTACCCAAGGTATAAGATTCTTGATACTCACGGACTTTGCCATAGACACTGACTTGGGGAGCGGTTTGTGCTGAGATAGCACCGGCGGCCAATGCTAGGGCCAATAGTAAAGCATATTTCTTCATGAAGTTTTCCTTATAAAAGTTGTTTTTTGTACCAATTGGTACAATCTTACTTAGCTAGTATAGCAGTATAATTGCTATTTTACGACTAAATTGGCTGCTTCTGCCTCAGTGTATGTGCTCGGAATCAGGTTTGCACGGGGAGGAACTGAATTAGGTGTGCTGGGAATCACTGTGTCTTGCCCTGCACCGGCACCATCCAATACAGATACGTTTTTGCCTTCTCTCAAGCAGGCCACGATTGCCTGCCCACCTTGTGTGCTGAGATTGGCAATGGATTCAAGGAACTGTGCTGGTCCGTTTTGTTCGGTGTTAACTCCATAATCAGGTAAATTCTGTACCAGGCTCATGATCGGGCCGCGGCTGGTTGGATCTAGATTGGCTATGTCTATGCTGGCCAACGAAAGGTTGACATTCTCTGCATTGAGATTGGCGGCCATGGAAATGAAGTTGCTGTTCAACACTGAAGATTGTGCAGGATAAGCACTTTCAATTCCGGCAACTTCGCCAGAGGCTGCAATGATCAATGCGTTCAATGCAGCATCAGCATTTCCGTATGTGCCAGAACCGGGGCCAGGAGGAATAGTTACATTTCCATCAAAATCATTGTATACACCATCCACAGTGTTTTGCATTCGCACATAGGTACCAGTTAATGTGGTCAAGATACCGGCCGAAGTCATGCTGTTGATCGTGGTAGTGACATTGGTAAGGTCACTGGTAAACGGAACACCAACTGCTGCACCTAATAGATCAGTTATGACCAACGTGCCATTGGGTCCGGTACCTGTTGCATATGTGTTAGCATAAAATGCTGCTACCGTTGGCGGAACTGCTGTGGTCAATGAACTTATGAGATCAAGATCTCGAGTGGTCTGCATGTTGGCAAACGCAGCTGACAACTGGGCCAAGCTCATGTTGTTGATATTTTTGATTTGTTGTAAACTGACCTGCATGGCCTTGCAAGCTAAGGCTTGGTCCGGAGGTATGATCAAACTCAAACGCTGATATGTGATCATATTGCTGCCGCCCAGGATCAACACATATCGTGGCAAGTAGATCAATAACTTTGAATTTACTGAGCCTTGATTGTTGTCGTAGATGGCCCTTAGCACAGTTGATGTATCTTGATTGTAAGTTCTTACTGTGAGGCTGGGATAGCTGTTGGGAAATATCTTGACTGGATTCAATAGTTCAGCCATGTTGTTGATGTTTGGTGTGCTCACTCCAAACACAGCCAACACCTGTTCTAGTTCTATTCCTGTGACCGTTAACATGCCTTGATATGCCAGGCGCTGCAAGTTGTCATCGATTGTGATATTTGGATTTGCAATGTCGTCAATATTGACTTGATTAATCCCTGCTTGAATCAACGCATTGCTCACTCCTGGAGTGAGATTGGTCAATGTGGCCAGTCGTCGTAACAATGCAGCTGGTGATCCAAAATTACCAAGATTATCAAGATCTATCAATTGCCCCAATGCTGCTAGGTCAGTACCAAATGCTCTCATGGCTAGATTTACGTCACTGAGGTTGCCGGTAATCAAACTATTCATTGTTGTAAAGGTTGATCCTAGATAGGTTTGGCTGTTGATACTGGTGTTGATGTAGTTGTTGGTCGCCCCTACATAACCTTGCGCTGCCGAAAACACCTGGGCAAACACAGTAACATTACCACTGCCGAGATAGCTGTTGCCTTTCGCAGTGATCACTCCAGTGAATCCTGAATATACATTAATTCCTAAATCAAGATAAGCTGCTGGTGTGTTGTCGGCCAATGCTGGTACTGTAGCAGAGCAAAATGTAGACATACTGATCAATGTGTTAGCACTGATATTAGCAGCAGCTGAATTGGCTATCGCTGCAAAGAACGGTGTGAGTAAAGTGGTGCCAGTGTAGGAATTTACAGCAGCAGTCCAAGTGTTGGCAATTCCGATGCCACCGTTGTTGCTCAGTGTAGCACCGGCAATCATTTGTAAAGGAGTTAGAATACCAATGGCCATTGTTTATCCTGAAAATACAGTTGCGCTACCAGTGGCCACTGCTGTGCAACCAGCAAGTCCATCGCCAACTCTTGCCAGTGGCTTGCCGTTAACAAACACTGTGGGGCTTCCACTTGAAATTGGTGCCACATGCGGCGGGCATGGCTTACCTGGGCGTAGATGAGGTGTGCTGAGATCTCCTAGTCTAGAAGCAGGTTTTAAATTGACAAATACTGTGGGACTGCCTTGGGCAATAGTAAATCCACTGCAATGTGGAACTCCTTGATCACCCAATCTCGCTACTGGTCGCATACGCTTTCTCCATAAGAGTATTAAAGAGATCTAGCCAAGAATCAATTTCTTCGTGCTGCTGTTGAGTATGCGGCTCCGGAGGAATTTCCGGAACAAACTCTATCACATGGTCTAGATCATCTGGGATATCGTCATAGCAATCGTATACTTCAATCTCATCACGCCGCATGATTACAAATCTATGTCCCATATTGTATTTATAGGAGCAAAAACTTGCGTTAGCCTAAATGTATACTGGTAGTGCTTTGCATGTATTGGTCAGCAAATGATTTGTCGCTTGCCACCGCAACTGTCACAGTGCTTTTGTTCAAGTTGATGTCCTTGTCGGGTGCCACAGTAAACAAGTATGGCATCAATCCTGGACCCTTGGCACCCATGGCGATTACCATGGGTTTTGATAGTTTGTAATGTGTAGCTGTTTCCTCATTGAGTCTTGCTACCAATTCCTCACCCGATGTGAGCTTGAGTGTGACTACTTCGCCTGCGCTAACGCCTTTGTCTATTAACATAATCTTAAACTTTCTTTTGTACTAATACCTGGTAACCTACTTTGTGTATTTCTAAATTAGGTGAAAACGTATTCATAAATGCATCAATGGCCATTTTTCCGCGGTCTAATACATTTGGCCTATTTGCAAGTAGATAATCATCAAACAACATAAATCCTTGCGGTTTTAATAGTCCAAAACACATACAAGCATCTGTCAATGTGGCGCTGCTTTTATGACAACCATCTACATATATAAAATCAAACTGTTTGCCGGCCACTATCAATTCTGCTAGTGCATGATAACTTAATTTTCGAAAAACTGTTACAGTCTGATTGGGATTCTTTGCTTGATTTATGTTTGAAGTGAATCTCTGAAATGTGATATCATCGAGGGTGTAAGGTCTATTATCAAACGGATCAATTTGTCTACGAGCAACTACATCTCCAGGATTCAACTGTTCATTTGGAAAAGGATCAATGCAAGTGAGAGTTCCTGTATCGTTCAACATGTGTTTCAACATCCAACATGCGCTACGTCCTTCAAAACTACCAATTTCTAATATGTCAGCTATGTCTGAATATTGCTCTTTGACATATTTAAAATTAGGAATCCCGAATTTGCTAACCCAATCGGTTGTGTATTCTTCCATTTAATCTCCGTATCCGCCAGCGGTTTCTTCAATGTATTTTCTCAGTTCTGTGAATCCGCCGATGTAGTTGTTGTTCACAAAAATTTGTGGTACTGTTCTTGCTGTGGGCACTGCTTCTAACAAGTCTTCTCGACTGAATCCATGCCCGATTTTCCGTTCTTCATATGCGATGTTACGCTGTTCCAATAAGGCTTTGGCTTGATCGCAGAAAGCACAATTGTCTTTTGACCATACTATGGCTGTCATCGTATTCTCCTTTAAACTTCAAATACTATTTTGATGTTTCCATCCAAACTGTCATTGATTCCTATGTCTTTGATGTATACATCGTCGATAGATAAAATTTCGTCTTTTATCATGTCTGACACATCTTTAAAATCTCTTGCCGCATAAGTTTCAATTGGTGGCCAATCGACCCCTGCGCAGTTGTGATAATGTCTTTCAAAAACTGGTAACACATCTGCGGCAATGATTTGATAATCTAATTTCTCAAGTTCTTTTTTGATATAACAATAATAATCAAAAATAGTCACTGGTTGGCTTAGATCAAAAATCTTAGCAAATTCATGCGGTGCGGTTCGGCTTATCAATCTACCTAAGTTAGTAGAAAAAAATCCACGACCACCTGATTTAATTAGTTTGCCAAATTGATTTATGCGGTCAACTAATCCCAATAGTGAAACATGATGTATGGATTGTAACGCCATTGCACAATCATATTCTCCCTGATGTTTTGCAACAAACGCATCATCGAACTGTTCGCGAATGTCGGCGTTTTCGCACATGGGATCTAGTCCTACAATTTGTGGAATATATTTTTTAAATACGTTATCACCGCATCCTACATCTAATATAACTTTGGGATTGATTTCGAGCAGCATCTCAATGTAGTAAAAACTGCTGCATACAAATATTCCTTGCTCCTGAAGGATAGCTCTAGGAACTTTATATGAAAAATCTCTTGTTACTTCAGTGATATCATTGACTTCAGTATACAACACTGGATAATCATTGGCCAACTGTTGATAGATTGGAGATTTTGAAAATTCTCTCTCAAATTGATCTTTATCAAACGTTTTGTATTCCATTGCAAACTACTTATAATGAAGGCAAAGCATCATAATTTAATTCTTCACTCATCACACCAATCACATAGTTAGTAGATTCGTTCTCTTGCAGTGCAGTTTGTTTCTTCGACGTGTCTGAATGTTTGTTGAACCAAGGGATCGGTGTACTACGTGGTGCCACTGCTTGATACTTGATGCCGATATCTTTGAGAGCACCAACTGCTGTGTAATCCACAAAGTCTTTGAGGATGTTAGCATTGAGTCCAATCACTGGCCCCATCTTGAACAAGTAATCGGCCCAGGCCTTTTCTTCACGGATCACATCCTGGTACAAGGCATATACTTCTGCTTCACAAGACTCTTTGGCAGCAGCAAAGCGACTGTCTTCTTTGATAACTTGGTTGATAAGATATGCGGTCCATCCTTTGTGCAACAACTCGTCTTGAAGAATCAATCCAATAATATTGCCATTGCCAATGAAGATTTTGTTCTCAACCATGGCAAGACTTGTGGCAAACGATACCATGAATCGGAATGCTTCTAGTGCATAGCTGGCATGTAGTGCCAACCAGATTGCCTTGACATGGTCTTTCTCATTGACTGTTTTTGGATTAATCTCTTTGAAACAATTGAGTTCGTGGAGTTTATCATAATACCGGCCCACACTTGACGCCATGCCTACAATTTCAGTTGTGTCGTGAATGGTATTGAAAACATCTTTAGGCACGTTGTAGATATTACGAATGATATGACTGTAACTCTTTGAGTGAATATTTGTTTCAAAGAATCCCCAGTTGTACATCAATGCTTCTACCTCTGGCAAGCTGCACACCGGAGTGAATACTTGTGTGGGTCCACGCCCTTGTAAACTGTCCAAGGCAGTCTGACGCAACAGATTGCTGGTAAAGATATGCTTGACTGCATCGCTGGCATCCTTGAAATCATTGGCATCTTTGCTGAGACTGATTTCTTCAGGTTGCCAGAAGAAGCCACGTGCAGTGGCCTCAAAGTCTGCAATCTTTTTGTATTTGACTTCTTCAAAACGTTGAATAGTAACTGGACCCGCAGGATCTAGAAACATCTTACGATTCAAGTAATCTGTTTTTGTGGTTAGGTTGTATTGTGCTTGGCTCATTGTATAATGCTGTCAGCAGTTACTTGAATATTGCTGATGCTCCAGTATGATCCTGTGCTATTGCATAATGCACCCCATGAACAGGTATTATTCCACCACGGTGCAGACCCGGGACCTGTTGGACTGTAACCTTGCCAGAATGCTAGATTCAACCAGTAACCATTCTTCATACTAGTTACTAATGAAGTCATGTCTACAGTACCACTACCTTCGGCGCCTGAACCAACTGAACTATCATACACTACGACACTCTTACCGTTTTGTGAATACGTTACTGTCATTGTAGGAGTTGTTCCATATGTGAAATTGGTCACCATGTCAAATGGCTTGCTCATATCAATAATACCAACCATGCTGTGCAGTCCATTAGTAGCTGTGGGTGAACTAGTCATTGACGAATAGTTAAAGCAACTGTTATTAGCAGTGTCTGCGAATGAATATTCAAACCGTTGTGGAGCACTGGAACCACCTGTTCCCAGATGTAGAGTAGATTGTGTAATCTTGTTACCATTGGTTTCTATGATATCAATCTCTTGACAATTCCATTGATTATTATTTCCACCTGCATCACAGTAGTTAGTGCCTTTGGGTTGAACACTGGGTTGAACTGGATTTGATACCATATAGAAGCTGGCATTCACATAGTTCTGTGCGAGTTTTGATAAATCAATGGTTGCTGTGATCTGTGTGATGTTTACATAACCGTGTTGTGATACAAGTCTACCTGCTTCACAATTTGTTCCTTCACCAAATGTTACTGAGTTTCCTGAGATGACAGGATCAGTTCCACACTTGTTGTAGTCTACCACAAATGAGGGAGTAAATGTGTTTGATGTTGCAGTAGGAGTAGGTGCTTTATTACACGCTGCCAATACCAATACGCTTAATATAACTAATAATTTTTTCATGTGTTTTTTCCTTTAAAGTTTACACGATTCACAATCTTCTTCATTGTCAAAGTCAATTGGTTCCAACATTGTCGGAGCTTCTTCTGCCACTGCTTTACTACCTGCTTTGTTGATCAAGCTGTAGTAAAAAGTCTTTAGTCCCCACGCATGTGATTGCATTAGATTTTTAGCAATCAACGTGGTAGGAACTTTACGATCTGGGAAATGTGCAGGATTGTAGAATGTATTGGTACTGATTGATTGATCAACATACGCTGCAATCACTGCGGCTGTTTTCAAATATCCGTCGCAATCCTTCTGTTCCCACATCAGTTGATACTTGTTTTTTAACTTGTGATATTCAGGAACAACCTGCACAAATGATCCTGCCTTGCTTTCTTTCACGCTGATCAAACTCATTGGCATTTCAATACCATTGGTTGAGTTGATGGCGACTGAACTTGATTCCACAGGAGCCACAGCACCATTGGTTGCATTACGCACACCATATTTTTTCATATCGGCACGTAATGGCTCCCAATCTAATTCAGGATCGAAATCAGTTAGTTCGTTCACGCC
>Ga0114978_10000746_pt1 | contig 27343 bp, 17 predicted proteins | sample S_140212_EF_Meta_FD_87027 | JGI IMG/M metagenome (GOLD analysis project Ga0114978, IMG submission 87027) | Freshwater microbial communities from Lake Simoncouche, Canada to study carbon cycling - S_140212_EF_MetaG | ecosystem: Environmental > Aquatic > Freshwater > Lake | place: Lake...
CGACCCCAAAGACGAGCAATCACGAGCCATCGTGGTCGAGCTTGCCACCGAACTGTTGTCACAAGAGATCGAAATCTTCAGCCGCCGAGTCGATCGTTACCCGAATGACCTGAGGCTCAAGCATGAATTGGCCCGCAGGTTCATGCGCTGCAAGAAATACGACAAAGCGATCCCCCTGCTGCAGGCCGCCTCGAAAGATATCCGGCTCGAATCCCAAGTGCTGGCCAGCTTGGGTTCCTGTTTCCTCGCGAAAAAACAAAACAACCTGGCCAAACGTCAGTTCGAGAAGGCATTGGAAAAGCTGAACGCCACCGATCATCCGATTCCCTTCAAGGAATGCTGTTACTACCTGGCACGACTCGCCGAAGAAGCCAAAGATCGAGCGACTGCCGAAAAGTACTATTCCGAAATTCTCGCCAGCGACTACGAGTACAAAGATGTCGCCAAACGCCTCGGCGAAATTCAAGGGGGAGATGATGAATCGAATCAGATCGACATGGAACATGGTGACGAAACGTGATGAACGAAACGTGGCCAATCTGTCCCGAGTCGAATCGGCACAGGCAACTCCCACGCTCGGGTTCAAGATTCCACATTCCCCCTGAAAAAAGTCCGATTACGACTGAAACGTGAGGATGCTCATGGCTGCCGAAACCCGCTGGAAGTCGCTTCCACCACTGGCTGGTCTCTGTTCGTTCGCGGAAGCCCAGCGCACAGGGCTTTCCGTTGCGGACTGCGTCGCCTGGATCAAACGACACCATTACCTGCTGGTCCGGCTCCATGAAATCTTCACGGCACGAATCACGGCCGAACCCGTGTATGAACTGAAGACCGCCTTCAGCTTGCATGCCTACCTCTGCGCCGAGCAGGCGACCCAGTTTCGACAACGGGTCAGTGAGCTCCGCGAACCCCCACTCGGGCTCGAGGCCGTCCCTCATCCTGCCTGGAAACTGCTTTGCGACGAAGTTCTCGCCGCCCCAACACACGTAGAATTGACACTGGGGCTCTACGAAGTCATCGTTCCCGCACTGATCGAGTCGCTACAGGCGTATCTCGCCACCACCAATCCACTTGCCGATGCCCCCACCGTCCGCATCACCCGCTTCTGCTTGTTCGAATTGAATGATCTGGCCAATTTTGGCCGTCAGGCGGTCGAATGTCTGGTCGATCCCTCGGCGCGTGAACGGCGGATTCTCTGGTTACAGTTGCTGAAGAATTGTGTGCTGCAAGCATCCACAGCCAGTTTCGCACGAGGTCCACTCCCGGCAAGCAGCAATCCGGAGGCTGCCGTCGCGACGGTAACCGAATCAACGGTAACCGAATCCGAATTGCTGCAGCCGCAGTTCTCGGCGACGCCGTTTCAGTACGACCCGGTTCCGCAGCGAGATTCTCGCTTTCAAGATTCGTTCAATGCCGGGGTCAACCCCGAAGCCTTTTTGTATGACGAGCGATTTTCCGCTCGCGATAAGACTTTGATGCTGTTTTATAAGCGGTTGAGGGAAATCGATGTCCCTGAAATGATGGCGAGTATCCTGCATCAGACACGCGGTAAGCCCTGGAAGTATTACCGGGACATGTCACGGCAACTCTGGGACGAGGCTCGACATGCGATGCTGGGTGAAGTCGGATTCATCAGTCTCGGGCTGGACTGGTCAAAGATTCCGATCAATTTCACGTGGTCCCGGAATTTGAACGCGCAGTTCGAACCGTGGGAACGCCATGCGGTGCTGTTCTTTATCGAACAGGGATTAATGCCCCGCACGGGAAAACGCTACGAATGGGAAGTGGGACTCGATTCCGGTGTGACACTCGCCGGACTGTTCCAGGATTTCGACTGGGCGGACGAAGTGTTGCACGCGCAGATTGGCCGCGAGTGGTACGTCAAGGAGTTTGGTGATTTGAATGCCGCGATGGCATACGGTGACCGCTGCTGGTCCCAGGTATTAAGCCGTTGGCGTACTGACCGAGATCAAGGCCTGACCGAACATCGCAACTGGTGGCCAGAAATTTATCGTGCCGCCTGCGAACATTGGGGTGTCACCCCCGATCCGCAAGCACTCGCCTTTCACACCACCTACGAAGCAGTCCGAGCGGATTTGAAAGAGATCTAACCCCCGTATCGGTACGGCTGTTCGGTCGCCGGCGATGGTTCTTTGCCAAGGTGACGTGTCGTTTGATCCTGAGCCAGAAGCGCAGGCGGATCGGTGTTCAGCCGACCTCATCGAAGGTCGCGCGACAACAATATCCGTTCCGACCGGAATACGACGAATCAGGCATTGGACAAAGTTCCAACGCAAAGACCTTGGCAGACACTTCGCAGACTCGGGGACAAAGACACTGGGGGACACTGCGCCTAATTAAAAATGGGTGACAATTTCGCGAAATTGTCTCAATCTCCGTTTTTGATCACATTGGATTTGGTGCGGAATGATGACAATGATGGCTTGAGCGGAGGGATTTGCACCTGATGAAGTTGCGGTTGTGCATGTGATGAATCGCTGGGGTTAGAGAACAATAACTCGTTCCTGCGGTGAACTGATCTGCATGAACTGATCGGCATCGAGTAGCAAAAATAAGAGAAATCAACAGTCAAAAAAGAAGAATCAACACAGCTCACCCGGCCCGTTCTCTGGTTGAGAGGCGAGGACAAGCGGAGCTGGAAAATCTTGAGTGAATCCCCCCCCTTGATGTTCTTTCCCTCTCTACTCACAATCGAGTTCTGGGCTCATCCATGTCAGCCAACATAAGCGGTTTGTGTCGGGACATCGCGGCGGGGGGAGCGATCATTTCGCCGGGTCAGGGCGATCACCGCTTCGGCGAGCATCGCGAGTGCCAGAATCAAAAGCAGCGACGAGATTCCCAGCAGAATCATCGTGATCTGCTGCGGTGCCGCCGATCCTTTGAGCTGCTGGGTGTACTGGAAGATCATCCGACCTAAAGCCCAAGTGCTCATGGTATACATGAAAACCGTCGGTAAGCCGACGACGAACAGCACCCAGATCTCGCCTCGTGTTCGCCACAACCAAACGGTGACTCCCAGCAGCGTTAATGCCGCCAACAGCTGGTTGCTGGCCCCGAACAAGGCCCAGAAAATTCGCCAGAGCGGTGCCGGCTTGCCATCCATCCCATTAATCGTCTGCATCACGAAGAAGGCAGGAACACCCGCCGTCAGCAGTGTCCCTAACCAGCGACCACGCGCATCGTGCCATCCCGTTAATTCCTGGATGATATAACGACCTAACCGAGTGCAAACATCGAGAGTATCATACACGAATGTCGTAAATGCCATCAAAGCGAACGAGACTGTTAACTGGCTCGAAAGCTGAAAGCTCGTCCAGCCACAGCGGCGAACGAATTCCGAAAATTGCTCAAGCAGTGATCCGATCCCTTGAGCGTAAATCAGATTCGGCTGAGGATTTTTCAGCAGTGTGGCATCCTTGGTCAGAATCATGACACAACTCAGCGAAACAATCGCCACCATCGCTTCCAGCAGCATCGCACCATACCCAATCAGCTTGGCATCGGTCTCGTATCGCAATTGCTTCGAGGTCGTTCCCGAAGCGATCAGCGAATGAAAGCCCGAACAGGCACCGCAGGCAATGGTAATGAACAGCACAGGGAACAACGTCTCGCCCGTCGGTGTGGTCCAACCCTTGAATGCCGGATATTCGATTTGCGCACCACCAAATAACAAACCAATCGAACCCGCCGCCAGCGCCACGTACAGAAAATAGCCACCAAGATGACCACGCGGTTGCAGCAACAGCCACATCGGTACCACCGAGGCAATACAACAGTAGGCCAGCAACAAGAGGTCCCAGGTTTTATGGGCCAATTGATCATTGGCCGTCGGGATCACCGTTTTCAAGATCGCGGTCATATCGACGGGGAGGTATTGCCCCGCCCAGATCGACACGCCAATCAAGGGGAGAAAGACCAAGGTCGCCCACCCGATTGAGAGCCGGGTGTATTTCAACAGCACTCCCATGATCACCGGTAGGATCAGGTACATCAGCGATGAGGACGCAATCCCGGCTCCCGTGACGGTTTCGCCGTTTTCCAACGTCTGCCGGCCAATGAAGGAAGCCGCAGTGATATCGGTAAAGGCGACGATGATGTAGACCAATGCCAGCCAGACGAAACTGAGAAACAGCATGAATGCCCGGCGACTCATGTGATCACGGACCACCTCGGCAATCGAACGCGCTTTATGTCGAATTGATGCGACCAGTGACGTGAAGTCATGAACGCCACCAATCAGAATCGAGCCGACCAGAATCCAGATCAGTGCCGGTAACCAGCCAAACATCACCCCTGCCAAAATTGGACCGACAATCGGTCCCGCAGCAGCGATCGCAGAAAAATGCTGGCTCAGCAATTCATTCGGAGCGAGTGGCGCATAATCCAGGTCATCCCGCAGTTCGAAGGCTGGGGTCTGTACCTTCGGATCCAGTCGCAGCAAACGGACCAGTATCGGACCATAAGTCCAATAGGCAATCGTTAAGATCGAGGCGGATGCCAGCACAATCACAAGCATACTCATATCACTTCTCCAAGATTCCCAGGGAAGGCTCGAACAGCAAACCCCAGGTTGGCAATCGTCGGTGAATTCCGTAGTCGACTCAGAATCGGTTCCGATCCCCGATCATTCACAAGCCAATAGGTTAGCAACAGTTGATCCCCCTGACACGGGATTTTTGCCTGGAATAGATCAAAACCCGATAATCAGTTGAATTGGGTCACGAGAAAATCTCAGCGATCCGGCAGGATTTCAACCGGAAAGATCGCTCGCTTTCGCTTTTGATACGGCAGTTTTTGAAAATCATGAGTATGAATGGCCTGGGTATCGACATTGAAAATCGATCCCGCAAACCGTTCAAAGCTGGCCCGAAAATGGGCCGCTGACTTGACCGCAATGTACTTCATCGCCGCACAGTCGATTCCCAGTGTTTTGGCGAAGGCCGGCCCGAGTGGTTGTTCCGTGGCGGTCACCACCACCACCGAGACCCCGTCCTGCCTCAACCAGGCGGAACATCCCATGTTGCCCGTCAATCCTGCGTACATCGGCCCATCGTAAGTAAAATCCCCCTGAGAAATCGCCATCACTTCGGCATCCATCCGGACCGAAGGCCCCTGCAAAGGATCAGACTTTCCCCCAACATCGACGAGAATCCGCCCTCCAACGCCAGCGGCATGCGCCTGTCTCGCAACCTCAGGATCGACCATGTAGAGAATCAGCGAGTCGGTCAGTTTCTGTTCCAGAAACGTTCGCAAAATCTCCGTTCCATCTCCGGGAGATCCTCCTCCCGTGTTATCTGCGTGGTCTGCCAGCACAATCGGAAATCGCCCTGCATCCTGTCCCAGTTGTATGGCGTTTTGCACCGAGCGGGGAGGGCAATACCACCGCTGCCGGTTTTCCCAGACCCAAGCCCCCAATTCCTCGGCCGTTTCCTGGGCGAGGTCCCGATTCTGGTTCGCAACCACAATGATGCTGACGCCAACATCAGGGACATCCGACCAGGGAAATCCTGTGGCGAGTGTCACGGCGAGAATCCCGGGACGCTGTTCCAGCTGATGGATTCGCTGCATCACTTCATTCATCGGCGGAATCGCCGTCACTTGAGTCGGCGTGTTCCAGAATAAGGGCAACTGACAGAGACTCATCACCGGCTGAATTTCTTTGCGGATTGTTCGAACAATCAGATCTGCCGCTTCTCGTCCCCGCTCGGCCATATCCACGTGCGGAAACGTATCAAATCCGACAATCGCCGTCGCGGCGGCAACTCGCCGCAGGGTATGGTTCCCATGCAAGTCAAACGTTACGACGATCGGACGATCAGGCCCCAGGAAGGTGCGGACCGCTTCGATGAAATCCCCATCGCCATCATCGATTCCCTCAACGACCATCGCTCCGTGCAGATCCAGTAATACCCCATCAACCGGGCCGCGCTCAGTCTCGGCCTGCTGCAGTCGTTCCAGAAACTCGCGTTTGAGGGCTTCATAATCGTCTCGTACAATCAAACCGCTGGGATAGGCAAACCCCCATAGCAGCGGTTCCACCTCGAATTGATGTTTCAGTGCCCCCTCCAAAAAACCACCTGTGCAAATATTGGTGTTGGTGAAACGCTCAAGCACCTGCGGACCCCGATACAAACCAAATCCCGCTTCAAAGTCGTGTAACCGTGTCGGTACACGAGAAAACGAGCTGGTTTCATGAGAGATTCCGCCGATCGCAATTCGCATTGTCAGTCTCGCTTTTGGGGGGTATCGCCAGCCAATCGGATTCAAAACCTCTGTGAGGATAGCGTCCTGATCGAGTTCGTAAAACCAAACAGAAACCAAGGCCCTGCGACGACGGAGCGTTCCACTCAATCGCTGGAAAAGAGGCGGCGTCAATGGCAAAGTCTTCCCTCGCTTACCGGCAACCCTCTGCGGCGCGGTCCATTCGGGTACTCCAGTGAGCCCCCTGCAGAATGCGACTGGTAAATCAGGGAAGACAGGATTCACGATAGTGCACAAAACTGTTTCTTTCCTGGAAAAAAAACTGCACGCTGTTTTTGACGCGATGAATGATCTTGTTGGCCTGTTTCGGGGTACGGCCGATTCGGTGGGCGATTTCGACGGCGGTGAAGCCATCTCGTGCTCGCATCACAACGATTTCCCGTTGACGTGCGGTACCGCAGAGGAAGAAAAGCCTCCGGTAGCGAAATGGGAGGATCGATTGGGTTTGTTCCTGCGGGTTCATCGTGCGGTTTGTTGCTATTCCTTTGTTCCGGATGCTTTGTTCCGGAACCAAGGTCTTGATGATCCCCCACCACAAATGCCGCGGAAAGCGGCTTTCGCGGATTCGAATTTTCCTTGATTCCGCTCGAGATGCAGGCAATATCATATTTGTAATTCATGGCGATATTTCACCATGCGATCATTTTTCCGCCACGAATATTGCTCGGACGTGTGTAATCCGTTGTTTTTTGGGCATTCTGCTGTTCGGCATTGTTTTTGCGATCGCTAAGATCAGCCTGACTTTGCGAGACAGATGACAAGCCCTTTTCACATTCGAGATGCGTGGCAAAGTTTCGGTTCACAGCTTGGTGGGGCCGGCTCATTTTTTCCCGGAAACGTGAGTTTTCACCAATTCGCCCTGAGTGTGCACGGTCGCAGGTGGTCGAGACATTACGCCTGCGCCCCGCTCTTTTCCGATTTGGATTGCCGCTAAAAGTTTGACTCGAAAATTTGATACATGGGGATCAGATCTAAGAGATCAGGGGTGCGTGCCGCCCCTGACCTCCTGGATCCGGTTATGGATTTCCGTTTAAAGTGAAAACTCACAATACTTAAAAAAGCGAGCGACATGAATTATTCTACCGTGAACGTGAACTCGATCATTCGTAAGATCCTTCACCATTTGCCGCTCTCTTTTTACGACGCCTCCCCAGCACGAATGATAAGATCCACCCGTCCCCGCAAATCGCACTTCAGCCAACCCGCACTCGAAGCGTTGGAATCCCGAATGCTGTTGTCGGCGATTACGGTCATGAACGACCTGGATTCCGGAGCGGGGAGCCTACGCGATGCTGTTGATCAGGCCAATACGAACCCAGGTCCCGATAGTATCTCGTTTGATCCCCTGTTCTTTTCGACACACGGGACCATTACTCTCACCTCCGGCACGCTGTTACTTAAGGATGTCGCGGAAACATCATTCCTGGCCCCGGCCCTACCGCTGACAATCAGCGGTAATCACACAACGAGTCTGTTTGTGGTGAATGTTGGTGCAACCGCCTCGATCGACTCGCTGACCCTCACTGGCGGCTTGAGCAATAAGGGTGGGGCGGTGAATGATAACGGGACGCTCACCATGGTGAATTGTGTGATCGACGGTAATGCGGCTACTCTTCGCGGCGGCGGTGGTTTATTTGTTGGAAATACCGGTTTATTGACTTTGAGCCACTCAACGCTCACCAATAATACCTCCCAATCCAATGGCGGCGGATTATTTGTCGCCTTCTCGGGGGTTGCGAGCCTGTCGAATTGCACCATCAGCGGCAACACCTCACTGGGAGCAAATTTCGGTGGAGGAGGGATCTACAGTCAAGGGACCACCACGTTAGATCACTGTGCCATCAGCGGGAATTCGGCAGTCAAAAATGGTGGGGGGACTTACGTCGCTTACGGAACGACCACCATGACGAACGTCACCGTGAGTGGTAACACGGCAGCAGCGTCCGGGGGTGGCATCGAGGTCTACGCAGGAACTTTGGGTTTGACAAACGTCACGATCAGTGGCAATTCAGCAACAGGATCGGGTGTGGGGGCTGGGTTGTGGAACGCGGCTAGCACGAATGTCACCATCAACAACACGATCGTGGCAGGGAACACGGATACGGGTGGGGCGAGCGATCTCGGAGGGCTTACCGTTTCGGTTTCGGGTTTCTGTAACTTGATTGGTCTCGGTGGCTCGGGTGGTTTTGTGAATGGCGTGAACGGGAATCAGGTTGGGGTCGCCAACGCTCTGCTGACACCGCTCGCGAATTACGGTGGCCCCACCCAAACGATGGCGTTGCTGCCAGGTAGCCCCGCGATTGATGCCGGGACCAGTACCGGAGCCCCCAGCACTGATCAGCGTGGTTTGGGCCGAGTCGGCTTGACAGACATCGGAGCCTTCGAGAGTCAGGGCTTTACCCTCGCGACAGTGGCCGGCAGTACACCTCAATCAACGATCGTCACGACCCCGTTTACAAATCCACTCGCGGTCACCGTCAACGCCAATAACCCTGCGGAACCGGTGAATGGGGGAGTCATTGGCTTCACCGCACCGTCCAGCGGCGCTTCGGCCATGCTTTCCGGAAATCCCGCAACGATTTCCGGTGGGCAGGCGAGTGTCACCGCGACGGCCAACAACGTGCGTGGAACTTATGTCGTGACGGCCATTTCCAGCGGGGTTGCCGCACCCGCGTCATGGGATTTGAATAATCTGGAAGTTCCGAGCCTGATCGTGGACACCACCAGTGACGTGGTCGATCCTCTGGATGGACTGACCAGTCTGCGTGAGGCGGTTACTTACGCCAATACGTTTACCAGTACGGCTCCCACGGTGACGTTCGACCCCATCGTTTTCGCGCTACCGCAGACGATCACATTGACCAATGGCCAGCTGGAACTGAGTAACACCCTCGTGCACGAAACGATCAGCGGCCCTGCGGCCGCAGTCACGATCAGCGGCAATTCTGCGAGTCGTGTCTTCCAGATCAATGCAAGTGTGATTACCACCTTGAACGCGTTGACGATTACCGGCGGGTTCGCAAGCCAGGGTGGAGCGGTGATTGATCACGGGACGTTGACCCTCACCTACTGCGTGGTCAACGGCAACGCGGCGTCAACCGGTGGTGGCGGTGTCTCTGTGGGTAATACGGGAATATTAACACTGGATCACTCGACATTCTCGAATAATCTCTCCCTCACCGACGGGGGGGGGATTTACAGCAACGGAACCATCACGTTGGTGAACAGCACCTTCCATGGCAATTCGGCCGTCGGCAGCGGTGGGGGGATTTACGTCAGTGACGGTACGGCAACCCTGACGAATCTCACCATCAGTGACAACTCGGCATCCACTTCGGGTGGCGGTGTCGGTGTTGGCCTTGGGACGGTGGGCTTGACCAACGCCACCATCAGTGGCAACACGGCGACGGGATCGGGTGTCGGGGCAGGATTGTTTAACGCGGCCAGCACCAGCGTCACCTTAACCAACACGATCGTGGCATGGAACACGGACACGGGCGGGGCGAGCGATCTTGGTGGTCTGCCCGTTTCGGGGACTGATAACTTGATCGGCACCGGTGGCTCAGGTGGCTTAGTCGATGGTGTTGGTAACAATCAAGCGGGAGTGGCCAACGCGCTGCTGGCACCACTCGCGAATTATGGTGGCCCCACCCAAACGATGGCGTTGCTGCCAGGCAGTCCCGCGATTGATGCCGGGACCAGTACCGGAGCCCCCAGCACCGACCAGCGCGGTTCGGGCCGGGTCGGATTGACAGATATCGGAGCCTTCGAGAGTCAGGGCTTCACCCTTGCGACAGTGGCCGGGAGCACTCCCCAATCGACGATCGCCACGACCCCGTTTACAAATCCACTCGCCGTCACGGTCACCGCCAATAACCCCGCAGAACCGGTGAATGGGGGAGTAATCAACTTCAACGTACCGTTAATCGGTGCATCAGCCACCTTATCGAATTCCTCAGGCTCTATTGTTACTAGCCAGGCGAGCGTCAACGCAACGGCGAATGGGCTTGCCGGATCCTATGACGTGACAGCAGCGACTTCGGGAGCAACTTCATTCAACTTCTCACTAACGAATATTGCGCAGGTGGTTCTCAGTGGCTTGGGTAATGTCGTGACTTATACACAAGGAGGTAGTCCGGTTGCGGTTGCTCCGACGATCGTAGTCACAGGAAATCTCGGCCAGAATATTGCCAGTGCAACGATTGTCTTTTCTAACGTGCAGATCGGCGATCGGTTTAGTTTCGATAATCAATTTGCATTGCAACATGCGTATGTTGAGGACATCCCAAATCAAACCGCCACCTTGACACTGACCGGTGTGGATACGCCGGCTCACTACCAAACGACACTCCGTTCGATCCTGGTCTGGAACGTAGCCAGTATCCCGAGTACCGCGCTGCGGATCGCGACATTCACCGCGTTTGATGTTTTCGCGAATTCGGGGAATGGAACCCAGACGATTGCTGTGACGCTGTTAAGTCAGCCGCCGCAATTATTTAATGTCGAGACAATACCCATCAATTACGTCGCAAACTATCCTTCGTTCCCGCCACAGCCAATTTCGGCGACATTGCAAGTCACAGACCCTGACAGCGACAATCTGACCAGTGCGATTGTTCAAGTGACCTCAGGATATCAGAATGACTCGAACAGCCATGATCTGCTGACATTCGCTGATCGGTTTGGGATCAGTGGTCTGTTCGATGCCGTGACAGGAACATTGACGCTTTCTGGGGTCAGCAGCGTCTCGAACTATCGAGCGGCGCTTCAGTCCATCACATTCAGCACATCGGATCCGGGTACGACGGGAACCACACGTACCTTATCGATGACTGCGTATGACGATACTTCGCCAACTCCGTTGGCAAGCAATACCGTGACGCGAAACGTCAGCTTGACGCTGAGTGTCGCACCGCCAACACTGAGCGGATTAGGCGGAACAACCACGTTTGTTCAACTTGGTAATAAAGTTCCCATGGTGAATTCCCTCGTCGTCACCCAGCCCAATGGCCTGAATCTGGCGAGTGCAACGGTGAATTTGACGAACCTGAAGCCCGGTGATCGTTTCGAGTTCACCAATTCGTTTGCCTTGCAGCATTCGTTTGTTTTGAGTGGTGATGAGACCTCGGCAGTTTTGACCATCAGCGGCTATACTTCTGCAGCAAACTACCAGACTACACTGCGGTCCGTCACGTATTGGAACGTCGCGGGTGAACCGGATTACACACCACGAACCGCAACCTTTACGATCTTCGACCCGACCGGCCAATCCGATTCGGGAGTGCAAAACTTTAAAGTGGCTCCGGCAAATCAACCGCCGGTCCTCTTCGGGATTGAATCAACTCCACTGGCCTATTTGGCCAATCACCCCGAATTCCCACCACAGCCAATTTCGAACAGCATTGCGGTGACTGATCCAGACAGCAATACCCTGAGTCGCGCCACAGTCCAAGTGACTGCGGGATATCAAAATGACGTTGATGGTCATGATCTGCTCTCGTTTGTCGATCGGTTTGGTATCACCGGTACGTTCGATCCCTTAACCGGAACATTAACCCTCGCTGGGGCCAGCAGTGTGTCGAACTATCGCGTCGCGTTACGATCGGTTTTATTCAGTGCTTCAGGGTCGGCCATCTCAGGCGCAACACGAACATTATCGATTGTGGCTTACGATGCGACGTTACCAGTCCCACTCTCGAGCAACACCGTGACGCGAGACGTGACTGTCATCACGACCAATGTTTCGCCCGTACTGTCAGGATTAGCAGGGACCACAAATTACCTCAAAGGGGCACCACCACTGTTAATTGCACCAACCCTGCAGGTGGAGGATGCAGATAGCACCGTGTTGTTTGTAGCCACGATCTCGTTCACCAATTGGCAGGACGGTGATCGCCTGGATTTCTGGAACCAGTTTGTGCTGCAGCATACGTTCACCGAGGATCTGGTGGCTCATACGGCCAGCCTGACACTGAGTGGCAAGAGTTCACTGGTGAATTACCGGACTCAAATCCAATCGCTTGGGTTCTATTGCCTTGCGGGAAACCCTGTTCTCACGGCGAGACACCTCAGCATCGTCGTGAATGACGGCTATTCAAACAGCAATACCGTAACGGGAGACATCACCGTTTCTACGTGATCATCTTCGAAATCGACAAACATCACCGCGCACTGGGTTCGTTTGTGAACCAAAGTGCGCGGTGTCGTTTCGTTCGGTCACTTGCCTCAGAAAGCGACCGTATTGGCCCCGAATATCGCTAGAATAAATGGGAATCGTCACGATCGGGGGGCAATTGATTTGGCTGTCGATGATTTTACGCACCTGCGAGCGAATGGTGGCTTCAATAATTTCCCAAGCCAGATTCCGAACCTTCCTACATTCGCTGGTCGCAAGCCATTGGGAGTCATCACGGATCAAGTCGTCATTGTCGGAATGGCTCATGCTGGATTTAACCTCTCTGTTTCACCGCACCAGGTACGTAACAACTTTTGCAGTGAAAAACTTTTGCAGTGAAAAACTTGTACAGTGAAAAACTTGTACAGTGAAAAACTTCGTCACTGACTGGCTGTTCGATGGGATCCGTTTTATCCCTAACAAATCTCGATACGATGATCAGGGCTGTTTTCTGTCAAAAAACCGCGAAAGTTTCTGATTTTGGCGAAAAACTTCGAAAAACGCAGCAAACCGATCCGTTTCGCTTGGGGGGGGGACGGACGATCGCTTTGGATTGCCATGAGGTGCGTTGGCCGCTGGAGGGAATTGGGAGGGTGCAAGTCCTTTTCAGGTCGCCAAAATTTCGCTGGCCAGAAACGGCCCAAGAATGATTCGCTAACGGCATCGGCACGCCTCACCTGAAAGGATTGTGATCTCTCTGGATGTGGTTGCTCTGCGGCCTGAAGTTCCCGTACGCTAAGCTCTTCTCTTCCCGTGGCAGCCAGTTTTCCCTTTTTTCTATTGGGCAATCGCATGCAGCGCACTCCCGGTTTGACCTTGATTCTGGCCGTCACGCTCGCGCTGGACGCGATTCGCTGTGCTCGGTCACAGGAATCTGCCGACGAAAAAGCCTTACCGCTGGTGGGGATGGTGAGTCTGATTGTACGGGAACCCGTCCTCAAGGAACTCGGCATCGAAAATGACTCGCCGGAACTGGCGGAAATTCGTCAAGTCCTGAAGCCGTTTTCCACGGTGCTGCAACAACGGTTGAATCGTCCCGATGATAACAGAAGCCTCGTGCGGCCAAATCCCCAGCAGCTGTATGCCGTGGTTGAAGCCGAGTTCGTGGCCGAGCTGCAGCAGCGCTTAAAGCCGGAACAATTCACTCGTTTGCAACGGATCCACTGGCAACGCTGGGGAATCATCGCGATCGAGGATCCAGAACTGGCGAGGCAACTGGAGCTCTCACCGAAACAACAGGAACAACTCGCCACCGTCCGACATCAAATCAAAACGCGGCGGAGCGAGCTGAATCAACAACGCATCGAAACTCCCAAACAGGGGGGTGATCTCGACGAGATTAAACGAAAACTGCGGGAACTGGATGCCGATCAGATCCGGGATTACCAGCAGCTACTGACCCCGGTTCAGTCAGAGCAGTTTGCGCGGCTGAAGGGGGTTCCGTTTGAACTGTTGCCGATCGAGAGCCCGCCGGCCAATCCTGCGGTCCTGCCGACCCGAACCCGACCGGGTGGTTTATTGGCCCTGGCATTGCTACCACCGGTCCTGGAAGAATTAAAACTCGACCCCGTCTCACCCGAAGTCCAGAAAATTCAGCAGTTGTCACGCGCCCATTCCCAGGAACTCCGACAACAACTCCCCTCGCGCGTCTCGACCGCCGAAGAACGCGAGCGGGTGCGGGAAATTGAGTCGACGCTGCAGGGTAAATATGATCTTGAGCTCAAAACCTTACTCACCCCGACACAGTTGACTCGCTTGCGACAAATCGACTGGCAGCGGCAGGGGATTGAGGGACTGAGTGATCCCGAGATCGTCAAAACGCTCCAAATCACGCCACAGCAACAGACCGAGCTGGCGGTTCTGAATCGGGAAATCTTCAAAACCGTGCGGGGTCTGCTGAATCCCGCAGGCAAAGAACGTCCCGTCAGTAACACCGTCGATGAAATCCTGCGGCGCAAGGTTCAAGAGCTGGTTCGTGAGAAAGAAGCCAAAGTGCAGCAGATCCTCACGAGAAAACAGCAACAAGAGTGGCAGGAAATCCAAGGCCCGCCGTTTGACATCACCCTGATCCGGACACGTGTGGGGAGCCCGATTAGCCCCAATCCCGGTCAGTAAAGCGGCGACATCCCCACCCGATCAAACACTTTTCCGACGATAACTTGAAAGAATTCGGATCGGTGATTGAAAACCCCCGAAAGTCGGGTGTATGGTGACAAATACAGAGGGAGCAAAAGCTGCGTTGACTCTAATGCCCCCTCAACTGGCCCTATAGCCGTTAAAATCCACCCTTCTTGACAGGGTCACGTGGTCGATTGCCGCCTGAAATCCTGTTGCCCAAACACTCTACGTTGACATGAATTCATGAGAAAACTACAGTCCTTTCAGCCGCGGCCTACTTGTCACGGTGGGCCGAATAATCCCATGGACTGGGTATGAATCGCAGCATGATGCACGCGTTGACCAATTGCGAAGCTCGTCTTGTCAGGGGAAACACCTGTCGAGTTGTGTGGTGGGCATGGATGGTCGTGATTGGCGTTGGTTGTGCGGGTTGTTACCAGCAGACCGTGGTGCCACCAACGACATCGATCGCCCCACCGATGCGGCCCGTACCTGTGATCCCTCAACAACCGATCGAGCCTTACGTTCCACCGACTTACCAGCCAATTGAACCGATTACCCGCAGTAACCCCTGGAAGCCCGACACCGAAGCACGAGACTGGAATTATATCGTACTGCATCATACGGCGGCCAGCACTGGTAGCGTCGAAAGCATTCATGAAGAACATTTGAAGCGGAAGGACAAAAGCGGAAACCACTGGCTGGGAATCGGTTATCATTTTGTGATCGGTAATGGAAATGGAATGACCGATGGTGAGATCGAACCAACGTTTCGCTGGCGGCAGCAAATGCAGGGAGCACATGCGGGAGTCTCGGAATACAACCAGCGGGGAATCGGCATTGTCCTGATTGGAAATTTTGAAAACGAACCGCCAACAGAATCCCAGACCCGTGCGATTAAACAGCTGGTCGGGACCCTGAAGCAAGAATATGGAATTGTGGAAAGCAAAGTTGTGGGACATGGTGACGTGAAGGCAACGGAATGCCCTGGAAAGCTGTTTCCAATGAATGATGTGCGTGACAGTCTGCCCCCGAAGAATGAGCAGGCCGCGTTGGATCATTCACCAGTCTGGCTCGCAAGAATACCTCAAAGGTCTTCGCAAGTGGTTTCGCAACAAGGGGTTTCGCAAGTGGTATTGAGATCTGGCCCCACGGCCACGCCCTGGAATTATTTGTCTGGAGATTCGCGGAAATGAACGAACGCTCCTTTTTTGATTTTGATTCTCAACCGGATGACTCGGATCGGTTCGAATCGACCCCCTGGGGGCGTCGGTTTGAGAATTCGACTGGTCCAATCCACGACAGTCTTAATCAAGACCGTGTTAATCAAGACCGTGTGATCGAAGGGACCTTCGATGCCGATGAACTCCCGACACATGGCGAGATCATCGAGCTGATCGAAACTCTGCATGCGAGTGAATCCAGCCCGTTTCTGGCTCGGGCCACGACCGACCGGCCCCATTTGATTCATCTTCCCGAACACTACGAAGCGGGATATGCCTATCCTCTGGTCGTTTGGTTTCATGGCGACGGCTCGTCCGAAGCCGAAGTCGCAGAGGTGATGCCGAGTATCAGTGAACGAAATTATCTGGGGCTGGCGTTACGCGGAAACGTCGTTGCTGGTGATGGGTTTGGCTGGTCCGTCTCAGGAGAGCCGTTTCAAACGCTGGTCGACGATGTCGAGTCACTCGTTCTTGCCATGCGGCGTCAGTATCACATTCACAGTGAGCGGATTTATCTGGCTGGCTTTGGGAGTGGTGCCTCGGCCGCGATGGAACTCATCCTGAAAAAGCCGGAATGGTTCGGTGGGGCCGCCTGTTTCTGTGGCGCGTTCCCGGAACTGCATATCCCCAAACGCCGACGACGTGAATTGCGGAACAAACGGGTCTTGCTCGCGACCGCCGCGAATTCTCGCACCTGCAAAGTGGGCGATGTCGTTGCAGCAGGTCGCCTTTTATATTCGTCCGGGATGCAAATCGGCACGCGGGTCTACCAGGATGCGGGGTCAACCCCTTCCAGTAAAATGCTGAGTGACATGAATCATTGGTTCATGGACAATGTCTGCTCACCCGTCCTTTAGGCCGGGTCGTAGGGGCCGGATTGACGCGTCCAAGTCCGTTGGAACAGGGGCGTCTGGACTCTGTTTTTCAAAAAGGGTTCTCCAAACAGGGGCTTCTCGTCCACGCGACATCGTGAAGGCTTTTCACGGCCGTCGAATCACTCTACGCTTCGCAGCCCGTCAAATTGCCTCTCGGCTGTGCAGAAATGGGTGGCAATCCCCAACGAATTTCGCGAATCCGCGATAAAACGATTTGAACCTGCTTCCCTCGGCTCGCTCGATGCGCTTTAATCTCAGTGCAGAATTTGCGGTGAGAAGTTCGTCTTCACGAAATCTGCCTTCACCACCTGCCGAGGTGAAGTTTTTCCTTTTCCGATTGATCTTGCACTGATATGCTCATCACTCTGATTGGCTACCGTGGAACGGGAAAAAGCACACTGGCACCCCGGTTGGCTTCACGATTGAATTTCACCTGGGTCGATGCCGATGTTGAGCTGGAAAACGTCACCGGACGCTCGATCCGCGAGATCTTCGCCACCGATGGCGAGCCTGAGTTTCGGCGGCTGGAACGGGAAGTTCTGCTACAACTGCTGGGACGTGATCGACTGGTCATCGCTGCAGGTGGCGGGGCCATTCTGAACGAGGCGACCCGACACGATTTTCGTCAGGCCGGGCCCGTCATCTGGCTGCAAGCCAGTGTCGAAACGATTGGCCGTCGTATCCTGCGTGACGGAATCACAGCGTCCCATCGTCCCAACCTGACCAACACGGGAGGAATCGATGAAATCCGGACGCTGGTGACCCAGCGCGAACCGCTGTACCGGGAATGCGCTACCATCACAGTGCAATCCGAAGGGGCCTCGATCGAGGGACTGGTTCAGCGGATTCTCCCGCAGCTCCCTCCCGAATATCGACAGGAGCACCGCACATGATCCCTGGCGATATTCCGCTACCGATAATCCTCACCTGGCTGTTCGTCTTTGGGGCGGTGGTCGGCAGTTTTTTGAATGTCTGCATCTACCGGATTCCGCAGCATGAGCGTCTGTGGGATCAATTGACCGGTTTGAATTACCCACCCTCGTCCTGTCCCTTTTGCAAAAAGCGGATTTTGGCGGTCGACAATATCCCAATCCTGGGCTGGTTAATCCTGGCGGGCCGTTGCCGTTTCTGTCGGCATGGAATTCCGATTCGCTATGCGTTGATTGAATTTTTCAATGGTTTGTTGTGGGTGGTTCTCTATGTGGTGATTGTTCCCGAGGGATTTCATGCCAAGGTCGAAACCAGTGCCCTGTATTCCCCGCTTGGAGCACTCGCCCAACCGGGACTCAGTCACGCTCAACAGATCTGGCTGGTGAATGCCGAGTATCTTTACTACCTGATCCTGGCCGAAACGCTACTGGTCGCGACGTTTATCGATTTTGATCTGATGATCATTCCAGACGGTGTCACGATACCCGGAATGGTGTTGGGTTTGGCGGGTGCGTTTGTGCTGGGGGCACCGACGTTATGGCCAGCCTGGTTTTTCGCCGCTCACGAATTAAACGGACTGCAAGCGGTTCTGCCGAGCGGTCTCCACTGGCTGATCAACTTGCCGGAACAGATTTCCTGGATGAATGCGCACCCCCATTGGCATGGGCTGATCTCCAGTTTCGTGGGATTGCTGATCGGTGGTGGGACCGTTTGGATTGTGCGGATTTTGGGTCACTGGGCGTTCCAACGGGAAGCGATGGGCTTTGGGGATGTGATCTTGATGGCGATGATCGGCAGCTTTCTGGGCTGGCAGGCATCGCTGATGGTCTTTTTTCTGGTTGCCCCGCTCTGTGCGTTGCTCGCCGCAGCCGTCACGCTCACATTTCGCTCGACCCGCGAAATCCCCTTCGGTCCCTACTTAAGCATCGCGGCACTGATGGTGCTGTTGCTTTGGAACCCTTACTTTTCCCGCTTTGAAACCTTCTTCAGTCGTGGCCCGCTGTTGCCGATCGTCTTCTTGCTGATGGGGGGCCTGTTTGCTCCGCTGCTGGTCCTGATTCGGCTGATCAAGCGTGCACTGGGATTTCAAGAGGAAATACTGGTCAGTGAAGAATGGACTTCCGCCGATCAGCTTTCATTTTTTGCCAACAAGGAAGAGCGGGATTCCCGTCTTGCAATGCAGCCGACAAGCTGGCCGGGGGTTGCCTCGGGGCAGGGAACATCGCACACCGATCGTTGGCGTGGATCGAGATAGTCAACAGAGGAACAGACAGCATGAAGAGCGCAAACGGATGCACAGTGATCACAAATGGAACGGTGATTATCGGGACAGGGGCCGCCCCGATTCCGCATGCGACCGTCATCGTGCGCGATGGCAAGATTGAATATGTCGGTTCTGCAGAGCAGGGACCGCTGGTCGATCGCGCGGCAGCGACGATTGATGCGCGGGGAGGAACCATCCTGCCAGGGTTAATCGAGGCCCATTTCCATCCGACCTATTTTAATATCGAGGCTCTCGAAGATCTGGATATCAAATATCCAGTCGAATATGTCACCTTGCTGGCCGCCAGCAATGCCAAGCTGGCACTGGAATGTGGTTATACTTCAGCTCGCAGCGGTGGAAGCTTATTCAATATTGATGTCTGGTTGAAGCAGGCGCTGGAAAGTGACTTGGTGCCGGGCCCCCGTCTGGCGGCGAGTGGTCGTGAGATTTGTAGTGTGGGTGGCCTGATGGATTGGAATCCCGACTTCCGCAAGATTGGGATGGAGGGCTTGGTGCTGCTTGTCAACGGTCCTGACGATGCTCGAGCGGCCGTACGGAAACTGGTGAAAGATGGTGTGGAATGGGTGAAGACCTATCCGACCGGAGACGCCGCCTCGCCCGATGTCAACGACCATCATACGCTCTGCATGACCTTTGAAGAGATGCATGCGGTGGTGGCAACGGCCCACAATCACGGCTTAAAAGTGACCGGCCACTGCCGGGCGACGCAAGGGATTAAAAACGCCCTGCGTGCCGGGTACGATACAATCGAACATGGAACATTCATCGATGACGAAGCCTTGGAGCTGATTCTGCAACGGAATGTCCCGGTGATTCCGGCACTGTACTTTGAACAGGCCAGTATCGAGCGTGGTCCCGAGTTTGGCTTGTCGCAGCGCGTGATTGATGGACACCAAGAGACACTCGAAGGGGGAGCCGAAAGTGCCCTGCGCATTCTCAGGGCGGGTGGTCGACTCGGCATGGGGGGGGATTACGGATTTGGCTGGAATCCGCACGGCCAGTATGCTCGCGAACTTTCGTTCTTCGTCAAATACGTCGGTTTTACACCGTTGGAAACGCTGACTTGTGCAACGAAAACCGGTGCCGAAATTTTGGGACGGGACCACGAACTGGGGACACTGGAAGCAGGAAAACTCGCCGACATCCTGATCGTTGAAGGAGATGTGCTGGCGGACATTTCGCGACTGGAAGACCGGCAAAAATTTATTGCCGTCATGCAAGGGGGAGTCGTTAAGGGGGGACAGTTGATGCAGCCGCAATGGAGCCAGGGATAACCGAGCGATCTGATGATAAGGCTGCGGCCAGTTTTCAGTGTTCAGTGTTCAGTGTTCAGTTTTCAGTGTTCAGTTTAGACATCGCGATGACGTCGGGTCTGGCCGGTCATTCGATCATGTGTCGCGACATACAACAGGTTGTTGAACGGTAGGGCAATCATCAGGCCGATTCCACAGGTACAGACCCCCGCAATCGCGATCGCGACAGCGACCATAAAGATCAGGATCAGCGATCCCCAGTTACCCTCGGTTAACTCTCTGGCCCGTACCAGGGATCGCCAGACAGAAAGATCTTCGTCAACCAGTACGTGACAACAAGGCCAGAAGATGAGCGCAATGAAGAGGCCGGGGATCAGGCACAGGGACAGGCCAAAGCTGATCGTCAGCCCGAAAATGGCAGAAACCACCAGCATTCGCAGCAAAAACGGACCGCCAGAAAACAGGTCCTGCAACTTTGCAGGCTGTTCACGGACCACGTTCAATTGCAGGCGCACATAACCCGCTTGCAGCCACGAATATAGGGACATCAATCCCAGCCAGCTGATCAGCAACAGCACAACGGCGATCGCCGACGGCAACCAGCCACCCTGATTCCATAGGGCATCGGCCAGCACCCGCAAGCTGGCACAAAAAGTCCACGCCATCATCACGAGAAAACTAAAGACCACAAACGCCAGGATCAGCAGTCCGGCTTGCTGGGTAAAAAATCTCCAGGCGTCCGCGATCACTTCATCAGGGGGGAAAGGCCGGATCTCACAGCGACGAACCCGTCGCCGTGAACCCGTTCCTTCGTCATCAAAGATCTTCCCACATTCAGGGCAACGAATCGCAGACTTTGCCATCCGTTCGCCGCAGGCGGGACAAGTCTGTTCGGGGGCCGACGAAACGAAAGCCGACGGATCGGCCGAATCATCCAATGTGTCGCCCTGGTCCCCCAGATTGACCTCAGGGAGATCATCGTCAACGAGACGGTCGTCAGAGAGATCATGGTCGGGGAGCGATTTCCCGATGGCCGGAACTTCGATCCGTTGACCACACCCCGGACACTTTGCCTGACGTCCGGCCTTCTCGTCCGACGTTGAAAGCAGCTTGTTACAATGAAAGCAGCAGAATTCAATGGTCACAAAATCACGCTTTCCCGAGACCGACTGACGCCACTCCCCCCTCCCCTTCCCCCGGCAAGATCTGTCGTTTTTTAAGGGAGTTCGCGAATCTTTAAGTTTTTGAACTCGATCGGAGCCCCTTCCGATTCCAGGCAAAGGTAGCCAGTTTTTGGATCGCAGTTATAACCACCCGAAACTTCTTCGCCATTGACCCAGAGACGAATTTCTCCGTTGATGGCGCGGATGTAGTAATGGTTCCATTGACCGATCCCCTTGCTGAGGTTTTTGGTCGGGAAACTTCGTTTTTTATCGGGTGCAACGGGAGGAAAAGGGGTCATGTTGGATTTTCCGACCGGAAAGACATCGCCGTTGGTGGTAAACCAGTCTGGCTTCTTACCGGTCTGCTTTTCATATTGCGTGGCATAGCCATGATCCAGAACCTGGACTTCAATTCCACCCGGTGGGAGGGAGTTTGGCTTCAGGCCGGTCAAGGCTTCTTCTGACGCCCAGACGAAAATGCCCGAGTTACCCCCCTCTTTGAGGTGTTTCCAAGTGGCAACCATTTCGAAGTTGGTGTACTTCTTCTGAGACCGGGTGACCCCGACGGGTGTCCCCTTGCAGTGGACCCCTTCGGGGGTCCATGACCAGGTGTCTGGATCGGTATTCACATTCACAAAATCGGCCTCGCCCAGTGATTTCCAGCCGGGACCCGTTCCGTCGATGACCGCCTTGGTCACAACGGCGGTTTCTTGTGCGGTCAAAGCACTTGACCCCACAGCAAAATTTAGCGCGAGTACAGCGAATAAAACACGAACTGGACTGACTGGAATCGACAACATCAGCAAACTCCTCGGTGGCTCGTACGGAAACAGAATCAAACGGACAGTCACAGCTATAATAACGGATCAAGCCAGAGGGGACGAGTCGCCAGCCTGGCAAAGCAGAAAAAACCGCCGCAGAACACCCGTCGAGAATTGCGCGAGGATTCGGGCATCGTCACCACAAAAAAACCGAAAACAGATGAAACGGAATTGATCGGCAAACCCGCTGACATCGGTGTTCGAGACATATACCGACGTGCAGTTATCATCGGCCCGCATCGAATGGGGAAAGTTCACGAGAGAATTCCAAGAGGTCAACAGGCCTAAGGTGCGACAGAAATGATTATCGTTGGCGGATAGGGTATGATGAACGGGAGTGGGGGCGCGAGTACGGGTCAGCTTATCACGGGGAAAGAAATCACGCGATTCGGATCATTTCGTTGGTGGAAATCGGTTGAGCAGGGAATCAAATTGTGAGGAAGCCGATGAAAACCCTCTGATTTAGCGATTTTTTGACCGGCGAGGGAGTCATCAATTCGTTTGCCTGGCGGATCGCCGATTTTGAAAACCGCATTGACGAGATCAATTCCACCAGGGATTTGGTATCGTGAAATGGGAAGTCTTGCGCTTTGAGGCCGATACAACGAGGCTCTCGGGCGATCGGCATTTTGGGCAGAAGGTACTACTGTTCATCTGATTGATTCGATCGATGGCGTACTTGCCGTCGGTTTGGAAGACGTTGTTCGTTGTTGGTTAATTTACGATCCATACAGTTTGAGCCATTGTGAGCTGCGGTTGTAATTCCCACTCCCTTGGGAGTGTTCGTACGGATTTTTTTTGACGATTCCACTCGATTTTCAAGAAGGATTGATCATGAAAGACAATTTTGAGAACTCCGCACCGTTTCAACGTTTGGGTCGACGGGCGTTTTTTCGGCAGGGAACGCTCTTACTCACTGCATCCGCATCTGCAACGCTCGAGCCCTCGTCCCTGTTTGCCAATGCCGGGGTGAAAGGGGTGTCGGTCGGCCTCATCACGGACTTGCACCATGCGGATAAGCCGGCTGCATCGAACCGCTATTATCGAGAGACTCTCGACAAACTGTCGGAAGCTGCGGTCCGGTTTGAAAAAGAGAAGATCGATTTTGTGGTCGAACTCGGCGACTTGATTGATGCGGCCGATACGGTCGACACCGAACAGCGATACCTCAAGGAAATCAACCGCGAGTTTTCCAAGATCGCGAAAGATCGTCACTATGTCTTGGGAAATCACTGCGTCGACACGCTCACCAAGGCCGAGTTTCTCGGTGGTGTCGAACAAAAGAAATCGTATTATTCCTTCGACCGAGGCAAATTCCATTTTGTGGTTCTCGATGCCTGTTTTCGTAGTGATGGTGAGCCGTATGGTCGGAAGAATTCGAAGTGGACCGACTCCAACATACCCCCTGCAGAATTGGAATGGTTGCGCGCAGACCTGAAATCGACGTCCAAGAATACCGTGGTGTTTGCTCATCAAAGATTGGATGTAACGACCAACTTTGGTGTCAAAAATGGTGCCGAGGTCCGGAAAATTCTGGAAAAATCGGGTAAAGTACTCGTCGTGCTCCAGGGGCACAGCCATCAGAACGAATTGAACGATATCGGCAACATCCACTATTGCACGCTGCGTGCCATGGTCGAAGGCTCGGGGGCCGAAAATAATGGGTACTCGGTGCTGGAATTGGTGTCAGCCTCCACCATCCTGCTGACCGGTTTCCGTGGCCAGAAGGAATACGACTTGAGTTAACCTGAGAAAATTTTTAGGGGTACAGACACAGGGGACACGTTGCTCAATGGACATACCCCTAACGGATTACTGACGTGGTCGAGGAGAATCGTCATTTCCATGCGAAATGGGGCGTCTGTTGTGATCCCTTTGCGAATTGTGGCCGAACGTTCACGGTTAGCGGATGGTACTCCGATCGACTGAACCGGAGTGCTCGGCAAGATTGTTGGCGTGTAGGGCTCGCAAGTCGTGCACAAACACGAGCCATTCGTTTTCCCTAAAGATCAGTCCTCTTGGCACTCCCCGCAAGTACCGCCCGATTGCACCCTGCTTCCTGATGGAATTCGATTCCATCAGGAAACAGAAACATGATCAGGGATGGAACTCCTGACGCCGTAACGCCTCCGTCGCAATCCGTTTACACGACAGCAATACGCCGCCTGCACCACCGAAAGGCCAAGCCGATGGCCCCGATCGCAGCGAGTCCCAGTGTTGATGGCTCTGGAAGTACCGCCGTCTGTACGGGGTGCGGGCCCGTGTGACCGATGTCAGTTGGTAGTGGCCAAGGCCAAAAATCAGAATTCTCGTTAATTCCATTGAGATTGTGATTTACTCCATTCACTAAATACGCGTGAGGAGGGGCGTTGTTACTCCATGGATTATTGATACTCGATAAATCAATATTCCCTCGATCAACAATCTGACCACCCAGATTATCTAAGTGTACCATAAAAAAGGCGCGAAATTCTGTTGCATCAAATGTCGTCGCATTGATTGTCATCAAGTTATGGTTATGGTTCACTTCCCACGCCAATTGCTGAATTGGATCAATCGTAATGAATAAAAAATGTCCCCCTACTGATGTGTTACTCCCAAGCTGTAGCGTTTCCATGTGGAGATTGGTCGTTCCCCCTGCTGCATTCACATCTTGAACTCGATGAACAACGGTGTCGACACCCCACACTCCGTTTATTGGGATTCCATGCAGCGGAATTCCATTGTATTCTGCCCCACTCGTTGTCTGGAGAAAATCGTAACCCGAAAGGACCGGAAATAGATTGCCGGCCGAGCATTCTTTAGAATTGGCAATCAACAATACCGCACTCAAAAATCCGCTCAAGCAGATGCGATTCATTATCCGTAAAAACATGTTTCACCTTTTTTGTTTTTTTTTGAAATTTCATGGACAACGTTGTTGTGATCTGCGGAATAATTCATTAATTTGGTGAATAATCGAACATGTTGCTGCCCCCTTTCCGTGGGCGAAAGTTCAATAGGAAAAATGATACGAAATTCTCATGATCACCGTTCCGCAAAACACTGTTGCCAGAGTCTTTGATCCCGAAATTCGGTGAGTCCAGGAGGTTCATCAAACTGCGGATTCGCAGTTTTTTAGATTGGTCGAATTACTGTGAATTCATAAAACTAACGATATTCATTTTTTGTAATGTTACCAATTCTTGAAAATGTTCCAACGAAAAAGCGTCGGTTTATGCCGGGATTCATCGAAAATCGGGGAGCCCCTGATGCGAATAACGGGGAATTCCTGAGTAATTGGAGTCGGCAATTGAAGAGAATTCTCAGCGGTCATAACTCGTTCCCGTCGATTGAGTGGGGATTTTTGACGTGAGGTCGTCCTCGGGGACTCAAGGGGGACTGCAAACCCAAGTGATTGACGGTCGATGCCCCCCATTCGATCTTTCCGAGGGGATCACCTCGTTTGGCGGAATTGCGGACCACCGACCATTTCTGCTCGGTCAGCGGATAATTCACTTGTTCGTCCCGCCGCACGGTCGAGGAATCGGCCAGGAAGCACTCGTGGCAGGTTTTGGCTCGGGTTTTGGAATCCCGTGCCAAACAGATCCTCAGCGCGACGCTTCCGCTCGGGACACGAATTCGGCTCGTAGCCCGTTCCGCTCCAATTATCGGCAGACGGTCAGAAAATGCTCGTCGCCCTGAATTGAAAAACTTTTGTAATGCCCCTGATACACGTGGCCTTCCCCGGATTCGTGGTCGTGAGCGTGGTAGCGCATGGTGTGCGTAGCAGCTCCCCAACCTCGTGCCGACACAGAGGACACTGGGCTCCATTGACACAGGCCTCACTGGTCACTCACGTGCCAGAGGGGGAATCGTCATTTGAATGCGAAATGTTGGGTTCGTCCTGATGCCGTTGCGTATTGGGGCCGCACGTTCAAAGTCTGCGGAGAGTACTCCGGTCCACTGAACCTTTTTGGTCGGCAGTTGTTGAATGATGATACCACCGGATTCAACACCAACGGATTCAACGGTAAGAAAATGTGGCCGTCGATTGCGTTTTTGATTTCCAGCCCCTTTCCATGGTTCGCAGGTCTGGCTGGGATCTCGATTTTTGATTTTTCAAAATAAAAGTTTGGTGGATGGTGATCCAACCACCACTCGATCCCGTTTGATCCCGCAGTGTACGACAGAACGGATCTTTTGAACGGTCAACATCGCACGAAATTGGCTTGGGAGAGTTCCGAGCGGTTCGTGGTTCTTCTCAAGGAGTCGCTATGATTTCCCTGTTTGCAGTGGTTTGCGGCCTGATCGCCTGGGTATTCGTCCGGTATATCCTGACCAGTTTCTACATCATTGATCAAAATCAACGAGCTGTTCTGACCAACTTTGGCCGGGCTCAGCGGTTAGGAGGGACGACGACGCTCGAACTTCCGATCGCCGAATCGTTGGGGAACGAGGAAAAAAACCGCTACGCGTATCCCCAAGTGCGGGTCGTGCAGCCCGGTTTCTATTGGAAATGGCCATGGCAACAAGTCCATCGGGTCTCGATCGCCACCGGAACCTTGAACATGGCCTACGATCCGGAAGCCCCCGAAGCGAATCAGAATGGGACAATTCTGGACGCCGTGACCAAAGATCAGCTGAATATTGGACTGGATGGACAGATCCGTTTTCGCATCTCGGAAGCGAACCTGTATGCGTACCTGTTTGGTGTCAAACGACCCCTCTCGCATGTGATGGGATATTTTGTCTCGGTCCTGCGGGAACGGATCGCCAATTTCGAGTCACCCCCCCGAGAAATTTCGGGAAACGCGAGCGATCTCTCGGCTGCTGACGCGGCGGTCGCCTACGGGGTCTCGATCAACGACTTGAGAAAGAACTTGCGTGACCTGAACGAGCACATGGATCAGGAATGTCGCTCATCAGCGGCCCGATACGGCATGGTGCTGGATGCCTCTCTGATTACGGGGATTGATCCACCACCTGAAGTCGAATCGGCACTCGCCGCGATCAATACGGCTCATAATCAGGTCTCATCGGGTATCAGTCTGGCGCAAGCCGCTGCGGATCAGAAGATCGTACAGTCTCGTCGGGCGGTGGAAATTGAAACGTTAAAAGCTCAAACTGAAATCGAACCTTTAGAACGGATGGCGACGCAACTCGATTCGCTGAAAGAGAGCGGTCCGACGGTCCTGCAATCCTATGTGCGGAACGTCAAAATGTCTCTTTACGAGCG
>Ga0114978_10000747_pt1 | contig 27309 bp, 20 predicted proteins | sample S_140212_EF_Meta_FD_87027 | JGI IMG/M metagenome (GOLD analysis project Ga0114978, IMG submission 87027) | Freshwater microbial communities from Lake Simoncouche, Canada to study carbon cycling - S_140212_EF_MetaG | ecosystem: Environmental > Aquatic > Freshwater > Lake | place: Lake...
GCCCCACGGCTGAAATCCGACCGAACGGAGCAGTGCCAGTTCGGACTGGCGTTCGAGCACATTTCGCATCATCACGGTTGCCAGGCCAAAGGTCCCTAATAACAACCCCAGGCCACCGAGTGTCTGAAATGTCGAGAGGTAAGTATTTTGGACCGAGAGAAACCGAGCCAGTCGCTGGCTGACCGGTTCTGAGTCAAACCCGTATTCGGCGAGTTCGGTTTCCAGCAAGGACTCCGCTGCATCAGCCTGCTCCGCAGGAACTTCAATCAGGAAGTACTGAAACCCTTTTTGCTCGGGAAAAAGTCGCAGAAAATTGGCTTCCGACATCACCAGCACCCCCTGAAACAGGCTGTCCTGAAACATCCCCTTCACGATCAACTGGTGTTGAGGATGTTCTTCGTTGGGTATCGAAATGGTGGCACCAACACCTTTATGCAGAGAGAACATCAGTGTGTTCATGTCCCCCAGGACAGGAATCGGGGCGTCGAGCGACGGGAAACTCGAACTGGCTGTGGCTTCCCCCACAGGAGCTGCGGGATTCGCCGGTGTGGAGCCAATGGATGGCGAGTTCAGTTCTTTCCACGAGCCCGAGGCAAAGGCAAATCGTCCCTCGTCAATCAGCGATTGGGGGACACCCAAAATAGTAGGAACACGGGTTTGATAAAGGTTGAGACAACTGGCATCTTCCCCCGGCTTAACCCGGAACGGAACGACTTTCAGGGAGGCGAGTGCTTGAGATTCGGGCGATCCTTCGGGGGGGGCGAGCTGCAGTTTCTTTCGGCCTTCTGCGGTGTTGAGGTCATACAGCACCGGGCTGCTGGATTCCGCCACCAAAGTAAATCCGCCATTTCCCGACATTTTCTCGGGACGCTCACTGGTCGGATCGCGACGGAATGCGGCGACGGCGATGATCAAAAACGTGGCAGTCCCAATCATGGCTGCGGTCATCACCGTCCGCTGCCGTTGGCGTGAAGCATTGCGCAGGCCGAGGCGACCCAGGGCCGAAAGACCACGTCCCGATACGGCAATTCCCCCGGTGCCGCACAGCCAGGCCGAAAGAAATGACATCGACGCAATCAGCAGCAGGATCCCAATGCCAAAAAAGGCAGCGGCGGCGGGGATCAAACCCGCGACACTCGCGATCATCAAGAGCAGTGCCAATCCACTACACACGGTCGCGCGCCGAAAGACGCGTCGGCCTTGTGCTTGCTGCGTGGTGAAATCGACTTCCTTCTCGGTGACACCCGCCAGTTGCTCGCGGGGACTCAGTTGTTTCAAATGTCTGAGCCCCCACCAGATAGAAATCAGCGCGGCGATGAGCGAGATCAGAAAGCCGATTACCAGACTCAAGGGGCGGACATCGAGCAGCAAGTTTCGGGTTCCAATGGCACCGACCCACCAATGGGTCAGTCCGTAGATCATCAGTTTGGCATAACCGACCGCCACGAATGCGCCGAGTACTCCACCGGCGACTCCGATCAGAAAGCCTTCGAATACCATTTGTCGTTGAACTTGCGGCAACGTAAAACCGACCGCCGAGAAGAGCCCCAAATCGCGAACTCGTCGCTCGACCCCCAACCGGAACAGCAATCCAATCAGAATCATGGCCGCGATGATCAGAAATAGACTGAAGCCAAAGAACAGGCCTGAAAAATCGGTCGATCCGTTGGCGGCCATCAGACCAATCGCCTTGACGGGTTGAAAGTCGAATCCGATTTCGACCGGGTTGATTTGTGCGAGCAACTTCGTAGTGAACTCGTCCCGTAACAAGGTCTTTTCGCTGGTGTTCGCAACATCGGCGGACCGCGCCAACCGAAGTGAAGTCAGCGACCCATAACGGCTGGGCCAAAGGGCCTGTGCGGTCTGCAGTGGCATAAAGATTTTGGGAATGGCTCGATAGCTATCCCAGTATTCGTCATCGCGGGGGGTGACGGCATCGAGATCCATGGGAAATGGCTGGTCCCAGTCGGCCAACGATTCGACATCCGTGATTCCCTTGACTTGGGGGGTGAGCGCGCGATCGACGGCGGCCCCTGTCATTTTCACGATACCTCGTACGGTCACGGCATGTTCCCGTTCCGGCAGTTCCCCCCGCGAACCCATGAGATGATAGCTGAAACGAATTTCGTCACCGACGCGCACTTGCAAATCGGCCGCGAGAAATTCGTTCACAATGACATCGTTTTCGGCCCAGGTGGTCGGCGGATCGCCAAGAAACTCGAAGCCAGCAAACGGCGTGCTCGCCAGTTCGAGCACATCCAGACCGGCGACGGTGGAATACATCGAATAACCGATCCGCTTGCCGGAATCGTAAACGGCCGGATTCCAAATTTTATTGGCGAGATAGACCATCTCGGGCGAGGTCACCAGTCCGAGGTCTTTGGCGGTCTGTTGTGCGGTGGAAACAAACGAATTTTCCAGGATCATCTGGTCCGATTCCAGGACGATCCCCCCAACCGCTTTGTTGTCGGTCAGTCGCAGATTGAGGTCTGAGAGGGAATAATTTTGCCTCAGCGCGTCTCTGAGTTTTTGGGCGTGAATGCGCGGATCGGATCGACCGGGGGAAGGATCATGATTCAGCAAGGCGTTGACACGAGCCGGTTGTCCGACCGGATCGCGCCGCGACGGCTTGATTGCTTCCAGCCCCAGTCGTTCTTGCAGGGTGTGCAGATCGATAAACGCATTCAGCGGGATGGACTGAGACGGTTGCAATCCCAACCGCGCCAGTCCGGTGTTTTCCGCAGCGATTTCGGTCACGGTCAGGGTGATTTCCTGTGAGTCATTATCTTTCTTGCCGAGCAGTGTATCGCGGGGAACGGTGCTGGGAAGTTCAATCCAGAGGGTGACCTCATCGCCGACTTGTGCATGAATGGCTTCGGCCGCGCGGGCATTCAGCACGAATCCGGTCCCCGTAGGGCATGCAGCGCCAGGTTGCTTGACCAAGCTCCAGGCTCGTTGATCAAAGCCATAGACATTGACCTGCCCCGCGCGTCGAATCGCCGTTCCTGTCCGGGATTGCAGTGCAGCACGCATGACGATCGCCGGGGCGATTTCTCCAGTGGTTGCAGCGGGACCGGAGCCTTGGTCCGACGAGGGGGGCTGCATTCGAGTGGCTAAACTCTCTTCAAAAAATCGGGGACCGCTGAGCACAAAGTCGATCGCACCTAATCGATCGAACGTCATTTGACGCAAGCTCGATTTGACCGAATCGCCCACAATCAGGGCTCCGCCAATAACAGACATTCCGGCGACCACGCCCAAGAGAACGGCGAGGTTCGTTCGCCAGTGATGGATGAGGCTGCGGAGGGCAAGACTTGAACGGGTCATGTGTGACAATTGAAGCAACCTCTTGTGGGAAAGGTCGGTCCGCCTTGGTGGCGGTATCAGGACCTCGTTTGGTGGTGTTTTCCTGTGCCGCTAATCTTCTCAGATCGACGGCATCGAGGCGAGCGTGAACCGAGTTGCCCGGTAGTATAAACCACAATCGACTATGGTGTCGCGAGGTTCACTTCGCATTGTGAGACTCGGTCCTGATCGATGATGCCTGAAATCAACAGGAATACCACTTGTTGTTGAGAAAATACCACATCCATGCCTCTACCGATTCCGCCGTGGGCCAAGAATCTCTGCAATAAGTCCTACAAATTCGCAATTTCGGTCAGTGCCCGGCCAAGGAGATTGTATTTGGCATTGTATTTGTAGCTCAGTACCAGTGACCGGTGATTCCCGTTCATGAAGCCCGTTGTGCGGCGGGAAGACCATGGGGTGTCATCCTGTTGATACCACCTGATTTCGTTCCCCTCGCCAATGTCACGAGTCCCAAAAGCGGCCCTTGAAATGAATGATTCGTCTCCATTCCGAACTGCTGATCAGCCGCCGCAGAAAGTTCTGACGGGGACCACTCGCCGATTGGAAACGGATTGCGCGGCGTTCAGCGAAACATTGGCCCAGATTGAATTGGCGGCGGGTCGGGATGACCTCATCACATTGATCGGTGAGACCGGTAGTGGAAAAACCCATGTGGCGCGATTGATTTACGAGCTTTCCCCAAGAAGGCACGAGCCTTTCCTGACTGTGGCGAGTGGAACCCTGCCCAATGAACTGATCGAGCAGGAATTATTCGGCGTCGATCACGGGGATTCCCACTCGACAGCACGACCAGCGATGGGACGCTTGTTGGCCGCTCGACGAGGTTTTGTGGTGATTGACGAGATCGATACACTCGGATCGGTTCAGCAAGCAAAACTGTTACATCTGATCGAGACGGGTGAGTTTGAGCCGGTTGGTTCCGGAGGTGTTCGGCGTTGTCAGGCAAGGTTAATTGTTTCCAGTCATCAATCGCTCGAACCGCGAGTAAAGCAAGGCCGATTTTCGGCGAAGCTTTGGGACCAACTGGGTCGACATCAATTCGTCTTACCACCGCTACGGCGGCGGCCGATGGATATCGTCCCTCTGGCCAGAAAATTGCTGCAGCACTTTTTGATCAAACATCGCAAGCCCCTTTTGGAAATTGATGCGGGATTATTCACGACACTGCTGGAATATCCCTGGCCGGGAAATGTACGAGAACTGGAGTGGGTGCTCGAACAGACCGTCATCCACTGCCGTGCAAAGCAGCTGGGGGCTGTGCACCTGCCCCGGCACATCGTCTCGGCAAAGTCGGCAACGATGCGAGCAACGATACGAGAGGGATCACCGAACAGCCCGTCAGCAAACAGCGGCAAATCTAACAACGGAGTATCAAATAACGGGGTGTCAACCGAAAAATGGGAACCCAGCCCCGCGATCGCTGCCGCGAGTAATACGATTGATTCTTCGGAGTTGGCGACCAGCGGTTTCACTCAGAAGGAAATCTTCGAGCAGACAATGTTTAAAACGTGTTTTCACCCCAAGAGCAGTTCCAGACAGTCCGACACGAGTCGAATCATGCTGTACCCTCAGTGGAAGAAATACGAGCCGATGTAGCAAGAAAATCGGCATGCGTGACGGAAGTGATCGCTCGCTGTAAACTTCGTTGGTAATTGGGCCTCTATTGCCGGAGGTCATTTAAGCGTCTCAGCAGCGACGCGATCTTTTCGAATCGTAAAAGGTACAGACGAATGACGGGTTACACAGTTCATACCGGATCAACAGTCCAATTTTCCTCGAGTTGGGATCGGATTTTTTCTGAGAAAAAATCCGCCACAAAAAAGACAGGCCCCCAGCAAACCGCTCAGCAAGCGACCGAGCAAACCGTTACGAAAACCAAGAAAAACGTAAAAGCCAACTCCGCAGCGAAAAAAATCACATCTTCCCAACCCGCGCCAACACCCAAAAAAACCGCCAAGGCCAAAAAGAAGGGCACAACAAAATAAGCTCGGCCCGCTGGCCGCTGAAAACTGAAAACTGAAAACTGAAAACTGAAAACTGAAAACTCCTCCCAAATCGATTGATCTTGTTCCAATCGGCAAATTTGGCTACCGTCCGCCGATCATTTCACGTTCCTGTCTCGTTTTCATCTTGGTTTTCGTTTCCCAGGGTATTCCGGTATGCGATCCGTTGTCGGTCCGCTGCTGTTCGCACTGCTCATGTTCAACATGGCGGGTTGCGCACTTCCTGCGCGGTCGCGAGATCGTGCGGAAAGCCTCGGTTTTCCTTCCGATCGCAGTCGCCGCTCGGCAAGAATTACCAGCGATTCCTCGACAGATGAGGGATTGTCATTCAAGGCACCGGCTCGAACTCGTGATGGTGACCCAGAGGCCTCTGCCGACGAACGAGGTGATCGACCGGCAAAAAGCCGGGAAATCTCGCGAAATTCCACAAATCCTGATGCCGATTCAACGCAATTCCAGCCGGGGCATTCTTCAGACAATCCTCATGAGGCAATCCGTGCTGATTCGTCTCGCGACGAACGGATGAATCCATGGGATTCGGAACAAAACAAAAACGCGTTCGGGGAAAAAGCCGAACTCGACACGGTTTCGGGTGACGAAAGCTTCTCTGATCGCTCGTCTCTGGACGAGGGTGTGTTGCAGGTAGGGAATCGTTCACGCGGCGATGCCAATCGTGGGCAGATACAACAACAAAAATTTGATGCCGAACAGTCCGACGTGGAAATCCAAGGGGCTACTGCGGAATCTGCTCGAGGCAATTCCTTACCGAACGATCCGACGAAAACGGGCTCACGGTCGAACAAGTCCACCGTCGCATCGAGTTCCCAAAAAACGGGGACACCAAAAGCGGGAAACGTGGTGTCTCACGCTTCTGATCGCCCGGTGACATCTCCGAACGTCCATTCCGGGAAAAAGTCGACTCCTACAGTGCGGCAGGCAAGTCAAACCGATTCTCAAGGGACGAACCCGATCGTGGGCAACTCGCCAAATCCCTCGGTGGTTCCCTGGCAGAACGAGCTGGAACAATTGATTGCACGAGTCGAATCCGAGCTCAGCCAGTCCAAATCGGATTCCGTCGGGACGGATCAGGATTATGAACTAAAAAAACAGGTCCATCTCCGGTTACTCTACCTGATGGCTCAGCGACAGGAAGAGGCGATTTCTGCAATTCCTGATGTGCCGAGTTCGCAGCAGGAATATTGGCAGCAGATGGTCTGGGCCATGTCGAATTCGCTCGACACCACGCAATTTCCCGATCCCGATCAACGGGCGATCCATACGGTTGGCCCGCTGGCTGCGGCCTTACGGCAAGTACGTGAACAAGCAGGATTGTCGATCAAGAATATGGCCTTCTGCCGTAAAATTTCGTATTTTGGCAACTACGAACGATTCCCGCGTAACGATTTTACTGCGGGGCATGAAGTCTTGCTGTATACGGAAATCGAAAACTTTGTCAGTGCTCCGACAGGAGATGGCGAGTACCGGACATCACTGAAATCGTTGATCGAGATTGCCGATTCCCAAGGCCGAACGGTCTGGACCAAAGGCTTTCCCTCGACCGAAGATTTCTGTCGAAATCCCCGTCGAGATTATTTTCATAACTATCAGTTCTACATCCCCGAAGACCTGTCAACGGGGGCCTATACTTTGAAGCTGACCATCGTGGACGAACTTGGCAAGAAAAAGGGGACGAACTCCCTGAATTTTGTGCTCAAATGATTTCTGTTTGGTCGTCCATTCCACCGCGATGTCACTCGGGATGCGACTGCGATTACTGGAGCAAACTCCTTCTGAGCACCTCTTGAGCCGCCGTGAAATAGGGTTGCCAGACAATTTCGGGGCTCCCATGCTTTAAGCAATCTCGCACTTTTTGTAATGTGTTGCGGGCCATGTGCGGGCAGCGATTGCAGGCACAGGTTTCTCCGGTTGAGGTCATGATACCTGGGACCGGGATGTATTCATGCTGGGGGGCCAGTTTCTTCAGCGGGTGAATCATATTGGCTTCGGTCGCCACCAGAAATGTTTTGGGTTCGGTGACCGATTCGACGTATTTTCGCATCTTCTCGGTTCCACCAATGATGTCGGCCAATTCGAGAATGTTGGCCGGGCATTCGGGATGAGCCATCACCAGCGAACCAGGGTTGTTTCGCTTGGCCCGCAGCAGGTCCTGGATACTGAAAACTTCATGGACCATGCACGAGCCGGGCCACAGAATCATCGGACGGCCAGTCACCGAACTGAGATAGCGCCCCAGATGTTGATCCGGCACGAACAGGATTTCTTTGTCGGCAGGGACCCGATCGATAATCTCGCGCGCGTTGCCGCTGGTGACAATCCAGTCACACAGCGATTTGACCGCTGCGGTGGTGTTGATATAGGCCACGGTTTGAAAGTCATGCCCCTTAACGCGAAGCTCGGCCTGGTATGCTGCTAATCGGTCCGCTGGGCAGCTGTCTGCCAACGAGCACCCTGCCTGCAGGTCAGGCATCAAGATCGTTTTTTCCGGGCTCAGAATCTTGGCCGATTCCCCCATGAAATGGACGCCACAGAACACAATCGTCGAGGTCTTGACCTGGGTTGTGTCCCGAGCCAACTTCAGGCTGTCGCCAGTAAAGTCCGCGATGTCCTGCAAGTCTCCGTCCACGTAAAAGTGAGCCAGAATCGAGGCGTCCCGGTCTTTTTTCAGCTGATCAATCTCGTCCATGAGATCCAGCGGATCTTCTTCAATCCCGACAGGGGAAGTCGTGTTCAGTACCTGAAGATCCATGTTCGTTCCTGTTCATCCGTTCTAAAAGAAATCCATGACTGATTGGATTTCTCGATTCTATACAATTACCAGCGCAAGTATCGTCGGAATTTTTGTTTTTCTCGCGTTTTTCCACTGGACCCCAACCGGTTGCAGCGGGACACGAATTCGGATTGAAGTCAGGGATGAATTCTGTCGATCGGACGCAGGTAAGGGAAGTTCAACGAGTCGCTGAGATTCAGGGTAACCGCGTGGAGCTGTCTCGACATCTTTTCGTTTCGTTCGCCGCCCTGCTGCTGGGTTTCGGCCTGCTGATGGTCCATAGTGCCAGTGTCACCTCGTGGCCGACCGAGTTTGAGCAGGTTTATCTCTCAAGGCACCTGATGTTTCTAGGGATTGGTCTGCTATCCGCCCGATTCGCTGCCACGAGAAAACCCGAGTTCTGGCAACGATTCGCACCCTGGCTGTTTGTAATCTCGATTGTGCTCTTGGCCCTGGTGCTGATTCCAGGGATCGGGGTTCGCGTCAAAGGGGCACAGCGCTGGATTCGCGTTCCAGGGATGTCGGCTCAACCTTCGGAATTGGCGAAAATCGCCGTTCCACTGATGATGTGCTGGCTGGTCGATCGGAATCGAAATCGATTAAACGAATGGATTGCCGGGATTGTCCCGTTTCTCCTGACAATTTTGGTCTCGGTCCCTCTCGTACTGATCGAACCCGATTTGGGTACGTCCCTCTTTTTGCTGTTAGGAGCCGCTCTGGTGCTGTTTATCGGCGGCTGGCCGCTCCGCAACTTTCTGCTGGGGCTGGTCGCCTGTTTCCCGATTGCCTTTGGGGCACTGGTGATGAAGCCCTATCAGCAGCGGCGAATCAGCGGATTTCTGGAGTCTTGGGCCAATTTTGAGGATGCCCCGTATCAGCTCAAACAATCGCTCGTCACACTGGGAACGGGGGGACTGCACGGGGTCGGTTTGGGGCGTGGCTGGCAGAAGCTGAGCTTTCTTCCGGAAGCGAACACCGACTTTGTGTTTGCGGTCATCGGCGAGGAACTCGGACTGATTGGAACAATCAGCCTGGTGGCGCTCTGGTGCGGGCTGTATCTCGCCGGATTACGCATGCTGGGCCAGCTGGATCGGCAACGGTTTGCGTTTCTCGCGAGTTTCACCCTGCTGACACAACTGACCGCTCAGGCCCTGCTGAATGTGGCTGTCGTCACAGCGATGGTCCCGCCGAAAGGGATTTCCCATCCGCTGATCAGTGCCGGAGGGAGCAACCTCGTCGCCAGCCTGCTGGCAATTGGAATTGTCATCAGCCTCTCGCGTGAGGCTCCGAAAGAGGCGCTTCCGGAGCCCGTGCGATCCGAGGATTTGTCCTGAAATTCGGGCGACGGGTCAAAACATCAGAACTGAATGATTAAAACTCGATTTTGTACTTTTCAGTCATCGCCCGGCGAATCGCGACCAAGCCATCTTCAATCTGCTTCCATTCGGAGAAGCGGACTGCTTTGGAGGCTTGATTCTCTTCTGCACCAATGACGGCTGGTCCCTCAACGCTGGAATAGGAATTCCATCCAGAATTGTAGGGGCCCACATTTCCGTAATAGGCATTCGAGGCGTAAGACGAATAGGTTTGCTCTTTTCTCGTCCCGGCGTTGATCTTGTGCATCCGCTCCGTTTGTCCCTGATAACGGAGTGAACTGCTGATCCTGAGGCCGAAATCGAGCATGGCGGGATCGACATTCAGTTTTGGCAGGTCATCGACCTTACGTCCATAACGTTCAAAGTACAGCGCCTGGTTGTCTTTGCTCTTGTTCAACGTCGACCGCAGATCATCCAGCAAGACCTGCACCGACTTGCAATACTTCAGCGTGGTCTTGGCCATCTTGTCTTCTGGAGTCGCTTCGGCGGGAGCAGCGCTGGCGGAAATCGCATGTGTGATCGAGGGAGGATCCATCAGCGACAAAACTTGCCGAATTCCGCCCGGTGAAACCGAACCGGCACCGGTCACTTTTCCCTCTTTGATCGTCCATTTCCAACCATCAATATCGTCTGACGAAGCCCCGAGGCGACTCATGACACCCGCCACCAGTTTTTCAATGATCGGCTTGAGCGATGTGGCATCGCGGCCGAAGTCGATGACAATACTCCCGGTTCGCTCGGTCCCGACCGTAAAACTGAGAGTCGCTCCATGGATTGATTCCAGAATTTCGGACGCGTTTTTGGCGCTGAAGTCGTTGGAAAACCACCCCGTATTTTTCAGTTCGTCGAGAATAGGGCCGGCAGAAAAGTTATCCTGTAGATCAATCGCCATAACGACCTGAGCCGAATTGGGAGAGGTTTTCAGGGCCGACCGCAAATAGGACGAAAGATGTGCGCCACCAGGCATGGGGCCATTCTTGAGCCACCGGGACATGAGTTGACGACTGGCGGAACTGGTGGTCAACCAGCAACCGTCACCAGCATCGACGACGTAGCCGTCATTGCCAAACTGAGCCGATTTCTTTCCGGCGAGGGTTTCGATTCCTCCTGGCAACCAGGGAGAGAGTTTTTCCAGCGACATTCCCGCATCGGGAACGAGGATTGAGTACTTTCGTCGTGCAATCAAATTATCCGAGAGATCCAGTTCGGCTCCGACCACAATTTGATTGGTGCCGGGGGGAATAAAGGATTCTTGTTCGATGAACGATTCGGTCGACTTCTTGACCCAACCCTCTTTTTTGGCGAGTGGTGTCTGGAAAAGATCTGCCGAATTGATGCGAACGACGGCGTTCACTTCCTTGGGCAACCACGCGGAAGGGTCCGCCGCGGAGACTTGACCGCTGAGCAGGCTCAGAATACCCAACGACAGAAAGAGGTAACCTCGCATGAACATACCCAGTGACTCCCGATTAAACGCCAAACCCGAAAAAAAATCGACGCAAGAACTGTGTCAGTCCGATCCCAATTATTCAACCGATCTCTCTGTAATCATTCAACCGATCTCTCTGTAATCATTGGGCCGTTTTGAGATTTTGCAAGGGGTTTTTGTGGCCGCGAGGTTCACCACGGAGGGAATTTTCCTGCCGCAGAGTGGCGCATTGTGCCGAATTGTGAAGCGATCGCGAATTCTTACGACGATTTCCTGCGACATTCGTACCTGAGGCGAGGCGAATGACGGTCTCTGGTCCGAGTTCCTGGTCCTGTTCGACTTCCGCACGTCACTTGGCGAGTTCACGTAAAATCAATATAACAATGGACTTGGGGGCTGTAGCTCAATGGTTAGAGCAGAGGACTCATAATCCTTTGGTTCTGGGTTCGAATCCCAGCAGTCCCACTCTTACACTGCAAGGGTTTACGTCGATTCGGAGCGTGCGGATTTTTGGTGGTCTCACGCAGGAATCAGACCAAGGGAATCAAACCCCGCCACGATTTCTGCTGGTTTGGCTGACTGCGCGGGGTTTCGGCACGAATCATCATTTCACAACGCCATTCCGTTCCTGTGGTTGTCGAGGGGGAATTGTGAAGCGTAGCGAGACACAGATTGTACCCGGACTTTCGGTCAGCAAAACGGGGCAAGCCACCGTTGATTCCTCCATCGCGGATCTGCTGTTCGAACTGGCGATCAAACTCGAAAAAATGACGGGACTTCCCGTGGATGTGCAGCACGTTGTGGCAGCGCTCGTGTTGGCGGCTCGATGTGGCCAACTGGATCCGCAACAACCGCTTTCTCGCGACGATTCTGAGCTGACAGCAGCATTGAAGGCCCAGTTAAAGACCGTGTTTGATGTTTACGGGGGCAACGTCGGCACGGACGACTGATGTCGGTCCAAGGAGACGGGGTGCTCCCGCGCAAACCGATTTCGATTTCATCGCAATTCCCCAGCAAACTGCCGGGTGCCACCTGTCGGGGAGTCCCATCGAGTCACTTCAGATAATCCCACTTGCGAGATGTCCATGACAATTTGTTCCGGCCCAAAGTGGCCAGCCGTTCAAAACAGCCCAGTCCAACGGACTGGGTTTACGGCCAATTCCGGCACCCAGAGGCCTGAAAGGCCGTGAGATGATCAATTTCCTCGATGGGAAATGATTTGGAGGTTCCCTGATACAGGTGGCCGGTTCCGACGGAACGATGATGCAAATGTCAGCGACGCGCATCGATTGTGGTGAACCGTTGCAGGAAACGCCCCAGGTCACCCTTCTGCAGCGGCCACAGGGCCACATGCCAGTGATTCGGCACGAGGCAATCGCTAAAAATGGGCACAAAAACTTGGGCTTGAGTTTCTGCCAAGTCTTTTTCGAACACGGTTTTTTCGAACGCGGCATAGTCAGCGTCATCATCGAAAATTCGATCCCGGGCATTTCCACGGTTGGTTACGTGAAAGATCATTCCCCCCGGCGCCTGGCGTGCGATTCGTGGCATGCCAACGAGAAGATCCCAAGAACACGGCCCCTGTAAAAAACATTTGGACTTATCCCCTTTTTTGTGGCTCATCGCTGGTCTGAGATCGCTGGTGCAAACAAATCGCTGACCGGGCGATTTCGGAAGTGCGCATGAACCTGCAGCAGTGATTTCTACCGCGAGGTCAGAGGTGATGCCTGTTCCTCACGATACCTATTCCGCGCGATTGCTACTGGGCGCGACGAAAGAATCGTATTGACCTGAACTGGCAATCTTGGATACATCCACGACTCGTTAGACCGGTTTCCGTTTTGTGGCGTTTGTTTCGTGGCGCTTGACTGTCTGGTATTTCACCCTACGGCGTTGGGTGGTCTTGGCGTTTGATTCCCCTCACCGTTGGCTCGCTTCACCATGGGTTCGGGAGTTGCCGGAGTTTGGATCTGATTGTCAGGTTGTTTTCATTTTTGCAGATTGTCATTGAATCTCTGTTCACTCTCTCATGGGAATTGATCCGACGCATGCGTTTTGTTCCGCTCACAGTTTGCTTGACCTTGATGGCGATGGCGGCCGCGTCCGTCACGGCGGCACCGTGGAGTCGTTTCAAAACCAATACCGTTTCGAAAACCAATACCGCTTCGAAAACAAAAAACAGTCGCCAAGAGGCTACATCCAGTCCTTTCCTGGAAGAACAGGAACTTGGACACTACTTGATTCGGTCCGAGTTTCCGCTCAGGGATGTTCATGAATTGGTGCAGGATTTGGGAGAATTGCAGCAGGATCTGGAAGAGACCCTGCGGTTGGAATGTCAGCCACGTGCGATTCAGATTCATCTGTTTCAGAGTAAACGAAGCTATGACGATTACCTGCGGATTCGGGTTCCGGAAGGGGTGAATCGCCAAGCGTTGTATGTGCCGGGGACCGATGCCGGGCGGGTCTATGCCTATCGGCAGCGGGAGCTTGACATCGATGTGCGTCATGAAACCACGCATGCGTTGCTGCACACGGCCCTTCCCTATGTTCCGATCTGGATTGACGAGGGTCTGGCCGAATACTTTGAAATGCCTGCGGCACTGCGAGCGAAAAATCATCCTCATCGCAAAGAATTACGCGATGCCATTCGCTACCAGCGGTGGCGTCCCAACCTCAAAGTGTTGGAAAGCAAACGCAAATTGATGGATATGAATGGGAAGGATTATCGCGATTCGTGGGGAATCGTTCATTTTCTGCTGCATGGGCCGGTCGAAGCCCGGCAGGGACTGGACCAGTATTTTGAAGAAATTCTGTCGGGTGAGCCCCCGACACCGCTGAGCCAAACGCTGCGGAAACGAATTCCCGATTTGGATCAAGCGATCGTCGACCACCTGAAGTGAGGACTCAGCCACCAAACCAGTCGGGTTTTGCCAGCCAGCAAAGGCGGCCACCGTGACGGACGATCGGTCCCAAGAACTCGACCCCTGCGATCGTGCCGGGCAAATAGTCGATCTGTCCGCCGCCAATCATCCCCGCCAGGCAATGACTCATGTCTGGCTGATGTCCGATACAGAGGACTCGTTCCGCCGTCGTCCTGGCGACCCGACGGAGCAGTTCATCCAGATCGACACCGGGTGCGAGTCCATTTTCCTGCCGAACCGTCACTTGATTCCGCCCGATGACATCCGCGATGGTTTCTGCGGTCTGCTGTGTCCGAACCAGCGGGCTGTGCAGGATCAATTCGGGGGCCGGTTCCCGTTCCAGCAACCAGCGAGTCAACCCCGTCAGTTGCTGCCGTCCCTTCGCGGTTAACACCCTGGCAAAGTCCGAATGAGCCGTATCAGGATCGGCGGCTTCTCCATGCCGTGCGAGCCAGAGCTTGAGCATTGATTGGTCACCCTTCCCTGTTCGGATGAGTCTGATTTTCCGCGATGTCTGCTGCATCCTGATTCATAATGAATCGCGCCGAGGATGCAGCAGGTGGTCCTGAACCCAATTATTGGGGCAAGGTGGGAGCGGGGGCCGGGATCGGGAGCACTGGTGTTGGCGGTGCCGGTGCGGTTTCCACCTCTTGTGGTGACTCAATCAGCGGTTGCTCTTCCTGCGGTTGTTCCTGCTGCGGTTGTTCCTGGGCCTGGTTTTCTTCGGCCAAGTTTTCTTGGTCCAGGTTCTCTTCGGCTGGATTTTCATCCGCAGGAGAGGGAGTCGCTTCCGGATGTGGTGTTTGCGGTTCTGGCGAGACTTGCGGCGTTATCGCAGGAATCGCAACCGAAATCTCAGCAGGAGTTGGCGGCGTGATGGCCACGGGTGCCGTTGCCAGTGGGGGGAGTGACGAGATCGCTTCCGGTTTGGACGCAATGATCGGCACTGCACGGGCAGGGGCGGGGGTTGCGGGTGGAGCGATCGCGGTTTTCACGGGAGGAGTGACTGGGATCGCTGCTGTCGGTTGTGTGGGAGCAGCAGGCGGCGCGGCGACAGCGGGAGTTGGTGTGGCCGATGTCACTGGTTTGGCTGCGACTTGTGGAGCGGCGGTGGTGGCGGGTACTTGGGCGGCTTGAGCGGGAACCGAGGGGCGATAGGTTCCTGACGCAACGAAGACCTTTGGGTCGTCGACGATCCAGCGCGTGGACCAAGTCCGACCGTCATCCTGATTCACGATATTGAAGAAGAACGTACTGGTCTGTTCGCAACGGTAGCCGTAAGGGAAATTTGAGTAGAGATGATCTTTGGAGGTCAGATCCGCAATCCCTTCGTGAGCGTAATAGTGGACCTTGCCATCGGGAGTGAAGGACATTCCGAGGGTCCACCAACCGGGATGCGTGATTTTGGGGCCGGGAACTTCATGACCATTCTGGTCAGAACGAATCAACAGGATGGCGCTGTCTTCTTTCTCGCCCGTTTTCTGTTTGAGATTCAATTGGACGAAGAACCCTGGCCAGTATTGTTCGAGGGCCTTGGTGGTTTTTGAGGTTTTAAAGAAGCGTCCGGTTTTTGACGGCTTATTGATGGTCGTGGTGCAATCGGCTCGGAAACCGAAATGGCTCCCATGCCGCTGCTCCCATTGGTCGAAAGGGGGCATGTAAACCCGACAGACGTAGCTGGGGGACCAGGAAACTGGCATCATGTAGCCGAGTTTTTGCTGGACACCAGCGATCAAGTCGTCCTGTTGAAACGTATAGGAACGCTGGCCGGGGATACCGGAATTGAGCGTCTGCATGGCGAGCGAGCCGGTACTGCCACGGAGGCCACCTGGAGGCGTTTCAATCCGTCGTACGAAATCAGGAGTCCCGCGATACAGGCTTTCCAGATAAAGTCGATTGTTGGAAAAGCCAGACGGATGTCGTTCAGTCTTGTCGATGTTGGAGCTTGCCTTGGGGAGGTTCAGGTTGAACGCCCAAGTCGGGTCTTCGAAGTCATCAAAAACTTCGACAATCTGTTGACCTGTTCCCGGTACGAGCTGCGCCTGTGCGGGCTGGATCAGCTGAGGGAGCATCAGTGCGAAAAAAAACGGCAATGTCCAGCGAATATTCATGTGAGGCATCCTGTTCCTCAAAACCGATCACGAGAAAATACCCGTGAACATTTCTCGTTAAAAACCGGCGAATCGGTGATCTCGAAAGGGGAAAACCTCGATTTTTACGAGATCTCACCAGACCAGAACGATACAAAAATTCAAACCGATCCTGCCGGTGACTTTTCCGACTGGGAAATTTATCCGGGTGGGGTTGATTCGAAACCTCTTTGGAAATCAAGACTTCCATCAATTCGCCATTCGGGATATCGGATTGAGTGGCTGTGCTGGTTCAATGAATTCACTGGGACTGTGACACGACAGGTTGGATCGATTTGGCGGCAGGCGGTGAAGTTTGCCTGACCGGAAGGAATCAACCTCGCATTAATTCCGTAATCGTGGGGAAAACGGGAAAAAAAGACCGGAAACGATAGTGCGTCATCACTCTGGGGGATATGCTGCACGGACGAGACGTTTGAAAGAGACGTTGGAATGAGTTTGAATCAGAAGGAGCGATCCATCCGGCTTCTTGAGAAGAAAGAAATTCCTGAGGCTGATGCGTCAGCGAGGGGGACTTTGTGGAGATGCGTTACAGGAGCCTGCAATCATGATGTGTCCGTTTTGTCGCCATGAAGACACAAGTGTGATCGATTCACGAGCCAGTCAACAGTTCGTGATCCGGCGTCGCCGAAAGTGCCTGGATTGTGAGCGGCGATTTACGACTTATGAAAAAATCGAAGAATCACCGCTGAAGGTGGTGAAAAAAGATGGCACGCGAGTCCCTTTTCAACGCGAAAAAATCAAAATGGGGCTCGAAAAAGCCTGCTACAAGCGTCCGATCAGTGACGAGATGATCGAGAATGTGATTTCCGAGATTGAAGCCAATTTGTACGAACAATTTGACCGTGAGGTTCCGTCTCGTGAAATTGGTGAAAAGGCGATGGAAGCCTTGCGGCACCTCGACCATGTCGCGTTCGTTCGATTTGCTTCAGTCTATCGAGAATTCAAGGATGTGAATGATTTCGTGGAAGAGTTGCAGCCGATCTTGCGCGAAGATGCCCAGCGATGATCACAAGATCGCTTCACGTTTCTGACGTTTCTAGTCAAAACCGAGTCGTGAGCGTGTCGACTTTTTGCTGATTCGATCACGATCATTCAGCTTCGTAGTGGGCTCACGGCGATCACGGCAACGATCACCCGTTGAGTTCCCGCAAGTTTTAGAGTCCGAGCGGCGGCATCGGCAGTCGCACCTGTGGTGAGAATATCGTCGACCAGCAGAATGGTTTTTCCGGCGAGATCCTTGTTTTGTTTGACGGCGAAGCTTCCTTGTTGTTGCTGGCGGCGGCGGGGAGTGGGGCTGGTCGCCTGTTTTGGTGTTCGCCGCTGCTTGATTAATACCGAGCGACTCCAGGGGACTCCCAGTCGATGTCCGATTTGCCGGGACAAGATTTCGGCTGCATAGTGGGGATGCAAAAAACGTCGTGACCAATGTTCGGGGACGGGGACCACGAGATCCAAGGGGAACTGGTCGAAGATTGGACGTTTCTGGTCGACGAGAACATCGGCCAGGCCCCGTGTCAGACTGCTACCCCCTGCCCCTTTTGCACGGAGGCAGGCGAGTCGCATTTGGTCACCGTAGATTCCCAGCCGAATGACCCGTTCGAAGGCAAACGATTCCTTGCGACACTGGGGGCACCCCTGGGAAAGCTCGGCAAAATCGCCGGCAGGAGCACCACAACGGGGGCACTCGTTGGTTAACGAGGGTTTGAGCTGTTGGATACAGGTTTCACAGAAAACGGGTCCGATGCCCTCGATTTCCGCCCCGCATAACTGGCATTCGGGGGGGTAGACGAAGTTTAATACGGCCGAGGCCCAGGTGGAAACGGCTTGTCGGATTCCCCGGTGACAGTGATCAAATCTTTGCGTCAAGCGGTTCATGCATGTTTCCGGCGAGACGGTACGCTGCGGAAAGCCCGGCTGTGGGGCTCAGTGGAATTCCTTGTCTTTCCGATCAGTGGGCAAATACCGATTCTGGCTTGGCCGCCAGCGGTTTTCCTGTCCGATTACGGGGCTTGCCAGTGGCTGCGAAGTGCGATCGGAACGGACACTCGTTTGACGGTGAATGATTTGACCGTCAATGAGGGGGAGTTCGAAGATCAAGTCATCTGAATTTGGCAGAGGGGGAGGAGGCAATAATTCTTCGGGGTCTGTCGTTTCAGGAACGGAATTTTCTTCGTCGTATTCTCGTTCGAGAGCCAGTTTGAGTTCCTCAGTTGTTTCGGCAGAGGAGACCCGATTTTCGGGTAGAGGTTCGTCCTGGATGGCGGTCCGTTGTTCCAGGTGCGAGGTGAGGCTGATAGCAGGTCGCAGGCAGGTGCTGATTTGTTTTTGATTGGCTTCCAACCGCGTTGGGATCGACGGGATCGCAGGCAGGGTCTCAGCCGGATTCGGGAAGACTTGAGGAGCTGGGGGTAAAGAGTTTTCGGCGAACTCGGACCGTTGCGGATTCAGGGTTTCCGCGAGTTGATTGTTGCTGAGTCCCGCCCCTTGATCACCACGGGCGATTTGAATGGCCGCCAATTTTTGCAGCGCCTCAGCCTCGGGATAAAGCCTGCGATACGTGTCGAAACTTGAACGATCTTTTTTCAGCCAGGCGCGGGAGGAGGCGAGCATTTCGACTCCCTTGGGATTTTGGGGACGCCGCTGCAGAGATTGCTCGAACCACTGTTCTGCCTGCTGATAATCTTGACGCTGAAACGCACAATCCCCGAGATCTGCGAGTAATTCAGGGTTATTTTGGTCGTATTGATGGGCTTTCCGGTAAAAGACATCGGCATCGGCATGTCGATTCAGCTGTGAATAGACGCGGGCAAGTCGGTGCGAGCACTCCGCATTTTCCGGATTCCCCTGATGGATCTTGGTATACAGCCGTTTTGCTTCTTGAAGGTCCCCTGCGGCCTGGACTCGTTCGGCTTCGGTGAAACTGGACTGTTGTTGCGGAACCGGCGGCGACGATTTCCGAGTTTGATGGGGAACACTGAAGCATCCCACCGTGAGAACGGGGATGAATAACAGTAAGAATGTTGAGATCGTTCGAGATCGAGTTCGCATTGGCATTCGCATTCACAGGGTCCCGGGAGCCGAACACAACGACCATGTGAGAGATATCGGCTGAACGGGTGGTATGGATTGGGAAACCTTTGCAGAAAAGATCGACTCGGCAAAATTTGCCGTGCGGAAGAATTCGTCTTTTGATCTCGGGTCTTTTTCGAGTGTTTGCCCGATACGCGACTCAAAGGTATTATCAAGTGGCTCTTCGAGACCGGAACTCGCGCCGTGATGTTGTGATGTCATTCGGGAGCGAACGATGTTGGGGCTGGTGATCATGATGCACATTCTGCAGAAAAAAAACGAACACGAATTTTGGCTTTGGAACGATCCACGCTCGCTGCGGCAGAGGTTCGGTTTTCCGCGTCGTGGTTGTTCCGGGTTCATTTTCCGGGGGACCAGCGTGTTCCTGTTTTTCCTCATGGCCGCCGGGGGATTGGATTCCAGCAGGCTGATCGCGGATGAGGGACTCGACAATTACAATGTGGCGGTTGGGTTGTTTAAGCAAAATCGATGGAATCAGGCGGCAGACCAGTTCCGCAAATTTTTGAAAAATCATGAAAAACATGAAAAGGCCCCGGTGGCCCGACTTTACCTTGGATTGACGCTGGTAGAAAACAAAGATTTCAAGAACGCCCGCGAGGAATTGCGGAAATTTGCCAGCGAAAATCGCCAAAATCCCAATCTGGGTCAGGCCCGTTATCGGATTGGGGAATGCAGCTATTTGCTCGATGACCTGGCGGCAGCTCGAACCGAACTGGAGGGATTTCTTCGCGATTTCCCTGAAGATCCGCTGCGAGAGCATGCGTACCCTTATTTGGGTGACACACAATTAAGGCTGAATGACCCGAGTTCGGCGTTGAAGATGTTCGATTTATCGATCGAGAAATTTCCTGCGGGTTCGTTGATTGAAGATGCAAAATTTGGCCGAGCCAGATCGCTCGAGTCGCTGAAGCGATTCGATGAAGCGATTGAGCAGTACCGTGAGCTGGCGGAAAACAAAGAGGGGCTGCGGGCGGCCGATGCGCAGTTTCATCTGGGAGCCAGTTTTTTCGAGCGTGAACAGTTTGACGAGGCGATCGCTGCGTATGTGACAATTCCCCGCGACTTTCCCGAAAGCCCCTTGATTCCCGCCGCACAACTGAACATCGGATACGCGCTATTCAAGTCTTCGCGGTTTGCCGCCGCGTCAGAACAGTTTGAACTTGCGGGGAAAGTCCCTGCCCAGCAGCCGACTGCTGGATACTGGCAGGGGCGAAGCCTGAAATCGTTGGGTGATTATCCCAAGGCTCTGGAGTCACTGGCTGTGGCGGCGGAATTTGCCTCGAAGCATCCGCTGGGGGAATCCATCCTGTTCGAGCAGGCGTTGTGTGAGCGGTATCTGCAGCACCCGGCCGAGGCTCGAAAACTGTTCGAGCAGCTGATTTCCAAGTATCCCAAAGGGGAACTGGTGGATGACAGTCTGCATGCCTTGATTGAAATGGGAATCGACACGGGTGACCTGGCGATGTCCGAGCAGCTGCTAAGCCGGTTTCCGAAGCTGTTTCCGCAAAGCGGACTGCGACTGCACATTGAAATGCTGGCGGGGCGGCTGGATCTGGCTCGCGCGGGGCAAAAGCTGCGCGAGAAACGTCCAGCAGGTGAATTGAACGGGCATTATCTCGCCGCAGCCGAGCGATTTGAGCGGGTCATGAATGAAAGTACGATCGCCAAAACCAAGGGACAAGCTCGTTATTACCTGGCGTTGACTCGGCAATTGCAGGGGAATCAGGATCAGGCCTTGGAATTGATCGGACCGCTGGTCGAAAAGGGATTGGCCGAGGGTGAGAAAGGGGACTTTTCGGACGCCGTTGTTTTGCAGGCGGATAGTTTTCTGCTGCAGCAGAAATATGATCTGGCAACTCAAGCTGCGGCGAAGTACGTGGCGATGATTCCGCGTGGTCGGCAAGCGGCACGAGCCTGGTCGATCCAGGGACTCGCCGCACAACACCAGAATCAGACCGAGGAAGTCAGTCGGGTTTTGAAACAGCTGATCCAGGATTTTCCGAGTCATTCGTTAACCGTCGCGACGATTCAACAGTTGGCAGAAATGGCCGAGTCGCGTGCCGAATGGGCGCAGGCAGCCGAGCTGTATGAAATGTTGCTGACCTTGCCAACGGATGCGGACAAGAAGGTGTATGCCATTCGCGGAATTGCGTTGTCGCAGTACGAGCGGGGCCAGTACGCGGCAGCGGCCAATTCGTTTGAGCGTGTGATGAAAGAATTTCCGCAGCACAGTCTGGTGATGGAATGTACTTATTACCGGGCGGAATCCCTGAAGCGAGCAGACCAGCCTGAGCCTGCGGTGGTCCTCTTTCGGCAAATTTTTGCTACGTTCACCGACGACGCCCCTCCTGCCAGGGGTGCAGAAACCAAGCCGCCGCTGGAATATTATTATAAAGCGGGATTACAGGTGGCTCGAATTCTGAATAAAGCCGAGCAGATTGAAGACAGTGATGTTGCTTACGCAGAGTTATTCAAACGATTTCCCCACCCGGTGGATTTGGATACCCGACTGGACGAGTGGGCCATTTTTAATTATCGCCACAAGCGGTTTGACCAGGCCGACGCGATCTGGCGGCGATTGATTACCGAGGCTCCCGACAGTCCGCTGGTTAACAGTGCCAAATTGAGCCTGGCGGAGAGCGATTTATTCGCCAATAAGTTTGATGAGGCACGGATTGTTTTTGAGGAACTGGCGGAAAGCGAAAAAAGTTCTGACGAAATCAAGGAACAGTCGTTGTTTCAACTGGTGGCGCTGGCGGTCGACCGCCAGCGTTGGCCCGACGTGCGTACCCTCGGACAACGACTGGTTGCCAAATATCCTGAAAGTCGGCACCGATTCTATGTGACTTACAGTCAGGTCGAGGCGGTGATGGCGAGTCTGAAGCCGACCGAGGAGGAACTGGCGACTGCCCTGGAAAAGCTGCAGACGCTGCAAGCACAAGCGACGAACGAGGAAGTCAATGGGGCCGAGTGGTTTGATCGGATCTGGGTGTTGTTGGCGGAAATTCAATATCGTGAGAAAAAGTATGGTGACGTATTCACGATTGTGGAAGATCTTCGACAGCGAAAACCGCAGTCTCCATTCCTGCATCAGGCAGACGAGGTACTTGGTCGGAGTTTTAAGCAACAGGCACCACCCAAATTTGATGAGGCGCGGGCGGCTTTTGAAAGGGTTGTGGCTGACCCCGTCGCGTTTCGTACCGAGACTGCGGCCAAGGCGCAGTTCTTAATTGGAGACACGTACTTTTTTCAAGAAAAATGGGATGCGGCTTCGATCGCTTATCAGAAAGTGTATAGCAACTATCAATTTCCTGAGTGGCAGGCGGCAGCGCTGCTCAGTTCGGGAAAATGCGATGAAGCCCAGAACGAGTGGAAGTTGGCTGCAGCAGCCTATCAATTGTTGGTGAAAGAATTTCCCGAGTCATCTGTGGCTGAGGAAGCGAAGAAGCGTCGGGAAGCGGCCACAAAACGAGCGGGACTTTGAGTTGATTTTTCCGTCCGCGAAAATCGGATGCGTCGATTGCAAACAGACGTTTGCGCGGTAGCATACGCAACAGACATGGGTGTCTGTGAACGAGTTGTTCACGGAAGAATAGGGAAGACGGTGAGAATCCGTCGCGGTCCCGCCGCTGTATCCGGGGACAAACGCCGCAATCGCCACTGAGCAATCCTGCTTGGGAAGGCGCGGCAAGTAGCATGATCCGGTAGCCAGAAGACCTGCCCAGATGTCGGTTGTGAATTCAACGATTTCGCGGTGAACGAAAACTCGATTCGTGAATGCATTCGCGTGCGCGAATGCCTTTAGGCTATTGCGGACTTGCATGAAGATGCAGGGTCGGTTCGTGGCTATCATGACGGTTTCTGTTTTTTTTCGCGGCAAGTCGTTGTTAATGGTTATTTGACAACGGAGTCTTGTCATGCCAAATCTGGCGGTAATGAGTCGGCGTTCGCGGCGATCGGGTTTCACCCTGATTGAGTTACTGGTGGTGATTGCAATCATCGCCGTATTAATGGGATTGCTGCTTCCTGCGGTGCAGCAGGCTCGAGACGCGGCCCGACGCACGCAGTGTAAAAACAATCTCAAGCAACTCGCACTGGCCCTGCACAACTACGCGGAGACGTACGCAGGATTTCTTCCCTGCTACCGGATCGATGACGCAAAATTCATGGCGAATGCTACGGAGTATCCCTCGGTGGGCCAGGCCCGATTCTGGTTCGGTAACGTGGATTACAATGAAGTGGATGCGGCGAAGCAATTGGATTTCACTCGAGGACCACTGGCCCCGTATATCGAGACCAGTTATGCCGCATTTCAGTGTCCTAACTTTGGTCGTAGTCAGGTCGATGGCGTTCGCTTCGGCAAGATGGCCTGTAGCTATGGGTTTAACGGACGCTACTTAGGTTATGGCATCGATTATGATTTTTCCAATTACCCCAGCTACACGAGTAGTGCCGATTTTCGGCAACTACGGGATGTGATGCAGATGACGCAAACCGTGCTCTTCGCGGACAGTGCGCAAATCGACTATTCGCTGCAGATGGTGGAAAATTGGCTGCTCGAGCCTCCCAGTCAAAACTTTGCCACCACGCATTTCCGGCATGGTGACTCAGCGAATGTGGCGTTTCTGGATGGGCATGTGGAATCGCGAGGTCGGCATTTTTTGATTCAGGTTCCGGGAACCAACTGGATGTCGGATCCTCAGGTGGCCAAGATGGATCAAAAGCGACTGGGGTTTATCAGCGATGGGAATCTGAGTGACCCAGCCAAACAGGATGAATTGTACGACCGGCAGTGATCGCGTTTCGTTGAACGGTTCCTGTGGGCCTTGAATCCTGTTTGTTTTGGAGTCTATCTTGACCAGATCTCGAATCCTTTTTTCGTTTGCCGCACTGTGTTTGAGTAGTTTATTGGCTTACCCATTGCTGTTTGGGGGGGGCTCTGTGGTTCCCGATGACCAGCTGCAGGAAATTGTTTACGTGGATACGGAATCGGGCGCAGCCTTTTTGCTTCGCGCCAGAAATTCATTCGAGTCTCATCCGGAAACGGGTGAGACAACGTTGATTCCAGGGATGTATTGTGCTCAGTGTCAAAGTTGGAAACCTGTAGGTCCACTCGAAATCCTGCAGACGAGTCGTACGATGCACCGATGTCCCGTCCACAAAATCATTATGCTGCGGGATGGTCCCCTTCCCGACAGCCCTTGATGGGGTGGCTTACTGATGGGGGGACTTGCCAACCAGCCCCATGTTCCTCTAAGTTGTTTGTAATGTTTTCACCTGCTTGCGGTGCCCTGGGATTTTCCCGCTGATTACGGCATCGAATTGATTAAAGGATTTTCCATGTCGTCTCGATTGAAGTTCATGACTGGCCTGATGGCTTTGACGGTCGTTCTCCGTTTGGTTCCGTATTTTTTGACAAATTACGATATGAAAATCGATGCCGGAGCGATCTATTATCCTTGGAATTTCTCGCCGTTGATGGCGGCCAGTCTGTTTTCCGGGGCTTATGTCACGGATCGTCGCCTCAAATTCGGTCTGCCGATCCTGACGCTGTTGGTCAGCGACATGGGGATCTGGGCAGTCACTGGTCAATTCGTTTGGGGATTCCCGGCTGACCGCTGGGCTGCCTACCTGTGTCTCGGCATGGGAGTGGTGTTAGGTATGGGGCTGAATGGGCAATCTCGCGTTCCGAGAGCTGTTGCCGCCGTGGGTGGTGGCGTGCTGGCGGAAGCCTTGTTTTTTGTCGTCACGAATTTCCTCTATTTTTGGGGCAATTCCGAATATCCTCAAAACTCGGTCGGATTGATGGCTTGCTATGTGGCGGCCATTCCCTTCGCGGGGAGGTCGTTTGTGAGCACGCTCTGTTATTCGCTGCTGTTATTCAGTCCGCTGACAGATCGCGTCACGGGACGTGCGACTCTGCGTCAACCCGAGTTGCTGTCGAGACGCCCCGCTTCCGCATCGTCAGCCGGTCTCTTCAACGAAGCCAAAATTCAGTGATTTTTTTCCAATGATTTCTTCGGGAACCGACAATTCCTGTGTAAAACCTTGTATCATCCGGTCTGGTTCGTGATTTTGCCCTGTTGCCCGGATAACGTTGTTTATGATTCAGGATCCCATTTCGATCACAGTCCCGCTGGAACTCGTCGGCAAAACGGTGCTGGCCGTGATGCGGGTTGCTGTGCCTGGTGAGTCGTGGTCAAAGCTGCGGCAGCGTCTTGAGCGGTTACAGGTCTCGGTTAACGGAGCCGTTTGCGAGAACGAGGCGCATCGTGTGGCGATGGGAGATGAGATCATCCTGCACAGTCGTCCGGTGGAGCTTCCCAAGCCAAGCGATGTGCAGATTTTGTTCATTGATCCGCATCTCGTGGTGGTTGCCAAGCCCTCCGGAATGATGACTCATCGCCGTCCTGAAGAACGAACTTGGTCGGCAGAAAAGAAGGGATTGCATCCCTCGCTGGAAGAGGCGGTGGCGAGCCTGATCGCGCGTCGTTCGGTAGAGAGCGGCCAACGCGCTCGAAATTCTCACCCGCGTGTTCCTGTATTGCGGATTGTTCACCGCCTGGATCGCGATACCAGCGGCCTGTTGGTACTGGCTCGATCTCCCGAGGCGGAAGAGGGCTTGATCGGACAGTTCCGCCGCCATACGGCGCATCGAGTTTACTGGACGATAGTCCACGGGCATCCGGCGGAGGAAACGATCGAATCGAATCTCGTACGGGATCGTGGAGATGGTCGCCGGGGGAGCATTAATAATCCCAAGGTCGGCCAGCGTGCGGTGACTCACGTTCGTCCTCTGGAAGATCTTGGGGCGTATTCGCTCGTGGAATGCCAGTTAGAAACCGGGCGAACCAACCAGATTCGGATTCATCTGTCGGAACGAGGTCATCTGGTCTGTGGTGATGTCAAATATCGTCAGCCGTTTGCAGCCAAGATGATTGACGACCAGAGTCATGCACCCCGCCTGGCACTCCATGCCGCAGAACTCGGTTTTGTACATCCGATTTCGGGTGAAGAGCTCCAGTTTCGCATGCCGCTTCCCCAGGATTTGGCCGCGTTTTTGGATCATCTGCGTTTCCAGGCACACTCGAATCATGCGACGCGTCAGTGATGTGAATGTCTTTCGTAATTCGGAATCACGCCATCATGTCCCAGACTGCGATATCACGGACCGCAACGTCCCAGACAGCACTGCTCGAAATCTCTGGACTCAAGACCTACTTTCATTCCGGTACTGAAACCGTCAAAGCGGTCGATGATTTGACGATTCGGATTCAACCTGGCCAGACGCTGGGGCTGGTCGGAGAATCCGGGTCGGGAAAGTCGGTCACGTCGCTGTCGATCATGCGATTGTTACCGGATGTGGGTGCTGCGATCGAAGGGGGCAAAATTGTCTTTCTGGGTCGGGATCTGGTCCAATTGCCTCGGGCGGAAATGCGGCATCTGCGTGGCAAAGATCTGAGCATGATTTTTCAAGAGCCGGGAACGTCGCTGAACCCTGTTTATCGAGTCGGCAGTCAAGTGGCGGAAACCATTTTGCTGCACGAAAAGGTGACTAAAAAAACGGCGATGGAGCGGTCATTGCAGCTGTTTGAAGAAGTGGGGATTCCGGATCCCCGGCGATCACTTGAAAAATACCCGCACGAAATGTCGGGGGGGCAAAAGCAGCGGGTTATGATCGCGATCGCACTGGCCTGTAACCCGAAACTGTTAATTGCGGATGAACCCACGACCGCTCTGGATGTGACAATTCAGGCCCAAATTCTGGATTTGATTTGCAAGCTGCGTGATGAACGAGGGATGTCGATTTTGTTCATCACTCACGACTTGGGGGTCATTGCCGAGATTGCTGATGAAGTCGCCGTGATGTACCGGGGCAAACTGGTGGAATATGACACGGCGGCAAAGATTTTTGCCAATCCTCAGCACCCCTATACCAAAGGGTTACTCGCCTGCCGACCGCAGCTCGCGACCACGCGCCGTCGCCTTCCCGTTGTTTCGGACTTTATGGAAACCACTACCAGCGTCGAAGGGGGGCTGGTCATTACGGAAAAACGACTCAGCGCCGAACGTCTGGCACAAATTGAAGGTCGGGGGCGTGGTCGGCTGCTGCATCCGGTCAGTGAACTCGCTCGATTGGCGAGCACGAAAAGTTCGGCTGTTGTGTCAAGTCTGGGGCA